>Ga0210057_1007635_pt1 | contig 13034 bp, 16 predicted proteins | sample CryGeyCG2114_010_2_FD_183968 | JGI IMG/M metagenome (GOLD analysis project Ga0210057, IMG submission 183968) | Groundwater microbial communities from aquifer - Crystal Geyser CG10_big_fil_rev_8/21/14_0.10 (SPAdes) (version 2) | ecosystem: Environmental > Aquatic > Deep subsurface > Groundwater ... | reverse complement strand
GACCAGAAACTTTGCGTAACTTCCATCATCGGTTCAGGAATACCTGCCGCATCTGGACCAGCCAACAAGCCGCTTACTCCACTAAAGACCATAAACAGACCAAAAAGAATCCTGATGGTCATTACCAAATATTTATTTCTAAAATCCATGTTTTCATCTCCATCTATTATTTCTTATTTTGATAGTAATGTTTTCCCCGCTCGATAAATTGCTGTTCGATTTTCTGCGGAGAGAAATATTTTTTGGTAAAAGCGATGACCTTCTTCGGATCATACTTCTTGCAACTGTAAACATCGATGGAGATGAAATTCTTTTTTGATAAGGTGTGGATAACAATTGATGATTCAACTAAAGGCACCCAACCACTTAATCCAGCTTTCTCAGGGAAAGATTTCCGGTCAGTCCTAAAGATGGAAGGTGGTTCCTGTTTTTTCATATCAATCTCATCAACTAATTTGTCCAGATAGCTGTAACAATGCGCTATATCTCCACAATCGCCTTCCTTACAATCGTAACAGTCCAATAATAATTCATAACCAAAAACTTTCGGTTCTTGGCTATCCTCTTTTTTTATAATTTTCTTTGCCATAATATTCTTGAGAGGTTGCTTTATTAAAATTTTGCGTTTTTAGAGGGCATCTAGTGGGCTTTTTACTTTTAACAATTGTGGCGCCGCTAAATGTAAGTAAAACATTGTGGGATTCTGCAAACAAGTTAAGAGGTTAAGCTTAGTGAAAGATTAATTAGATGAATAAGTTAAATGAAAACATTTAAATGTTCTAACTAATTACTAGATTAAAAAAAGAGATAAAGATGAATCAAAGTAAGTTCGTTACAGCGCTTATTTTAATTGTTTTATTTGCTAGTTTTGCCACAGCTACCTGTACTGTTACTCTTGATAAAGAATCTTATGTAGGTGGTGAAACAGCTACGGCTACAATCATATGTAATGCGGGAAATGAAAAAAGTCAAGATTTTACATTAGCATGGGGGAATGGAACAACGGTTTTAGAATCAGATATTGGAACGACCCCCAGTATTCTTTCACAAGCATTTTTTGAATCATTTTTAATTCCAGGAGGAATCAGTTGGACTAGTGCTAATGCTACATTAACAGGGACTAATTTAGAAGGTTTTGATACATTTAACGTTTCTTCTGTAGCTTCAGCAAATTCATTAATCATTAAAAACTTGACTTTTTCTTCACCTTTATTTATTGGAAAAAATATGGGCGTTAAAGCAGTAGTTGAAGATGAAAATGGAAAACTGATTAGTAATGCAAACTGCCAAGTTGATATTGAAGATGGATTAGGTTTACCAATTATTGCCAAAAAAGAGGTATCCTACTTTGGGAATGTACAAGTAAATTTTATTCTTGCCTCAAATACTTTTAATGAAGATAGACAATATTTAGCTAGATTTAGCTGTTTCTGTGGTCTAGGAAGTACTGAGGAGTCATGTATTGATTCATCAGGAAATGAAGTTAATAATTCCGTTGGCACTTCGACAAACATATTCACAACAGCAAAATGGCTTACAGTAAACACAGTTACAGATAAAAGAACATATATTATGAAAAATGAGATATTTATTTGTGTTAATGTAACTAACATTGAATATGATAAGAGAATAAATATGCCTATAGAGTATGTAGCTCGTTGTAGCGCATCTGAAGATAATAATAATGATAGAGACAGGATATTAATTTTAAGTCAACCTAGCTCAGATTTAGAAAATCGGGGGATAAGTAGCAACACAACACAAATGCAATGTAAGCGATTTATTATTCCTGAAGCTAAATTCCTACAAGGCAGAGATTCAGAATGTTATGCTTCAACTGAGGTTTATGTCAACGATGATTTAGGCTATAATTTAATTTCTTACCATACTACCTCGCCTGTGTTTAATGTCACAAGTAGTGAACTAAACATAGTTGCTGATTGGCAAATTACGAATACCACCCACTTTTATTCAACAATCAATTTGAGTGCTGAGAAATATGCAGATTATAATGGTACTGGAATTGGAGATATAGATATAAAACTCCATTCTAGAGACAATTCAATTTCAAGTTATCAAAGTTTGATTGAAGGCGTTAATATAAATGAATTTGTTAATGCAAACAATGTTAAGAATGCAACTATTTATAATAAAACTGGAGGATTAGTAACTTGGGGTTTAGAGATTTTGGAAGATGGTTCAATTGAGTTAGAGTTAAGAGGGGTAGATATTACAAGAGATGCATATTATAATATAAGCATGGAATTGCAAAATTTTAATAACCGACAAACTCAAGCTTTAGAAAGTTCAGCTACAGCCCTTGAGGGAATTGAAAATAAAACAGGAACATTCCATTTAAGTGTTGAATGCCCTAATCAGGTTGCAGCTGGTGAAAATATAACCTGTTCTCTATCAGCACAAGTAGAGGATTCACAAATTGTTCAAAAAGAAGTGGACTTCACTTGTTATCTTAGTGATGGAGTTAGCACATATAACAGCCTTAACTTTAATCAAATGATTAATCATTCTCTTTACTCTGTAAACAAAACAATTTCTGTTCCGATAACTTTTTCTGGGACACAAAGTTATTTATTCAAATGTGAAGCTCATTATTACAACTTAGGGAGTAGAGAAGACATTTTTTATGATAGCTTCATAACTAATCTAGGAAGTCCTTCAACTACAAGTGGAAGTAGATCCGGATATCCTTACACCAATAAAACTTTCGTTGATGGGAGTGAGAATGATTTTAATGGTGAACAATCTGAACACGAAAAAAGTAAGGGCAATCTAATTACTGGAGGAGCTGTTTACAACAACAAAAATTCAAATATATTGAATTGGTTTAATCCAATGAGCGAAGAGCGTGACTGGTTCATGATTTCTTTCGAGATTATTTTTTTATTGGGAGTAATGGTGTTAATTTATACATTGATTAAGAATAATGATAAGAAAGTTTCTAAGAAAATAAGTGCTTTACTGTTTATAATGATCTTGTTTGTTCTTCTTATAGCTGGAATCTGGCACGGTTACAATATAATCAAAAAAGATTCACAAACTTCAGATCAAAAAATAACTAATGACCTTAATATCACACAGAATGGTTCATATTTAGTATTGAAAGGAAATCTTAGTCAAAGTATTTTCATGATCTTTATGGCTGTTCTAACCTTATCATTCATGATAATTATTTTCACAGCAATATTAATAAGTATATTGTTTAAAATGTTGAATATCAATGGTGAGATTAAGTTTGGGAAAAAAGGAAAAAAAAAGCGCGCGTCTCTCTAATACATAGCCCACACACAAAAATAAATATAATCAATAAAAAGTGGAAAACTATCAAAGCTTGAATTGTCCTACAACTACCTCAAGAGTTGGAGGAATCGGTTAATGAAACCAGTTTAAATATTTCATCTGATAATCCAAGGGAAACAAATCCTTTGAGTGACCAGCCCATAAACACCTGGTTAATTTTAATGATGGTATTGATTGTAATTGGAGGAACTTATTATTTCTTAAGAAAATTTAGAATCAATAGAGAAGAATAATTAGAATAAACGAGCAATTAAAAAAAATTATTTCTTTTTTTCAAACCATTTCTTAGCTTTCTCGTTACGATGTGGACAACCAGGCCAACAACATGGTCGACGTTTGCCTTTCAATAGATCTTCACTTAACCTTACAAGATGATTCTTTCTTGTTTCCACAGTCTTAACGATAGTCGTCCAGCAGATCCATTCATTACGACCGAGAGGAGTTAGATTATTCCATTTGTCAAGCAGAGCCTTATCTGAACTTAATACTTTCTTCATATCGGGAGGCAATTCATGCATCACTTCTGTAGATGTTTCTTTTTTTACCATCACGCATCAGGAATTTCCGGTTCAACTAACTTTTTTAGTTTTTCCAAGGATTCCTGCCAGCCTAGATAACACATCTCTGTAGGGATAGCAGAGGGAATACCTTCCTGAGTAATCTTTAGCTCTGTTCCGCAGGAAACCTCTTTGAGCCAAACCGAAGTAATCATCTCTCCTGGTAAGTTAGGATCATCGAATTTATCAGTCATCTTCAAGAATTCATTTTCTTTTAGTTCCAGATATTTCCCACCAAAAGAATGACCATTACCTGTAGATAAATTGATAAAAGACATCTTGTAATCTCCCCCTACCTGTACGTCCATCTGCTGGACAACGCACAAAAAACCATAAGGTGGAATCCAAGAGGCATAGGCGTTGCTGTCGGTGAAGGCACGAAATATTTTTTCAGGGGCTGCCTTAAGAACCCGGTGTAATGTTACTGTGTTGTTTACCATAGGAATATTTGTAGTGGATGATATTTAAATTTTTTGATTCTGCTTACAGCGCTCTTGTGGTGTTCAGAAAAATCAATCTATCAACCAAGTAATTCTGCAAAATATTTTTCATGCTGCAAGATTTGTTCTTCTCCAGATAATGAAGATAGGTTTTGCCAGAAATGCAACCCAGCGACATGTTTTTTATGAGCAATTATTTTTTCTAATTCGTGGATTTCAAAAATTGCGAGAACTCTAAGTCGCTTCAGAACATGATCTTCATAATGTAATCCCGTCATAATCATCCCCAAAGCCATATCAGCAACAGTAGAGGACCATTTTTCCGGCGTATTTTCTAAAACATGAGCTAATCTTTTTGTATCTTCATCTAAGACAGCCAAAAGAGAATCCATCTTCTTAAATACTACAGCAACTTGTTCTGCCCAATCCTCAATTTCTTTAATGTGAGTATTATGTAATAAATCTAAATGTTGCTTGGCTTTATGGTTTTGAATAAGATTTTTTAATATTTCAGTATATTCTTTGATCAAAATTATTGCTTTTCTAGCCTTGGCCTGATCTTTTTTATCTTTTAAATTTGGAGGTAAATACTTAACTAAAATTATCAACTTATCAATAAACACAAAAGTATGTTTCATACAATTTAAGAAAAAGAGCAATATATAAAATTAGTGCTTTTAGAAACCATTCATTACAAGTTGTCCTAAATTCAGATGAAATTCTGAAGTATGTAGCCTAGAACTATCAAGAAAATTCCCCAGATGGCAAAAATTTTTTCACGGTGAAAGCCAACCAGGATATGACGGTCAATTTTTTTTTCCTTAGCAACTAAACGATGAACAAAATAGACGCTGATACCAATTAAAACTTCGCCTACAACTCCTATGGTTGCCGCAATAAGATTAAGTAAATCCATCCAGTCAGGGAATAAAGAAAGTATATAAATTTTATCTTAATTTCTCGAGTATCTCTTTCTCGAACTTACCATTAGCTTGCAAATATGATTCCAGACTTTCATCATTAGCATTAGCGGTAAACTGCCAATGCCAGCTAAGGTCATCAACCTGGTTAAAGCCAAAGAAGCTGAGAACTTGTTTCTGTGTTTCAAGAATGTTTTTACCATTCCAATTCTGACCGATGATGATGATTCCTGTGTCTATTTTCTGCAGAATGTTCTTTTCACCAAGAGTAGAATGACGATTCTCCAACCAACTGAGACGCTCCAGCAATTTTTGATAATAAGCATTCATCTGACCCCAACGGACTGAACCAAAAAACACCACGCAATCTGCTTGAAGCAATTCTTTAGAGATCTTCCATAATTCATCATCTTTGTTATTGAGGCTGGCCCAGCATCGATGATCGCCGCTAGGATTCTTACGTTTATCTTTTAACTTTGCCTTAAGAACACCACAATTGTTACCATTTTTTCTGGAGATATTTCCTTCGCAATGATAGATCTTAAGTTTAGCAACATCAATTATCTTAACTTTATCTGAACCGACAGCTTTAGCCATTTCTTTGGCAACTCTCGAGCTTTTAGGGACCTCATTATCTCCAGGCCAGCGGTTAGAAGTAGTAAGGAAAAGAATTTTCTTTTTCTTTTTTAGATAAGAAATCATTCGTGCTAGTTCTGATTTTGACATTAAATCCACCTGTTAGATTCTTAAGAAGCTGATTGCTTATTTAAATGTTTTTTAGGATTAGACTCTGTAGAAAAAGTCCTACTCTACTGAGACCATACATGAAAAGAAACAACAATTTCTTTTCAGTACAAAAATGGGTGGTTTTCCCATTTTTTGTGACCGCTCACTAACGTAAGCAAACATGATAAGTTGCCAAAGTTATATAAATATTCCCCTTGTGACTACTTCAAAGATAAAACATAAACTATTGTGTCACTGTTGAACTATAATTTAGCAGGATCAATTTCAGTAAAATTTAAGAGCAATGCTGATTAGATTTGAAAAAAATTAAAAAAGGTGATAAGATTATGAAATCAGAAATTATTGAAAAGATGACAGGTTTGATTACAGCCGCTTTTGGTTTGATAGCAGCGTTAGCCTGGAATGATGCAATAAAAGCATTATTTGTTGGACCATGTGGTGCGGAAAATGCTGGAGCCTTATGCAAACTTTCAGCCGGCGGACCTTGGGTTTATGCTGTGATAGTAACCATACTAGCAGTGCTTGCTACCGTCTGGGTGGCTAAAGTGGCTGAGAAAACAAAATAGATTTTTTTATTTTTAACAAAAAGAAGATTAAAATGGCAGAATTAATTGAAATTAAAGAGGAAGAATTATTTATTCCTAGCTCGATAAAAATTGGCAATTCTCATGATGGGAAGGGTCTCTTTAGCCGTAAAGCGATAAGCAAAGGTGAGAAAGTGTTTAAGTTTATAGGCGAAGTTTTAAGTGCTTCTGAAGCCTCAGGGAAATCTCTGCAGATTGGTGAAGATCAATTCCTAGAATCAACCGTTAAATTTGATGACTACCTGAATCATTCCTGCAATCCAAATTGCCACATCGATTGGCGAAGTCTGAATCTTGTCGCTTCCAGGAACATTAAAGAAGGTGAAGAATTGACTTTTGACTACAATACTTCTGAGTATGATCTTCTTGACATGGGAAATTTCACTTTCAATTGTAATTGCCAAGCCGAAAACTGTCTTCGAGAAATCAGAGGATTCAAATATCTCTCACCAGAAGAAAAAACAAGAATAAAAAAATTTATCTCACCGTTCTTAAAAATAAACGAGAAATCCTAAAAACCGACTACCCAATCGCACGAGATATTCACTGATTTTAACGGATTTCTGGTCATTCCTCGCTAATTGTTGTTGATTTTTATGTATTAAACCCAGTGAGTAATAAAATGGAAAGAAGAGCTAGCCATTCTTGATCAATCTGTTGAATAGCTAGTTAAAACAAGTCTAGCAATGTTTTCTCCATCTTTAAAATGATACAATAACGAACCACGGTTAGCTTGACCCGTCCAATGTTGTGGTGGATCAAATACTAAGCCAGTTTTTCTGCTGATAAGACGGGTTATTTCTTCTAGTGACCCTAGTGCAGAATCATAGCTGCCAGTAAAATGAATATTTCCCGTGGGAGTAATATAATCCAATTTATCATAATTCGGGCGTTGATGAATAAGAATCAGTTCCAACTCTTGCAGTTCAGGAAGCGTTTCTAACTTTTGATAAAGACTTATGAATTCAGGGGAAGGAATGTTATATCTTTGCAAATCACGAATCAGATAGTTCAAAGTCTTTTTTTCTGGAAACTCGTTAATCATCATCTTTATTCCCAATAGGAAAGCAGATTTATAAAAGTTCTATGCAGAATTTTCTTTGACAAATTTCCCTTGCTTGATTTCTCTAAATGCCTGATCTAATTCTTTGGGGCTGTTCATCACCACAGGTCCTCCCCAAGCTACTGGTTCATGCAAGGGATTGCCAGCAACTAAGATTAGTTTAGCATTTCCTTCAAGCAAGATCTTTCCTTTTTTACTAAGCAAAGCACATTGCCCCTCAAAAATCTTTTTACCACCTATTTCAGCTGTCCCCTCATAAACAAAAATGAAAGCTGTTTCTTTAGCTATGTCATAGACAAAATTTCCCTGCAGATGAACATCCAAATAGATGATATTAACAAACTTATCCTGAATTGCTCCTTTCTTATCTTCGATATTGCCCGCTATTAAAATAATTTTAGATTTATCTTGATTCAATAAAGGTAATTCGTTTTTGTTAAAACCATGATACTTTGGTGCTGTCATCTTATGTTTTTGTGGTAGGTTGATCCAAAGCTGCAAGCCTTGCATCTTACCTTTGAACAGCAGGGGCATTTCTTGATGGATTATCCCTGAACCAGCAGTCATCCATTGCACATCTCCAGATTTGATAACACCCTTATTACCCAGGCTATCTTCATGCTTTACTTCCCCTCTTATCATATAGGTAACTGTTTCCATCCCTCGATGCGGATGCCAAGGGAACCCAGCCATATAGTCTTGTGGATTAGCTGAACCAAAATTGTCTAGCAGCAGAAAAGGATCAAACTCGCGAAAATCATTATGGCCAAAAACTCTTTTTAGTTTAACCCCAGCACCCTCTAAGGTGGGTTTGCTGGTAATTATCCTGGTTATTGTTCTGATTTCTTCAGCCATATTTAACTCATCAAGCATAAATAGATTTAAAGGTTACGTTGAGAATAAATTAGTAAGAAATTATCTTATGAATGGTTTTCTGATTGAAAAGAACTATTATCAGGTCTAAATATTTCCAGAAAATCTAAACTGGTCCTAAGATAACTACATTCTTGTAATCCCGATTCAAGAGCTGGCAAATGACCCACACCATAAAATATTCCAATCCTTTTAATCCTGGGGTCTTTCTCTAATCTAGCAACCTGTTCGTAGACTTTTGCTTCTCTAAAATGGTTTATCCTAGACATAAACCTATTGCCTAAATCGGTTGGAGAAAGATCAGCACTTACCAGTTTCTTAGCTGCTTTATCCCTAAATTTAGGAAACTGACTTAAAAGCCCAGAAAATAATTTTAAACCGAGAAAACTCAAATTATCTTTAGAAAAAATTTTTATCAGAGAACTTAATTCTCTGTTGGTAAGATCAGCATGATGCCAATTAAGTGGAAGATGATTATAATCTATAGCATCACCTTGATAAACCAGTTCTGGGATTTCTTGCGATAACTGAGCTGCTGAAGCTTCAAGATAATCGACATCTAAAAAAGGTGCAATAGCATCTAAGAAACTAGAAACATATCTAATTCTTTTTTCATTGATAGCCTGAACAATTCCCCGATATAAATCACCATCCTTGATGTAATTGGAAAATATTAAGTGATTCCTTAAACTCAATTTTTCTTTTCGATTGGTTATCCACTCATATAAAACAGCATCACAACCAGCTAAAACTTTCTGCGCATCAGCATAATAACCCTGCGATCCAATGTGGACAGCACCGACTAGATCAATTTCTCTCTTGGTTTCCGGATGACGCAGATGGACGACAGCGACTTCATCTCTAGTTGCATCGGAATGGATATAGTCTTCTAAGCGCATTTTAATTTGCTCTTTTTATGTATTTAGAAGAAGCTTCTTTTATAAACCTTTTGGATGTTATGACCCTCTAGTGACAAAACAGGGGGAGGGGGTGGTGTTTAGAGGAGAATTTAATCTTTGCCTTGTGGACAGATCTGTAAGTTGGTTTTGACAGGAGAGTGTGACTACTTGAGAGTGTCTATTATACAGAATGTTTATAAGTTAAAACCTTATTTTACTCCATAAATGAAATTTAAAATATTAGAGCTATCAATTAATGTGGTTCCCACTTTAAAAAAGAATGAACAGATTCTTAAAAATTTAAAAAAAGAAGAAAGTAGGTTTGATTTCTGATGAAAGATTTCGAATTGATGCTGGCGCCGATGGAAGGTCATAGTGATCCAAAATTCAGAGAGTTGTGTTATAAAAATGGCGCAGATTCAACATTCACTGAAATGGCAAGAACATCAGCGCTAGCCAGAGGCAATAAAAGTACACTAGAAAAAATTGATATCCCTAATCCTATCCCCACTTATATTCAAATAGTCGGAGCTAATGAAAAAGAATTAACTACATTTCTGCAAAAATTTAAACCACAAAAAGGATTTTTAGGATTCAATCTAAATTTAGGATGCCCAAGCCCAGATATTCTGCAGCAAGGATTAGGTTGCGCCTTGATCAAGAGAACAAGTAAGGTCAGAAAAATTGTCCAAACAATAAAGGATGCTGGTTACCCCGTATCGATAAAATTAAGATTAGGGATGAATCAATTTGAAAAGGAAAAAAAAAATTACCTTAACTTGATAAAAGCAGTTGATGCTGATTTTTTTATTATCCATGCTAGACATGGTAAAGAGAAGTCCCAGGATTCAGCTGATTTCAATGTCTATGAAGAATGCGTCCAGACAAATAAGGTAATCATCGCCAATGGGGACATCGAGACTAAAGAACAAATTCAACATTTGAAGTCTATCGGAGTAAGAGGTGCAATGATCGGTAGAGCCGCGTTAAAAGATCCGGCTATTTTTAATCATCTAAAAACTAATTTCTAAGATGCTCTAGTTCTTCTTACAGTCTGGATAACCACGGGCTGCGGTTGCGGAGCTGTGGTTACAACTACTGGTTCAGGAGCAGGCGGAGTTGTTGTAGGCGTAACAATAGGTGGTGGAGTAGCTTCAACGGCAGGAATATCATTAGTTGTAATAATTAGGGTCTTTACTGTCGTCTCGACTGTCGGAACCTTAGGAACCACAGCCTGTTGATCAGGAAGAGTTAAAGTTTCTGCAGAAACATCTTGAATGGTGCTCTTTAACAGACCAGCAAAAAGGAAGATATTACCAACTACCAAGATGAAAGCAATCATGGCAATCCCTACCGATAATTTTAGTTTCTTAAATCTCATCTGAAATCAAAAATCTCCTCATGGATATATTTTTTACTGACACCATTCTTAACAAAAGCATTAATCAACGATTCTTTAAGTGGCGTTGGTCCGCAAAGAAAAAACTCTTTGTTTTTGAAACGGCCACTTCTTTCATAGATATCCTTAACACCAATCCGACCTTGATTGTTAGAAACCCAGGGAACATAAGAAAACTTCTGAGTTTTCTGAGCAACCTGGTGGAATATATCATCGCCAATCAGTTCATCCTTATTTTTGACTGAGTAAAATAATGTAACGTGACCAGTAAAATCTTTATCTTCAGCAAGATCTTCCGCCATGCCAATAAAGGGGGTTATACCAATACCTCCAGCAATCCAAATCTGCTCTTGTTGAGGATACTTGCGGTAATTGAATTTACCGTAAGGACCTTCTACAGCAACTTTATCTCCTACCTTAAGATGAGCTAATTTTTGAGTATAATCACCTAACTGCTTAACAACGATGCGGATATTATCATCATCGGACTTTGAGGCGATGGAAAAAGGATGAGCTTCGGCAGAAACATCCTCATTATAAAAACGAACGAAAATGAACTGGCCAGATTTGTAAGATAAAGGCTTATGATCAGGCGAGATGATAATCTCAAAAAAATCATGAGCCTGTTCGATTGATTTAACTGAATAAATACTATTCTTGAACAAGCGATTCTTAAGGAAAAGACTATAGGAAAAGCCAAATAGACCAATACAAGAAACAATGAAAGCGTAAATGTAGTAACCATTAAAGATGTTATCTTGCGAAATAGTGTTACGGACCATAAAGATGTGGAAAACTGCTAGAAGAAACATCAGTCCTAAGAATTCATGAGTGAATTTCCATTTGTGATACTTAATCTTAGAATATAAAGTGATGAAGATCAAGGCGACCATACCAACTAGGGCGATGATGCCAAAATTTATGCTCCAGTAACCGCTGGGCAAGAGATAAGTGGCGGCTAAGCTGGTCTGAGTAGGAATAAATTTCAGCACTAAAAATATCGGATGTGCGAGAATCATGATCAAGGCTGTCCCGCCCAAGATGCCATGGGTGATATAGACTTTATCCAAACCGCCAAAAATGTTTTCAATCCACCTTATCCTTGTAGAAAGCATGAAAGTCAAGGCAAACATTGTCATACCAACTAAACCAAAAATTTCACCTAAACTGTGGGTTGTAGAAGCGTAATTGCTAAAATCTTCTGCACCAGAGCCAAACTGGAACCAAAGATAAATAGGAAAAAGGGAAATGAATAACAAAATCAACCAACCGATAGTTATCTTTAGTGGTGTTCTCATAGGGAATCCTCCGCAAGCAAGGAAGCAAAATCGTTAAACATCTTGAAGTTATTATCTTTTTCGATTATTAAAACCTTAATCTTCTTGTTTCCCGCCATTAAAGTTTCCTGCTCTTGTTCATTGCAGGTAAACAAGGCCGTAGCATAGACATCAGCTTCTTCCGAGGAAGGAGCAACAACAGTGACAGATATGGTAGAATTCTGGTTGAGAATATGACTTAAGTTGTAGTTCTGATGATACTGATTATAATCACCAGAAGTGGCCACACTTTGATTTTTCAATTTAAGAGAAAAAATGCTTTTATCTTCCCGAGGATGCTGAATTTCAATAATCTGCTGATAATCTCCATGTACAAGAATATCACCTCTGGCATCGAGGAGAAAATTTTCAACACCCTTATCGCGTAATAAGGTAGCTAATTTATCGGTGATAAATCCTTTAGCAATACTGCCGAGATCTAGCAACAAATCAGAATGAGTAAGAGTGACCTTATTTTCTCTGATAATAACATTTTTATAAGAACAGGTAGGTTCAGCCATTATCCCTTGCTTTCTTTGCAGAATAAATTTCCCCAAAGAAACATCATACGACCCTTGAGTCAATTCTGATAAAGTTAGGGCAGATTTTATTACTGATAATAATGCTGGAGAAACAACTTTTTCTCTTAATTGGTTTAGTTGAGATAATTCACTACCAGAGTCATAAAAGTTGAAAATTTTCTGCAGCCTTAAGGCTTCCCGATAGGTTTCATCAATGATTTCCTCTGCCAAGACTTCAGGTACATCATAGACAACAAAATCCATCATTTTACCGAAAAGTTCACGACTGAAATTGTTAACTAACATTAAGCAAAATTTAGCTGAATGATTTATAAAACTTACGCAGGAAAAGAGTAGTCAAAAGTAATTTAAAAAAACCTAAACTGATAACCATTCT
>Ga0210057_1007634_pt1 | contig 13035 bp, 16 predicted proteins | sample CryGeyCG2114_010_2_FD_183968 | JGI IMG/M metagenome (GOLD analysis project Ga0210057, IMG submission 183968) | Groundwater microbial communities from aquifer - Crystal Geyser CG10_big_fil_rev_8/21/14_0.10 (SPAdes) (version 2) | ecosystem: Environmental > Aquatic > Deep subsurface > Groundwater ... | reverse complement strand
ATCAGAATAACCATAGACATTGGATCTTTTTTCGTAATATTCCATATTTTCCAAAAAATAAACCGGGACATCGGGTTCGGCTGGAAGATGTTTTTTAACATTGCAGATGAGAAATTTTTTTTCTTCGGCTGTTTCGTCGGTAGGAACTTTCAGCCCCTCAAAAACCATTTCGGTTTTGTATTTTTTTTCATCAATTGAACCGTATTTTGGCATAAAAATTCGGCAATCAACCCCCATTTTTTTCAGTGCTCTTGACAAAGAAAAAATAACCATACCCAACCCACCAACTGTAGCATAAGGATGAACTTCGGCTGATATAAAAAGAACCTTTAAAGATCTTTTAAAGATGTTTGAAAGTGAATTTTTCATACCCCGTATATCAACTTTCAGGCATTTTCAATGCGAAAAGACCTTGAAAGTTATGTTTAATATTTAATAATCTGTTTGACATAATAATTTTGGTTAATGTTTTTTAATACAAAGTATTCTGAAAGTTGTATTACGGGGCATAAATTTTCTGTTTTAAGAACCGGCCTCGGTTTGACTAGGCCGAGTAATCTTTTTTCTTTTTGAGAAGACAAAAATGTACAAAATTTCTAAAATGGAAAAGGTATTGAGCAAAAATAGGGCAATAAACCATTTTTTATGGGAATTTCTGGCTGCCTTCCAGAGGGCTATACCTTTCCAGGATAAAAGCCAAAAAATTGAAAAGAAAGCAGCCAAAAGCAAAGTTTTGGAATCAACTTGGGAGAAACTTGGAATTTGAAAAATAATTGAGAAACTGTCATATTTTTCTTTTATTTGCGAATAATAGCCGCTGCCGAAACTCGATCGCTAATGTTCATCACCAGGTGATGAACACTTTTTTTCATTTAATATTGCAAAATTTTCCTAAAATTTTTTGTGCTTTGTCGAGATTTTTGTCTTCGACAAAGAGATAACTGGTTTCGTAGGTGTCGACATACAAAATGCTGATTTTGGCATCAGCTAAGGGTTTTGATAAAGAAGAGACAACGCCGGTTAAAACAAAACCCAAGGGACCTTTGACCTTAAAAGCCCGCCAATCTTTTTCACACATTACCCCACCGGGAATTTTGTCTTGGGGTAAAATTATTGAAAGTTCATCGCTTGTCCTTGTTATAGAGGTAAAACTGGTTTCCCCTATCGCCCAATCAGGAAGGGGACTTTTTTTATCAAAATGACAAATGCCAAATTTTTCCGGCAAGATTGAAAGTGTTAATTTTTTTGCTTTCATATTTTTAAGTTACTAAAATTAATTCCTCGACCATAATTTTATTTTATCTTTTTATTTAAAAGCACGCAAGCCAGTGTACTGGTTCATATGATATGATACACCTAGCTCTTGAAAAATATGAAAGGAAAGTATAATGGATGCCGTATGACAATCTACGGCACAATCCTGCCAGGAGCAATATCTATTGCCCGTTCAGCGTTCCTGACAGATAAATTAACCGAACAGGCAAAATACAAAATAAAGATTCTGGATTGGCACAGAACTCACGGAAACAACAATTCCCTGGCTGCCAGACATTTCGGTATTTCAAGAATGACTTTGTATCGATGGGTCAGACGGTTTAAACAGTACGGGGTAACAGGGCTGAATGAAAACTCTAGAAAACCAAAACATCTAAGACAACCTACCACTCCCTGGAATACAGTCACTCGAATAGTCCAACTTAGAAAGCAATATCCGGCTTGGTCAAAGTACAAAATTAGAGCTCTCTTATCCAGAGAAGGAATTCAAGTATCAGCTAGTACAGTAGGCAGAGTGTTAAAGAGACGAGGGTTGATAAATTTGAAAATATCTAAGAAACGGAGAAAAGCTGCTTTATGTCCCAAGGCACGTTTTCCTCGAGGATTAAGGATATCTGAGCCAGGAGATATGATTCAAATGGATACCAAGCATATCATGCTGCCAGGTGGTAAGAGGTTCTACCAGTTCACTGCTATTGATGTGTTAACGAAAAGAAAAGTGATAAGAGTCTATCCTTCTGAATCTTCCAGAAACGGAGCTCAATTTCTTGAAGAATGCTTAAGAGGATTTCCTTTCCCTATCAAGGCAGTCCAGACAGATAATGGTTCCACTTTCTTGAAAGAGTTTAACAAGCTCTGCCAGGCAAAAGGAATTCCCCATTACTTTATCTATCCCAGGACCCCTAAACAGAATACCTATGTAGAGATCTCTCAGGAGGCTGATAAAAGAGAGTTCTACCAGCAGGGAAATATCTACTCCATCTTACCGGTAATGCAAAGGAAGGCCAAAGAGTGGGAAGATATCTGGAACAATGTCCGTCCCCATGAAGCCCTGAATTACCTTACCCCGTCCGAATACCTTTTTAAGGTCCAAAATAGTCGAATTCCAACCAAAGATGTTATCGTTTTACAAACTTAACAGGTGTATCATATGTATCTGAACCTGGACAGCTTGCGTGTTCATTTTGGACCAAATTTTTAATAGCAAATTTTAACTGACAATCTTCTTTATTTTTATCATCTTCCCTTCAATGTAAAATCTCCTACCAAAAACTGCCCAGCGATAGGCGGTTTTTTAGCTTGCAACCTCGGTCTGGAACCGAGATTTTGAAGGGAATTTCGGCGGTTTTTGAAAGTTATAAACAGTGCGTCTTTGCCGAAATTTTTACCACCTCTCTTCGTGTATCTTTTTATCATCGAAATCTTTATCGGTGTGAGGCTCGGGCTCTTTCTTAGAATAGCCGACCGGAATAATATTTATAACTGTATATTGTTCTGGAATTCCAAGTAGCTTTTTTATCTTTTTTTCTTCTCCAAATTCCTTTTTCAAAGCCTTCCAAACGGTTCCCAGCCCCAGCGCCGTAGCCTGCAAGAACATATTTTCAGAAGCAACAGATAAATCTTGAATTGGGCAATTAGTTTTAGTAGTATCGCTTACGGAAATTATTAATACCGGCGCTTCTTTAATGTATTCCTGCCCCACAATTTCAAAAATATTATTTTTGGTTTTTTGGTTTCTAACAACTACAAACTCAATTGCCCGATTATTACACGCAGTCGGAGCAAACTGTCCTGCTTTTATAATTTCGATAATATATTCCTGAGGCACTTCTTTGGACTTGTATTCTCTTGCCGATCTGCGATTTAATATTTCTTTAATAATCATATTTTTATAAAACGACGTGACTCGGTCGGGGTTATTTTACATTTTAACACAAAATTTATCCCGTAGTAAGCTTCGTTTTACTACTGGGATAAGGCAAATGAGACAGTATAAAAAGGAATGGAAGCATATTATTTGATGTAAGCCCACTTAACCAAATATGCCCACCCCGCTACTCACTATTTCGTTGATGTTGGACGGAGTGGAGAAAGCTGAATCGTTTTTGCAGTATAACTACCGTCGGAATTTTGGTTGCCGCTAACCATAATTTGTTTGCCAATTTCAATATCACTTATTGATCCCTCAGTTGTTTTGGATATTTGGGTAGAATCTGAAAAAAAGACAATTTTTGATCCGCCATCTTGCATTTTCAGAGTTAGGCTTTTCTCATCTTTACTAATAACTTCACCGTTAAGAAAGTTTGCTCCAGTTCCTCCTCCAGTTCTTCCCTGAAGAAGCTGCTGACGTTGTTCTTGAGATAGATTCTGGAAATTCTGACGAGCAGGACTTTTACTTTCTCCGTATTTCATTCCTCCATAAACCCCCACACCAATCGCTATTAAATGTGATATAAGAATGAGTGTAATAAGTTTTTTAGACATAAAATTATGATAATTGTTTATTATTTAATGATGATATTGGTGTGGGGGTAAAATGCTCCACCCCACCTTATTCATAGCGTAATGCCTCAATGGGGTTGAGTTTAGCTGCCTTTTGAGCCGGCCAATAGCCAAAGACAATTCCAATGCCGGCCGATACGCTAAAAGCTAAAATAATTGAAAATAAAGAAATTTTAGTAGCCGTACTGGTAAAAAACGTTATTCCGTAAGCTATGCCAATTCCTAAAATGATTCCAATGACTCCGCCAAGAAAAGTCAGCATCACTGCCTCAGCTAAAAATTGCAAACTGATATCTAACCTCTTAGCTCCGATGGCTTTTCTCAAACCAATTTCTCTTGTTCTTTCAGTAACTGTTGTCATCATCATATTCATAATGCCAATACCGCCAACAATCAGAGAGATTCCGGCAATTGATGCCAGTAAAATAGTCATTGTTTCGGTTATTGAAGAAGCAAACGCAAGAATATCTTCCTGGCTTAAGACGCTGAAATCAGCCGATTCTGGGTCGCTAATATTATGCAAACTCAAAAGAAGATTGGTAATCTCAGTCTGGACTTGAGTCATTACTTGGGGATTTTCAGCTTGAACGTTAATTGTTGAAACATAGTCAGCTCCGGCTAAAATTTTCTGGGCAGTTGTTATGGGAATGAAAATCATATCGTCTTGGCTGCCAAAACCGGTGCCGCCTTTAGATTTAGTTACGCCAATGACTTTAAAGTTTATCCCGTTAATTCTTATCGTCTGTCCTACGGGATTTGTTCCTTCACCGAATAAATCATCGCGCGTGGTCGAACCCAATACTGCCACTTTTGACTGACTAAGAACGTTTTGTTCAGAAATAAACGAACCCTGGTCCATTTCGATATTTTTAACGCTAAGGTATGAAGCCGTTGTCCCGACAACCTGAGTGTTGGTATTTTTCCCCTTGGCAACAATTTGATAACGCTGGGAAAGTTCCGGGGCTACTGCCTGAACAAATGAAACCTCTTTGGCTATGGCTTCCGCATCTTCAGTAGTCAGAGTTTGAGCACTGCCTCTACCAGCTGAAACCTGAGAAAAACTTCTCTGAAATCCTGGTCTCACTGTAATTAAATTTGATCCCATTGCTTGAATACTTGTCTCAATTGACCCTGTTGCCCCTTGGCCAATTGAAATCATGGCAATAACCGAACCAATCCCAATGACAATACCTAAAATAGTCAGGCCCGACCTAATTTTATTGGCAGAAATGGCCAAATATGTTTCTTCGAGTAAATCAGCGATGAACATTTTTATTCCTTAATTTGTTGAACTGTTTTAGAACGATGATTGATAACGTCCTCGATAATCTTTCCATCCTTTAGAGAAATTTTTCGCTTAGCTCTCTCGGCAATATATTTCTCGTGAGTAATTAAAATAACTGTCCGACCTTGCTTGTTTAAATTTTTGAAGGTTTCAAGAACAACTTCACCGGTTTTACTATCAAGATTACCGGTTGGTTCATCGGCAAAAATTAAGGAAGGATTATTCACCAGAGCTCTGGCAATGGCTACTCTCTGCATCTCTCCTCCTGAAAGTTGATTAGAAAGATGATAAAAAGTTTTTTCGTCTAAACCTACGCTTAATAAAGATTTCTTAGCAATTTCTTCTCGCTCACCCTTGGGGATATTGGCATAAGCTAAAGGTAATACCACGTTTCGTAGAACCGTTGTTCTGGGTAAAAGATTAAAAGCTTGAAAGACAAAGCCAATCTCTTTTTTACGAATATCAGCCAACTCATCATCAGAAAGTTGGGAAACATCTTTTCCTTCAAAAAAATATTGACCGCTGGTCGGCGTATCCAGGCAACCTAAAATGTGCATAAGAGTTGATTTGCCGGAACCCGAAGGCCCAATAATTGCCACGAATTCACCAGCACTAATAGAAAAAGAAATGTCTTTCAACACTTTGGTTTCAACATCGCCTGTTTTATAAACTTTGGTAATGTTCTTAACTTCTATCATAATCCTGGTATTCGAAATTCCTGAGTTCCCTGACTTCGATTACTCTGGGTCTGAGTAGTTTGAACTTTATTTGAACTAATTGTTGAAGTAACAACAATATCGCCTTCCTTGAGACCAGAGACAATTTCAGTGGAAAGGTCGTTTGAGAGTCCTGTTTCTACTTGCTGTTGTTTTGGTGGTTTTGGCAGAATTGTTCCCGAAACATTGGCTAATAATTGCTGTCTCATTTCTTCTGACGCCTCTACCAATTCAACGTAGTAAGAATTTCCTTGAGATTTAATCGCGCTATTTGGTAAAACTAAAACATCCTGCTTGGCATCGGTGATAATATCTGCTGTAGCACTCATACCGGGTTTAATCCTTTCATCTTGGGTGTCAAAAGCAATCTTAACTCCGTAGCTTACCACTCCCTGACTTACCGTTCCCACTGTATCAACCTCTAAAATTTTTCCAGAAATAGTTACCTCTGGAAGAGCATCAAAAGTCAATGTAGCTTTCTGCCCTGTTTTTACTTTTGCTGCGTCAACTTCATTTAAGGAAATTTCAGCTATTTTTTGTTCAGTGATAAGGGTCGCCAGGGCTGTGCCAGAAGAAACCGAATCGCCTTTCTTTACCTTGATATCGGAAATTAAACCATTAAAGGGAGCATAAATAAAGCATTTAGCCAGATTTTCTTTTGCCGTCAATAAATTATCTTCTTTTTGTTGAACGGCAATTTTTTTAGCTCTAATATCCAATCCATCGGGACCGGCTTTCAATTTGGCAAGCGATTTTTCCTTTTCTTCAATTGATCTCTCAGCGTTTAAAATACTTTCTTTGTTATCTTCAATTGTCCGTTTTATTGAAAGCAAGTTTAAAAGGTGACTATTTGTCTTTCCGGTGTAGGTATTAAGACTCGAAAGATGAGTATCGGCCAAGGGATTTGGTTTCAAATCGCGCTCGGTGAGTTTGTCTTTGTAAAATTGAATTAAATTGTTGGCGCTTTTCACTGCTTCGGCAATACTTTTTGTCGTTTCATAAGTCTGATTGATAAGTTCTTCAATGGCAACTTTATCTGAGTATCTGCTTGCCGATTTATAATCAGCGAAGTTTTGATCATATGCTTTTCGGGCTAACTGATAGCGATCGTAAGCATCTTTTTCATATTGAAATACTCTCTCATCATAAATTTTTGTCGTGTCTGTATAATAATTTATATTCGATTGGATTCGACTAAAATCGTCTCCAAAAAGTATATCCTGAAGACCGGCCATAACTGTCGGAAGATCCAGAAAGGCATTGGCAACCGTGTTAAATCCATCTTCATATGCCTTTTCCAAATTATCTTCGGTTTTTTGTTTTGTTTCTTTTGCCTGAGCCAAAGAATTTTCCGCCTGCAAAAGGGCAAGTTCATCAGGCGGTTCTAATAATTTCTCCAATTCAAGTTTGGCTGTTTCAAGAGAAGTTTCGGCATCCCTGACCGCCTTTTGGAAATCTGTGTCATCTAATTTCAGAATCAGCTTCCCTGTCTTAACTTCATCTCCTTTTTCAACATAAATAGCCGAAACCTCGCCACTAACTTTTGGCTTAATATCTACCTGGTCTAAAACGGTTACTTGACCGGAGCCGGAAACTGAAACAACAAGGGTACCCTTTTCAACCGCCGCTGTAGCATATCGCACTGCGTTTTTATTTCCAGCTAATTTTTGATAGCCAAAATAGATACTCCCGATAACCAGTAAAAGGATTATTCCCGTTAACAATTTATGCCGAAGTATTTGCTTAAAGATTTTTGGAAACATATTTACCCCGTTAGAAATTTATTAAAAATTTTTTTAGTAAAATAAAATTCTCATATTCCCCGTTAGTATTATTTCTAACGGGGTTTATCTGAAAAAAGAAGGCCGAGAAGGTATTGGCAACAAAACCTCTTTTTCCTTTCCACTAAAAACTCTTATCAGTTTTGCTTCAATCTGACCTTCTTCATTTGGTGAACCAATAATAACGATTTGGTCGCCAACCTTTAATTCCTCTTTCTTGATTGTATCTTTTCCTTTTTCAATAACAGTGTCTTCGGTAATAAGAATTATTTTTTCTACATCGCTTCGCCCTTTCACTACAAGATCGGAATCGTTAATTTTAATAATTTCTCCGAAGGTGCCGTGTCCTTCAATAAAATCACCGGGGAAAGGAATGGGCGCTCGCCAATTGCCAAAAAATCCACCTTGTGGTCCAGCAAAGTTTTTGTGATAACTTTCTGCCCAACGGTAAGAAAATCTTGCCTTCATTCCGCCAACAAGCATACCAGCACCAAATATCAAAAAAACCACTACAAAACCAGCCAGTCCAACAATAATCCACTTAAGGACCCCGCACCAGAACTCGCTTCGCTCGTTCGGTACGGGGCAGGCATCACGATTTATTTTTTTATCTGTCTTAGAACGAGTTTGCTCTGTCCCGGTGTTATTTTGTTTATTTTCATCCATAGTTTTTATTATTTATAAATTATTTATATAATTGACCTTAATTTTAGTTGAAGCTATGCATTAAATATCCCAATAATAATCTTTTTTTATAAAGAAACAGTCGGAGAGTAAAAAAAGCCATTCCAATACTTATTGTAAAAGCTACTATGCCAATAATCGGCAGTGATTCCAGTATAGCTAAGCCGAAGTCTTGCCATAGTGTAAGAAAACCGCCAAAATCACTGACCGCAGCAGAGATAAAATAGAGAATTCCAGAACTTTTCACTTGGCTAACGAGCATTATCCAAGAAAAGGGAGTTAAAATCAAAGAAACAACCAAAAGGAATAAAAGGCTAAACAATAATCTTCTCGTGCGTCGCAATTCCTGTTCTCGTTTAATCGCCAAAATTATCTTCTCAAAAAGCCCAGCTGGCGGCTCCATCGGTTTAAGACGCAAAAAAAGTTTTTCGAAATCCTCTCTCATAGCTTCCTATATATTAATACGAAAAAAAGATGCACTTTGGTGCATCTTCTTTATAAAACCTAAGTATTTTTGATTCGACTTTTTGAGTATGACAAGCACTCGGCGGTAGCGGGTTTTGATAACATTTAGTGGTTATTTTAAATCTCTTCCTTTACTTTTATTTATAAACATCTTTTCTATGACCTACCTTTAACACAATAATTTCATCATCCTCAACATCAAAAAGAACCCGATAATCTCCGATTCGAAACCTCCAGTTTCCGAACCGAGAATCTCTTAAGGGTTCTGCAAACCAAAGGGGATTAGGTTGGGAGAGATAAAAACGCAGCTTTTCATCAATTCTTTTTTGGATAAAACGACCTAATTTTTGAAATTGACGAAAAGCTGACCGAGTAAAAATTAATCTCATAGCAGAGAGATTACAAATTTAATTTTCTCTCTAATTCTTCTAAATTTATTACCTTTCCAGATTTTGCTTCTTTTCTTGCTTTCTCAATTTCTTTCGCCAATCTCTTTGATTGAAACATTTCCAGATCTTCCTTGATCCTTTCGTATTCTTCCAAAGGCAAAATCGCTATACCCTCTTTTCTTCTAATTAAAGTTTTTGGTAAGGTTATACTTTTTAAAGAATTAACCATACATTTTAATTATATTCTTTATTAAAAATAATGTCAAATCTCAAAAATTGATTTTAGCATCGCAAGTGCCCGGCGATGGCGGCTTTTTATGGTATTAAGTGGCTCGCCTGAAGTTTCAGCAATTTCTCTAAAGGTTAAACCTCTGTTGTAATACAAGTTTAAAATTTGTCTTGTTTTAGAAGGTAATTTTTCTATTACTTCTTGAATTTTTTCTTTCAAACTTTCTTTTTCAGAAATTTCATTTGGCAAAGGATTGAGATCAACCAAATAAAAATATTTTTCCAAATCAAGAATCGAAGTTTTCTTTTTCTTTCGCAAAAAATCAAAGCAAGTGTTTTTGGCAATTTGAAAAACCCAGGGTTTGAAATTTTTGTTTTTATTAAATTTTTTTAAATTTCTCCAAATCTTAATGAAAACTTCTTGAGTTAAATCCTCTGCCTCTTCATTGCCAATATACCGATAAACAAAACTATAAATTGGTTTTAAATATCGCCGAATCAAAATTTCCAGCGACTTCTCATCGCCTTTCACCCCGTTAGAAGTCCGCACCGTTGGTGCGGCAGTTGCCTTCGGCAATTTACTTCTAACGGGGTTCAAATAATTAGTGACTAATTGTTCGTCAGTGTAAGCTTTCATTAAACAAATAAAGAAGATTATCCTGAGTTTAATATATCACAAGTCAATCGAAAAAAGAAAGACAGGGCTTTCTAAACCTCTGTCTTAGTAAATAGCCAAGAGCCTAAAGAAACCATTAAAATTCCAAAGATTAAAAGGATGGCAAAATCTAAAAACAAAGAAAATTGAGAAAAACCAATTAAACTGGCTCTGAGACCATCGACACCATAGGTTAAAGGGTTAATGAGAGAAACTGGTTTTAGCCATTTTGGCAAATTGCTGACCGGAAAGAAAGCGCCTGATAAAAGAAAGGTTGGAAAAACAAATAATTGCATAATGAGAGAAAAACTTTCGGTGTTTTCTAAGATTGAAGCTAAGGCTACACCAAAACCAATAAATCCAATCCCAATTAAAATCATAAATAAAATTGCCAAAATTATACCAAGGGGATTTAAAATTTTAAAACCCAAAAATAGAGATAAAATTAAAATCAAAATCGCCTGAATCAAAGCGGTAGTGATTCCGCCAGCAATTCTGCCCAAAACAATGGCAAATCTTTTAACCGGAGCCACAAGAATTTCTTTTAAAAATCCAAATTCTCTATCCCACAAAACAGAAATCCCAGCAAATATGGAGTTAAAAAGCATGGTCATACCAATAATGCCGGGGACTAAAAAATTTAGATAATTCATCTGAGGCATTCCAGGAAGATTAAATCCCTGCCTCATTCCAAAACCAAAAGAAATGAGAAAGAAAAAGGGCATAGCCAAAGTTCCAATCACTCTGGCCCTTGCCCTAAAAAATCTCTTCATCTCCCTCAGCCACATTATATAAATTGCCTGCCCCGTAGCATCCCGCGAGGATTGCTTCGGGGTCTGTAGATTATTTGATTTCATATTTTCATCTTCTAAATCTTTGTCTCATTCTTTTGTTTTTCTCAATTTGACTTGCTTCGCCGTCTCTAATTTTTCTACCGGTAAAATGCAAAAAGACATCTTCCAGGGTTGGTTTTTTAAAAATGTTTTTTAAATTTTGAGGCGTATCTAAGGCAACGATTTTACCAAAATCAATTATTCCTACTCTTTGGCAAAGATAATCAGCTTCTTCCATATAATGGGTAGTTAAAATAACGGTGATTTTTTCTTTTTGATTTAATTTCAAAATATAATCCCAAATTCGATGTCTGGTTTGAGGATCCAATCCCAAGGTCGGTTCATCTAAAAATAAAACTTTCGGATAATGCATTAAACCCCTGGCAATTTCTAATCTCCTTTGCATTCCCCCAGAATAATTTCTCACTATAACATTGGCTTTATCTTCAAGTTCAACCAAATTCAAAACCTCTTTGATTCTTTTTTTACGAGTTTTTGAATCTAATCCATAAAGCCGGGCATGAAAATCTAAATTTTCATAACCAGTTAAACGATTATCCAAAGCCGGTTCTTGAAAAACAATGCCAATAGAATTTCTTACTTCATCTCTTTGCTTCAAAATATCAAAGCCGCAAACTTTTGCCTCCCCTTTTGTTGGTTTTAGCAAAGTTGCCAGCATCTTAATAGTTGTCGTTTTTCCTGCCCCATTTGGTCCTAATAAACCAAAAATTTCACTTTCTTTAACATCCAAGGAAATATTATTTACCGCTATCAATCCATTAAACTCCTTTGTCAAATTTTTCGTCTCAATGGCTAACATAAAATTTCTTTTAATTATATTCTTTTTTACTCAAAAACAAAACCTGAGGGTGTTTCTCTCGGGCGAAAATAACCCCCACCATTTTGGTAGGGGGCAAGAAATTGCCCAGCGATGGGCGTTTATCTCAACTGCTCCAGTTTCAACTAAAGTGAAAAATAACTAAATTGCCACCGAGGAGGTAAACTTATTAAATAAAAGGAGTGTTTTAAATATTTTTAAAAATTGATTAAGATTTTTTTTCTTTTCAATATAAAATTGGGCTAAGACCTCTCTCAATTTTAATAGTTCTCGCAGGCCTTTTTTCCGCCAGTTTGGATCATTGATGGTTAAATCCAATAATTCAAAAGATCTATCCAAACAATTTAAAACTTGCTTTTCATTACCTTTTATCAACCAGAATTTTGCTCTCGAAAATTCGGAGGCAATATTTAAAATTTGCTTTTCTTTTGGAAAACTCTGCCATTTTTCTGGGGTCATAAATCAACAATTAATTTTCGAAATATTTTATCGATTTCTTCTACTACTTTTTTATTTTTAATATCCATCGAACGATTATTCTGTAAGGGTTTAATATTTATTAGAGCCGAATACTCAATAATTGTTTTCTTTCCGTTTTCTGGAAAAAACAAATTACCGCCCCAGAGATCTCTGCTATCGGATCCATCTTTCAAAAGAAGTTCTTGGGTATCTGAATGAAGTTCTCCACCAAAAGCAATTATTTCGCGTTCAACATCAACTACAAATTTAATCACCTCTTTGAATGGTTTGTCTAAAAATTTCTTTAAATATGCTTTATTTATTTTCTCTTTAATGATTTCTATTGGGTATTCCATAGACTAACTCATTTTAGCAAATAATCTCTTGCCCATCAATTCTACAATGTGTTCAATACGAACTTTTTGAAAAAATAACTTTTTGTAATCACTGAAGTTTAACCACGGAAAGTCATTTTAAAAATTTAAGACAAAAGAAAAAGAGGGTTGAGGTTTTTAGCAGAACCAGTCGAGGTTAAACCTCGACAGCTTGTTAAAACTTTAATTCTTCTTTTCTTTCTTTTAATTCTTCTTTTACTTTTTCTAAAACCTTTGTCTCTTTAACAATTCTTTGGGCTTTTTCTCTCGTTGTTTCGCCTTTCTTAACGAAACTTATAGCTCCTGCCGGGCATAAATTAGCACAGGTTTGACAGGCAACCAAACAATTACTCGGATTAACTACTTTTGACTTCCTGTTTTTATAGTCAAATTTATATACGTCTCGGTTACAAGTGGTAACACACATTCCGCAACCGATGCATTTGCTTTCATCAATCACTGGATGCCAATCTATCTTATCCCGATCCACGCCATGGAACTTGGCGAATTTTGGATCTTGTTTTTGTTGTTCGTTCATAGTTTTTATTAAA
>Ga0210057_1007633_pt1 | contig 13035 bp, 6 predicted proteins | sample CryGeyCG2114_010_2_FD_183968 | JGI IMG/M metagenome (GOLD analysis project Ga0210057, IMG submission 183968) | Groundwater microbial communities from aquifer - Crystal Geyser CG10_big_fil_rev_8/21/14_0.10 (SPAdes) (version 2) | ecosystem: Environmental > Aquatic > Deep subsurface > Groundwater ... | reverse complement strand
CATGAAACTGGGCAAAACGTTTTACGCTGCCGACCGAAAGGCGTGGCGCGCTTGGCTGGCAAAAAACGGCGCCAAGGAACGCGAGGTTTGGCTCGTTTACTACCGGAAACACTCGGGCAAGCCGCGCGTTTCCTACAACGACGCGGTGGACGAGGCGCTGTGCTTCGGGTGGATTGACGGCACCGTCAAGCGGATTGACGGCGAACGCTACGCCCAACGCTTCACCCCACGCCGCGCAAACAGCCAGCTCTCGCAGCTGAACAAGGAGCGCGTCCGCGTGCTAATCGCGCAAAAAAGGATGACCCAGGCAGGCTTGAAGGCGATTGCGCACGCGTACGACGCGAAGGCGGACCACCTCAAAGTCAGGCTGGCGAGGGACGTTTCCGCCGCGTTGAGGAAAAACCCGGCGGCGTGGAAGCACTTCAAAAAATTCCCAGAGGGTTACAAGCGCATCCGCGTCGCGTACATCGAGGGCCAGCGGCACTATTCCCCCGAATCTTTCCGGAAGCGGCTGGCGCACTTCGTGAGGATGACCGCGCAAAACAAGCGGTTCGGCTTCGTGAGGGACTAAGGTGGTCAATACCTGATTCCGACCTTGCCGTAAACCCAGTGCTTCGGGAAGTCCGTGAGGAGCACGGCCGCCGCGCAAACCGCGAACGTCGCGAGTATCTCGCGGCCGGTGAGCGCCGCCATGCCCGCGCCGTAAAGCGCTATCAGCGAGAACACCACCACCGCGAACCAGAGCGTGGCGGCGACGTACTTGTGCGGCCACGACTGCCAGAAGCGCCCGCGCTCGCGGATTATGTAGATGCCCAGCTGCCCCGTGTAGACGAGCGAAAGCGTCATGAGCGTCTGGATGCCGCCCAAGTCCAGCCCGAACCACTTCACGCCCATGGCGAGCACGGCGAGCTCGATGAGGAAGAACAGCACGCCAACGAAAGCCGAGGCGCGCGTTATGCTCCCCAGCTCCCACAGGTTGGGCTTCTTGGAGGCGCGCGAGTTGTCGATTGCGAGGGACATGGTGAGGAAGTCGTTGATTATCATGAGGAAGATGAGCCCGTTGATGGAAACGATGACGTCGTGGAACCAGAAGAAACCCGCCATGAGTATGAGCATGAACTGTATCGAGCGCGCGACCTTCTTCACGGTCCAGGTGAGCATGCGCTGGAACGCCTCGCGGCTCGTCTTCACCGCCTCTAGTATCACTTTAGTCCCCGGCTCGGTGAGCACCATTCCCGCCGCGGCTTTCGCGACGTCCGTCGCGGTGCTGACGGCGATGCCGAGCTCGGCCTGCTTCAGCGCGGGAGCGTCGTTCACGCCGTCGCCCGTCATGCCCACCATCTTCCCGCGGGACTGAATCAGCTTCACGACCCAGAACTTGTCCTCGGGATAAATCTCGGCTATCCCGCCGCTCGCGAGCACCGCGTCCGCCTGCTCCCTCTCGGGCAGCGCCCTTATCTCGGAAATGCGCGCGATGCGCGTGCCAATGCCCGCCTGCGCGGCTATTTCGCGCGCGACCGCGATGTTGTCGCCCGTGAGCATGATGGGTTTCACTCCCGCTTCGCGGAGCGCGGCGATGGTTTCGGCCGAATCCGGCCGCAGCGGGTCGCCCAGCCCGATGACGCCCACTAGCGTCAGCTTTTCGAAGTTCCCGCACTCCGAGCGTGCGACCGCCAGCGCGCGGCAGCCCTTCTTGGAAAGCTCTTCAACGCTGCGGTCGAGCTGCGCCTTTTGCGCGGCGGTGGCTTTGCAGAGCGAAGCGATGGTCTGCGGCGCGCCTTTCACCGCGAGGAAGCGCTTGCTTCCCTGCGAGACCGTGCCTTCGGCCCTCTTGGTGGCGGGCTCGAACGGCTTGTATGCCGTCTGGACGCAGCCGTCCAGCTTCGCTTTTGTCGCCGCGGCGTGCCTTATCACCGCCGCGTCTATGGAATCCTTGCTTCCCTCGCTCGAAGCGAGCGCGGCCAGCGCAACCAGTTCGAACGCGCCGCACTTCCCGATGGGAATCGCTTCGCGGACCTCGAGCTCGTTCATCGTGAGCGTTCCGGTCTTGTCGAGGCAGAGCACCTCGACGGACGCGGCGTTCTCTATGGAATCGAGCTTCGTGACGAGGATGTTCTTCTTGGACAAGTCCGTCGCGCCCTTGGACTGGGAGATTGTGAACATTACGGGCAGCGCGGCGGGTATGCCGCCGCCTATGAACAGGACGGCCAGCGTGACAATGACCGAGGGCTTCGTGCCCGCGTAGAGCGCGTACGCGAGCACGACCAGGAAGAGCGCCGCGCCGGCGTAACCCACGTTCTTGGAAAGCGTGAACATGATTTCCTCGGTTTTGGATTTCGGCTTGGCGATGCTGACGAGTTCAACCGTCTTGCCGAAGTAAGTGCGCATGCCCGTGTTGACTACCGCGCAGCGCGCCTCGCCGCGCTTGACGGTCGAGCCGGTGAAGATGATGTCGCCCTCGCGCGCCTCGACGGGAAGCGACTCTCCCGTGAGCGCAGCCTGGTCGGCGGAAATTCCCCCCGAGAGTATCTTGGCGTCGGCGGGCACCACGTCGCCTAGGCCTACGATCATAATGTCGCTTGGCACGAGTTCGCGCGCGTCGGCGGTCAGCCATTCCCCGTCGCGCAGGACGCGCGTCTTTATCGTGAGCTTGCCCTTCAGCAATTCGAGCGCCTTCTGCGAGTCGTGCTCGTTGTAGAACGCCACTATCCCGTTCACCAGCACGAGGATGAGCAGGACGAGCGCGTCGAAAAAGTCGCTCAGGAAGTAGCACGCGAGTATTGCGCCTTCCCAGAGCCAGGGGATGGGCCCCCAGAAGTGCGACAGGAATTCCAGGACGATTGACTTCTTCTTCTCGGGAATCTCGTTGAATCCGAGTTCCTTCGCCCTCGCGGCGGCTTGGGCGGACGAGAGCCCCTTTTCCGAGGTTGCGAGCGACGCGAGCGCTTGCTTCGCGTCCATTCCCTTGAATTCCGAAGTGGCTTTGGCTTCCATCGTGAAACGAATTTAGCCGCGATATAAAAGAATAGCCCCGGCTTTTTTTGCGGAGTTTTTTTTTTCATCCGCGCGCCTCCCCCGAGGAACCGCGGCGTTTATAATCGCGCCACGCGAGGCTAAAAAGCATTTAAATACTTTAAATCGTTAAAATTCGCGTGGTTGCCGGTGGGCTTTTGCGTGCGTAATCGCTTTTTCAAGGTAACGGGTAGTTGCGTTGGTTAAGTTTCCAAACCTGCTGGGCGGGTTCAACAAAAAGAAAGAAGACCCAGCGAAGGCGCGCGAAGCGCTGAAGAGCGAGTTCCTTGCGGAAGCGGACGGCATAAAGACTAGCGTCAACGACGTGATTTTGAACGACAAGGCGAGGCAGTTCTTCAAGCTCGTGCGCCGGTCGTTCCGGAAGCTCTTTGGGATTAATTACGAGTGCACTTTCGACGAGTTGAAGTCCGAGCTGGAATGCAAGGTTTCTGAGAAGGGCCTGAAGAACGACTTGCGCGTCTTCCTCGAGGAGCTGGAGCACTTCGAATACGGCTTCCCGGGCTTTGAGGACGAGCAGCGCCGCGTCAAGGCGAAGGAAAAGCAGGAAATCTTCCATTACCTGCACGAACTCGAGGCGGAAGGCAAGAAAATCGACAAGAAGCTGGAGAAGGACGTCGAGGAGCTGTTCCAGGACGACGTGTCTGACTCGACGCGCCTGCTGGTCAAGTTCATCCACGAGTTCGAGGAACTGCTCAAAAGGATTTAGGGGCGTTTTGCCGGGTTTTTCAGGGGATTATCCTGTAGCGCGAGCTTGACAGGCTCCAGTCCACGAACACGAACAGGAACGCGAGCGCCATGAGCGGTATGGACAGGTTGTTCTCCTCGGTGCGCTCCCCGGTCTTGCCCGCGATTTCCGCGAACGCGGCTTGCAGGCGCGCCGCGTCGGGCGCGGCGTAGTACTTGCCGTTGGTTTCGGACGCGGCGGACGACAGGGATTCCTCGTCCACGCCCGTGAACAGCTCTGGGAACTGCGCGTCCGGGGCCTCGGGCGAGCCTATGCCTATCGCGAACAGGCGGACTTCCTGCTCCTTGCAGTATTCTACCGCGGCCGTCACGCTGGTGCCCAGGTTGCTTTGCCCGTCCGTGGCGAGCAGGATGGCTTTCGGCGCGCCCGAGTTGTCGAGCGCGTTCGCCGAGGCGAACAGGGCGTCGCCCACGGCGGTGCCGCCTATGCTTTGCACGCCCACGCTCCGGATGGCGCGCGCCACCCTTGCCTTGTCCGTGGACGGCTCGGCCACGATTGCCGCGGTGGAGGAGAACGCGACGATGCCGACGCGCGAGCCGGACGGTATCGCTTCGACGAAGCCGAGGGCGGTTTGCTTCAGCGCCTCGAGGCGGTTCGGCTGGAAGTCCTGCGCCGACATGCTGCTGGAGGCGTCGATTGCGATTACGAGGTCGTACTCGTGCGCGGGGACGCTGTACTTTATGGCTAGCCCGGCGGCGCTGAACACGAAGAACACGAGCGTCACCGTGCGCATCAGCAGCAGCCAGTTGTTCTTGGGCACGGTTTCGCCGCCCGTTACGCGCTCTATGGCCTTGAAGTTGGCGAACCTCAGCGCCTTGCGCTCCACGTACTTCATGCTGTACTGGTGGATTACGACGAGCAGGGGAATCAGGATTAGGAACCACAGGTACACGGGCCTGTAAACGAAAAAGTCCACTTTACAGCATCATCTCCATTTTTCGCGGCGTTTCCTGAAGAACTTTATTATGGGCGCGATGAACGGCTTGCTCGTGTCGAGGAAGACGTGGTCTATGCCGTTGCGGTGGAAAAAGTTTTCGAGGTTCGCCAGCTCCTCCTTCACGGCGGCGGCGTAGTCCCCGCGTATCCTGTCCGAGTCTATCACCATCTGCCTTTCGCCCTGCGGGTCCTCGAGGGTGATCAGGTTGAGCCCGTCGGGCAGTTCGTTGTCGCGCGGGTCGCGCACGACTATCGCCACGGCGTCGTACTTGCGCGCCGCGATTTTCATGAACCGCTCGTCCTTTTCGGTGAAGCCTATGAAGTCCGAGACGAACATGACTATGCTGTGCTTTTCGAGCACCGCGCTGGTCTCCTCTATCGCCTTGCTGAAGTCGCACTTGCCGCCGTAGTTGTTCGGGTTCACGAGGTTCTTCAGTATGAGGTACGCCTGCTGCCTACCCACGTAGGGCGGCACGCGCGCGACCACGCCCTTGCCGAACATGTGCATGCCGACGCAGTCGCCTTCCGAGAGGGTGCCCATCGCCATCGAGGCGACGAGTTCCGCGGCGTACTCGTGCTTGAGCTTTTCGTGCGAGCCGAAGACCATGCTCGCGCTGGAATCCACCATGAACAGCAGGTTTAGGTTGCGCTCTTCGGAGTATTCGCGCACGAGCGTCTGCCCGGTGCGGAGCGAGGCCCTCCAGTCAATCATGCTGGCGTCGTCGCTGGGCTGGTAGGCGCGGTAGTCCACGAACTCGATGCCGCGGCCCTTGAACACGCTGGTGTACTCGCCCATGAAATTGGTGGCGGTCAGGTAGCGCGTGGCGACCTGGAGGTTGCGCAGGCGGGGCTTGATGTCGACGTGCATGTCCTTGGTTCCAGCTTTTTTCGTCTTCATCCGCTTTCAGCCCTGCCGCCCGCTTTTCGCCGCACAGCGCCCGCGTCACTCGACGGGGACTTTGGCGAGAATCTCGGCGATTATCTTGTCCTCGTCTATTTCCTCGGCCTGCCCCTCGTAGTTCAGGAACACGCGGTGCCTCAGCACGTCGTGCGCGACTTCCTTCACGTGCTCGCTCGTGACGAAGGTCTGCCCCTTGATGAGCGCCTGCGCCTTCGCCGCGATGTACAATCCGATGCTCGCGCGCGGGCTTGCCCCGTATTGCACGTATTTTCCCAGTTCGATGCCGTACTTTTGCGGGTAGCGGGTCGCGTTGACCAGGTTGATGATGTATTCCTCGACTTCGTCGCCGAGGTATATCTTGTGCGTGAGCTTTTGGTATTCGAGGATGTCCTCCTTTTTGAGGACCTTGGCCACCCCGAAGTCCTCGAGCTTGTAGATGGTCGTGTTCTTCTTCAGGACCGTTTTCTCCTGCTCGGGGGTCAGGTAGCCCATGTTGAGCTTGAACAGGAATCGGTCGAGCTGCGCCGCGGGGAGCGTGTAGACCCCCAGCGATTCCATAGTGTTTTGCGTGGCGAGGACCAGGAACGGGTGCTGTATGCCGAACGTTTCGCCGGCAATCGTGACCTGCCGCTCCTGCATGGCCTCGAGCATGGTGCTCTGCACCTTGGGCGACGCGCGGTTGATTTCGTCGGCGAGGACGAGGTTCGTGAACACGGGCCCCTTTATCGTCGTGAACCCCTTTTTCGGGTCGTAAGTGCTGATTCCGACGATGTCGCTGGGGAGCATGTCCGGCGTGAACTGGATGCGCTTGAAGTCGGTGCCCGTGGTCTGGGACAGCGCCACCATGATGAGCGTCTTCGCTATGCCCGGCACGCCCTCGATGAGCACGTGGCCGTCGGCGAGCATGGCGCGGAACAGCGCGTCTACGGTTTCGTCCTGGCCTATGACGATTTTCTGCATTTCGCTTTTCGCGGCCGCGATTTTGGCGCGGCAGTTCTTCAAGTCGTTCTTGTCCAGCTCCCCGATAGTTTTTTCAGCCATGCGAACCAACCCCTGAATTCGAACCGCTCCCGCTTTTACCCTCAAGCCGCGGCGTTCTCCCTTTTCTTCTTGTACATGCTGTAGACGAATGACGCGGTTAGCGTGATGATGATTCCGACGCTCGTGAAGACGAAGTTGTTGAACCAGCCCTCGCCTTCCGCGGTCCCGGCCACTGCGAGCCCGGTGATTGAGCCGGTTTTTTGCTCCGCGAGGAGCATGAGTGCGCTCTTGCACGCCCCTATCACCTTGCTGCCCCTGTCCGCCGCGCTGCCGACTTCGCCTTCGTCCAGCTGCCTTTGCGCCGCCTCGATGTTTCCGCTCAGCTCTGCGCACTCGGTGTTCTCTTCCAAGAGCTGCCGCGCGAAGTTAATCGTTTCCTGCGCCTGCTCCTTCTCCAGCGTGAGGTACCTCATCACGCGAATCGGCGCGTCGACCGCGTCCTCGACGTTTTTGGACGCGATTGCCGCCCTTATTTTCGCGGTGTAGTTCCCCTCGGCCTGGTTTTGCGAGCGCAGGCTGAGCGAAACGGTTTTTTCCTCGCCGGGCGCGAGGGTGATGGCGTCCGCGCTTGCGAACGACGCGGTAACCCCCGGCGTGTCCGTCTCTACGGCAAGGCTTATGCCCTCGAGCGCGAACGCCTCGTTGTTCTTGAGCTTGACTTCCGCGGTCCTCGAGTCTTCCGGGTGCATTTCTATCGCGCCCATGCCCTGGAGTATGCTTATCGAGACGTATTTCGGCACTTCCGTGGGGACGAGCACTTCCTTGACCGTCTCGACCGGCACGTAGACCTCCTTTATGACCGTGGTCGTGCTGGTGTTGGTGATTATTTTGTCTATGTAAACGTATTCGGTGTTGTTCTGCGGCTCCGTGTACGCGGGCTCGAAGACGCCCCACACGCTCAGCGAGTTGGAGGAACCGTAAATCACGTCGCCTGCAACGTCCAGCACGTAAGCCACCGGAGTCCAGGTGCAGTTGTCCGCCGAAGCGCACTTCTGCATCTCCAAACTGGCTTCGGCCACGAGGCTGGCTACCACCGCGGTATAATTGTAATAAACTTGCACGGACTCGTAGCCCACGAGTTCCGAGGCAATCCCGAACAGTGCCACGTTCCTGCGGTTGGTGGGCGGGGTGGCCGCAGCCACGCTCTCGTAAGCCAGCGTGACGCCGGAAACCGTGGAGTTCAAGCTCGCGTTGTAGAGCGTTATGCGGGGCGACGCGGTCTCGGCCACGAGGTCGTACTTGCCCGCGGGCAGGCTTCCGTTTATTTCCCCTGCGCCCTCGAGTATCGCCGCGTGGCTGCACACGTCGGTCACTTGGTAATTCGTGATGCCCGAGCCAGTGAACGCAACCGCGTCCGCGGACGCTACGGCGTACAGGCTTTGGGTCGAGCTAGCCCACTGGTCGTTCACGTCGCGGGCAGTCGCGTTTATCACATAAGCGCCCGTCTGGGTGGCGTTGAACTCGTACAAATACGAGTAAATGTAGTAAACCGAGTCCGCCGAGCTCGCGATTGCGGGGAGCACCGCGCTCGACGCGTCCGGGTAGGTGACGTTCACTACCATGGTGTAAATGACGGTGTCCAAGTCAGCCGTGGCGTTAATCGTGGTGTTCGAACCGGTTACCACGTAAGTGTTGTTCGGGCACAAGTGGGAGATTGCCGGCGGCTCGATGCCTCCGCCCGTCGCGCGCGTAACCACGATTGTGGTGTTGTCCTGCACGTAAGTGGTGCCGTTGTAGCCGCGCGCGTGAACAGTGAGCACGCGGGAGGTCATCGCAGGGTCTATGTTGTACGAGTACAGCCAGTAGCCGGGCGTCTCCTCGGTCGCCTGGTGCTCGAGTTCGATGCCATCCCCGAACACTGAAACCGTGACATTGGTTATCCAGGTCTCGCCCTTGGTTTCGTTGACGTAAATCGGCACGGTCTGTCCCTGGAAGTAAATCGCCCCGTCCGCCGGCGAGGACACGTTCACCGAAGCCGAGACCACGGTTACGGTCACGTTCTTCGTCGAGTCCACGGTCGCGTTTTGCGAGGTTTCGTAATTCGTTTCCGGGTGCGTGACCGTGAAGTTGTGCGGCGTTTCGTTCGTTATGCCCGCGTTTTCTTTCACCCAGCCGCGCAATTCCGCGTAAGCCGTGCCAGCCGCGCCCGTCAGCCCCGAAAACACCTCGCTTCCCGCCAGGTTGCGTATGACCACCGGCGCGTTCGGCACCGCCTCGCTCGCCAGCCCTATCACTATCACGTTGACCGGCCAGTAGACGCTCAAGTTGCTGCTTGACGCGTCCATGAACACGCGGGAGTCCTCGTAAGTCGAGTTGATGAGCGCGCCGTCGTGCGAGCCCGCGAAGTAGTAGTCGTACGCGCCGTCCGTGGAAACCGTCGTGTTGGCGACGAGCGCGTTGTTCGCGTTTTCCGCGTGAATCGCGTGCGAGTCCGCGCCGGCGCTTCCCTGGATTATCCTGCAGTTCGCGATTCGCGCGCTGGTGTAGCCCGTGGCGTTGACCGCGTAGCCCGCCGTTGAACGCGAGTAATTGATGGCGTAGCCCGCGCAGTCGAGGGTCACCCCGTTCGCCGCGATGGTGAAGCAGGTGCCGCTCGCCTCGACGTCGTTCGTCAGCACGGCGCTGGACGACAGCGTGCGGCAAGTCGAGGCGTTAAGCTGGACGGCGGCCGAAGCGTCCGCGGTCAGGTTCACGCTCGTGGAATTCGAGACGCCGCCCTTGGAGGTGTTGACCAGGTAGCTGGTGTAGTACGCCTTGCCCGCCGAGCTCTCGACGTATTCCGTGAACGCGTTCGTGGAGGCCAGGCCCGCCGCGTCGGTGGTTTCGTTCAGCTTGAGGTTCGAAAGCGAGTCGTAAACCGTCAGGCGCGCGTTTTCTATGGGGTTGCCGCTCAAGTCGGTCACGGAAGGCGAGAAGTACCAGCTCACGTTCAGCGAGGAGAGCGCGTCGGCGTACTGCGCGTTGCTCTTGTTGAAAACGGTTGAGACCGCGTAGTCGTCCGCGTCCGCGGCGAGGTAGAAGCTTTTCGCGTCGCGCACGGTTATCGTCGAGTTGTAGACCGCGTTGCCGTCCGCGTTCGAGAAGAACACGGCGTGCGAAGTAGAATTCAGCTCGTCCTGCAGTATTGTGCAGTTCTTGATTACCGCGTTGTTCTCGCCGGTCACGCTGATTCCGTATCCCGTGCTGCGGCGGGAGTAGTTGATGGCGTAGCCGTTGCAGTCGAGGGTCACGCCGCTCGTTACTATCGTGAAGCAGGTGCCGCCCGCGTAGACGTTGTTGCGGAGCACCGTGTCCATGGAAATCGTGCCGCAGGCGTCCGCGTCGAGCTGGACGGTCACGTCCGCGTTGTCGGAGACGGACTGCGAGGTGGAGCCTCCCGCGGGGTCCATGGAAGCGGTGAAGTTGTGGGGCGTGTAGTAGGTCAGCCCGCCCACGCTCACCCGGACGTATTCCGTCACGGGGAAGTAGTCCGAGTAGCCGCTGGCGTGCGTCAGGCCCGAGTAAACCGTGGCCCCGTTGGAGTCTTTCACCAGGGCAGTCGCCTCTTCGATCGCGTTCCCGCCGCTCATGGTGCGGATGCGCGCGAACCAGCTGAGGTTGAGCGACGAGAGCGCGTCTACGAAGGTGACGTCGAATTCGCTGAAGGTGACGTTCAGGAAGTAGATGTCCGTGTCCCCGTTCAGCCGCAAGTCGTTGTCGCCGGACGCGGTTATCGTCGTGTTTACCACCTGGGTGCTGTCCGCGTTCGTGTAAAGCTCGAACCCGTAGTCGCGCGTGCTAGTTCCCGCGCTCACGTTGAGGTTGTAGAACTTGTTCGAGTCCGACGAGCCCGTGGAGTAAACCGAGCTGTTGTAGACTGATGAGAGGACTCCCGCGTCGAAAGTGTTGTTGTCCGAATTGACTGCGAGGTAAACCGCGTAGCTGGTCATGGCCGTGAGGTTGACGCGCCTGAAAATGTTCGAGCTGGCGGTGGTGCTAAGCCGCACGGCGTTGCTCGTGTTGCTGACCACGGTGGTGGCGTTGAACGAGTTGCTCGTTGCGGAAATTAATAGGTATACGCCGTAGCTGGTGCGCGAGCTGACGTTGACGTTTTCGAAGTAGTTGAACTGGGCGTAGTTGCAAAGATAGACGCCCTGCGAGGCGTAGCTCGTGAAGTTGCTGTTGGTGAAATTGTTCGAACTCGCCGTGTTCAGGTAGAGCGCCTGGTCGCCGCCGGTCTGGTTCGTGTAAACCGTGGTGTTCGTCACTACGTTGTATTGCGAGGTCCCGGTCAGCAACAGCCCGACGTAGGTGCCGCCGTCTATGGTGCAGTTGGCGACGAGGTTCGAGTTCGAGTTGATTATCGAGAACGCCGGCGTGGTGGCCGCGGCGCCGAATTTGGTCACGTTGTTGTAGTAGAATTCGTTCGCGTTGCTTCCCGTAGTGACGACCACTCCCCCGGCTGCGTTGGCGATGCCGTTTATGTTGTTGTAGTAGAACTTGTTGCGCACCGACGATTGGATGAAAACCGCGGCGTTCGCGGTGCCGTTTATCGTGTTGTTGTAGAACAGGTTGTCGTCCGAGCTCGCGAGGAGCGCGAGCCCGTAAACTGCGCCGCTTCCGCTTATTATCGTGTTGTTGATGAACTGGTTGCTTTCGGCGTCGCTGAGGTAGGCGCCGTAGGATGCGGTGCTGCGGATGGTGTTGTTTTCAAAGCGGAAGCCCGAGGTGCTCACCAGGTTCACGCCGTAAGTGGAGGCCGTGATATTGCTGTTGGTGATGTTGGCGTTCGAGCTGGCCGCGATTACGCTGACCGCCACGCCTCCCGTGGTGGTGAAGTTGTTCGAGTCGATTACCCAGTTGTTGTTCCCGGTTCCCGACAAGTAGAGCGCGGTCTTCGTGGTCGTGACGATGTTCTGGGTGACGTTCCACCCGAGGCAAGTCGTGGCTATGTTGAACCCGTACGCCGTGGAGGCCAGGGTGTTGTTGTAAAACAGGGCGTTGGAGCTGTAAGTCGTCGCGTAAACCGCCGAGCCGCCCGTGGAAGAAATGGTGTTGTTGGTGAAGCTGTTGTTCGTGCACGAGCCGGCCATGTAGACGCCGTTGTCCGCGCTGGTCCCGCTCGCTATCGTGTTGTTCTCGAATACGCTGTTCGCCGCGTACGAAATGAGGTAAACTCCGTTGTCCGTCCTGCTCGTAAGGTTGTTGTTAGCGACGATGGCGTAATCCGAGTTGGTGCCCAGATAAAACGCCATTGTCCTCGCGTAAACCGAGTTGTTGCGGACGGTGGCGTAATCGATTTCGTCGGTGGCCAATATCCCGTAGGTTCCGGACGCGGCTCCCGTGGTAATCGTGTTGTTTTCGATTAAGGTGTTTGACAATCCGTGTTTCAGGTAAATCGCGGTGCTGGCGGTTGCGGTAATCAGCGGGTTGTTCGTTATTCTCGCGGAGTCCGAGTCGTAAACGTAGACGCCGTAAAGGCCGGTGCTGGTTATGCGGCTATTGTCTATGCTTGCGCCGTTGGAGTCCAGGAAAACGTAGACGCCCACGCCGGTCCAGGCGTTTATGGCGGAGTTCGTTATGTTCGCGTTGTCCGCGCCGTTGTACAGGTAAATGCCGTGCGACGCGCCGCCCGTCGTGCCCGCGGTTATGGTGCAGTTCTTGACGGTCAGGCCGTCGTAGCCTGAGTCGTAAACGCCGTAGTACGCCGTAGCCCCTGCCGTTGTCTTATAAGTGATGGTGTAGCCGTTGCAGTCAAGCGTCACGTCGCTCGCGGCTATGGTGAAGCAGGTCGTAGTGGTGGTGACGCTTGCGTTGAGCGTGAAGTTGCCGTCGAGGGAGCCGCACTGGTTGCCGCTGGGGTTCGCGGAAACGGATGCCGACGCCAAGACGATTGCGAGGACGAAAAAGAGCGCCGCGCGGGAAAGCGCGGTTTCAGCCCTGTTTTTGATTTTGATTGAACGCGTTGAATGCGCCGACGACACTAGACCCCCCCCGAGTTGCGAAAAATTAACCTATCCACCGCTAAAATCTTCGCAGGCATTTCGCTTTTTGCTTATTTAAAGCTTGTTAGGTTTGCGTCTGCAACCGGCAAAATTGCCTTGAAAAAGAAAGATATAAAAAAGGCGGCGGAAACGCGCGTTTTCGCCTGCAGTTTGCCAGTTCAGCCCGGAGGCGCCCCGCCCGGCCCGCCGGCTTGCTTGAACAACCCGGCGGCACTACCTTATCTCGCCCACCAGTTCCTCGAGCAGGTCCTCGAGGGTGACGATGCCCGCGAACTCTTCCTTTTCGTTGACGACCACCGCGATGTTCCTGCCCAGCGACTGCAGGGTGGCGAACGCGTCGTGCAGCTTGTCCGTTGCCCTCAAAATCACGGGCTTGGCGCACGCCTGGCCAACCG
>Ga0210057_1007632_pt1 | contig 13036 bp, 11 predicted proteins | sample CryGeyCG2114_010_2_FD_183968 | JGI IMG/M metagenome (GOLD analysis project Ga0210057, IMG submission 183968) | Groundwater microbial communities from aquifer - Crystal Geyser CG10_big_fil_rev_8/21/14_0.10 (SPAdes) (version 2) | ecosystem: Environmental > Aquatic > Deep subsurface > Groundwater ... | reverse complement strand
ATATGTAAGCGAGTATATGTAAACGAATTAGAGCTTCTGAAGCCCGTTTACAAGGTCCTAGAACGCTTTGAAAGCATCACAGAGGAAGCTCAAAATGAACTCGTTGATGAACTACGCAAGAACACTGAAGCCGAGGTGGTATTTCATAAGGCACAGATAAATCGCATACGAACAGATTACGATAACCTAAAGGCAAAACAGAACCGATTACTTGAAGCCTTTTTGGACCAGAGTATTACTAAGGACATCTATGACAAAAAGCATCAAGAGTATCAGGACCAAATACAGACTTTGGAAATTGAACTATCTGAACACACAAAAGCAGACTACGATTACCAAACAACCGTTGCTACTGTGCTTTCTGTAGCACGAAGAGCAAAGTCTATTTTTGAGAATAGTTCTGAAGTTGCTAATAAAAGAGCTTTTTTGAGTTTGATACTTCAGAACCCGACTGTAGACGGAAAAAAGCTAGCATTTACGCTAGCTTCTCCGTTCAATCTAGTACTAGAACTAGCTGATAACCCTAACTGGCTCCGCGGGTAGGATTCGAACCTACGACCAATCGCTTACACTTTGTCTCCTATTACTAGAAGTATGGACTATATCATCTCCTTGTTCTTCGATTACTCTCAGAATTTAGGAGCAAGGCGCTTCCCATTCGACAAGCTCAGGGTAAACCCTCAACTTATCAAAGAGTACTCCCTTTCGGGATAGTCTCTACACCTGCCCCGCTTTGGCGGGGATTGGCTCGGGATTATCCTTTTGACAGGACTTCCCCGAATTCACCTTGTTTTCATTCCTAAGTTTCCTTAGGAAGCTGCGTAAACCACAGGCGATCGCTCTACCACTGAGCTACCGCGGAATGTATTTATTCCTAGACAATCACTAAGTCACAACATAAGGTCGGGACTCACGATTTTGATAAATCAAAACCAAGACCGGCGCGGAATATTGTTCTTTGAAAGAACCGAGGCAATGATAACAAAAAAGGGTAAAAAATTAAACCCCCGATAGCTTAAGAAAATTAAGTTAGGCTAGTCAAAAAAGGAGACTAGATACTTGTTTATTTCTCTCTGATCTAAATCGTAAAAACTTTTATTTTCAGACCGAAGTCTCGCCGCCAGTTCCTTGCCAACAAATCGCCAGTGCCATGGTTCGAATTGGTAGTAATCATTGTTCTCCGGATAAGAAAGAATAAACCCGTATTGGTAAGCATTATTTTTCAGCCATTCGTAAGCATTAGTCTTTGCAAATCCGACAAAAGACGGTCCGAGTTCCGGAGTAGTAAAATCAACAGTCGTTCCTAATTGATGTTCGGAATAGCCCTGCTCTGCTGAGAACTGATTTGCTGTTCCCTCCCCATAAGTTACAACATGCCCCCCTTTGACATCGGCTTGCTCGTCGAAAGTTCGATAAGCAGAAACGACTCTCAGATCAGCATCCGCTGATTCCGCCGCCAATATCATTTTTTCCAAAAATGGCCAGACATCTTTCTGGACCCACTGATCTTTGTGGCTTATAACATATTGGGGCGTTATCTCGGCCAGGGCGCTCGGAATGTAGTGTTCATTTAGAAAATAAACTTTCGAATATTTTTGCAAAAGCTCCGGATCGGTTTTCTTTAATTTTTCAAGAGTACCGACAGTACTCGCAATTTCATTTATCTGTTGTTCAAAAGCTAAATTCTTAATCTGCTCATTGTATAAAGCTTCAGCCAGAGCACTTTTTTCACTTTCCAAATATTTGATTTTATTTTCAAAGTTTTCGGTCACTAGAGCAAAATCTTCTTTGCTCTTTTTAAATTCCGAATTCAAAACATAATATCGGTATCCGCCGAAACCCAAAATAACTAGGGCGATTAAAATAGTACCGCTAAGAAGCTGGCTTTCAGTTAATTTGTCGGATTTCATTGGAATCATTTTAACATATCCAAGAAAAACCCCCATGTGACAAACATCACATAGGGGTGGAGGGGAGAAAGATGCAGATTGAGAAGAAATCTAATATAAGTTTCTCACAACCGAAATCACTGTCAATAAAGTTATGAACACCCTTAATAAAGTTTCGAAACTATGCAAGCATCCAAACTAAAAATAACAACACCTCCACAGATTTTAGACCCGAGCAAAGTAAATTTTGATATATTTTCCCCTTTGTGGTAATTTTCTTTTCGGGCTCTTTTAAAAAACTTCTACCAGTCGGGACACCAAACAAAGGGAGGATTTATGATACTTCGTGGCATTGATTTCGGGAAAGTCTGGGGCGCTTCGGGCGTCCAAGGTTTTTTTGGAGAGGGCTACAGATTCCACAGCAAACTCGGTCCCTTGAGACCCAAATTTGAGGGTATGACTTTTGTGGCAAAAACCACTACCCTTTTTTCTAGACCTGGAAATATGCCTCTTGAAGACGACCATACTCCGGAAGAGTTGTTTCCTTCGTGCATAAAGGTAAAACCATTCAAAGGAGTGGTCCTAAACGCGGTCGGACTTTCCGGCCCCGGAGCACGAGTTCTACTCGCAAGCGGCCACTGGCTGAGAAGAACCAAACCGTTTTTTATCTCGTTCATGTCGGTCGCAGGAACACCTGAAGAGCGAGCATCCGAGCTGAAACAGTTTGCAGATATTTTTAGTGCTTTTCTATCAAATTTCCCAACCTTCCGAAAAATTGTGGGACTCCAAATAAACCATTCTTGTCCGAATGTCGGCCTTCACCACGACGGAGCGGAATTGACTGGCGAAGTCTGTAAGGCTCTGGATATTGCCGCGAGGTTGGAAATTCCTCTGGTTCCCAAACTGAACGTTCTCGCGCCAATAAAGTCAGCCTTAGAGATCAGTCGGTATCCTTCTTGCGACGCAATTTGTGTTTCGAACACTGTTCCTTGGGGAGCGTTGCCAGAACTCATTGATTGGGAAGGGATTTTCGGTAGCAAAGAGTCGCCATTGGCACATTTGGGAGGGGGTGGTTTGTCCGGTAAACCTCTTCTACCTATCGTTATTGATTGGTTAAATATAGCGCGCAGGGCCGGATTGAAAAAACCAATTAATGGCGGCGGAGGAATTCTTTCTCGAAGAGATGCCGGAAAAGTTTTTGCGGCTGGAGCTGACTCTATTTCTCTCGGTTCCGTCGCTATCCTCCGACCATGGCGAGTGAGAGGAATCATTCGTTCTTGTAGTAAAAACCGGTCATCTCATGACCGGAGAATCAACCCCGGAGCGAGCCCCGCGAGAGCCCAACCTGACCTTGGGCATTCCGCGGCTTAGTAGTGCCGCTCTAGGAACTCGCCAAGTCTATTTGGACCTCTGGCGAGTTTTTTTAATTACCGCAAAATGGAGCCGACTGTTTTTTGATATAATCTCTTAAAGAAGCTCTTCTACATCAACACTTCACCTAACAAAGGGGAGAAATATGACCAGAAACCTGTTTTTAAGATTGGACTGGACCACAATTTCGGGAATCACAGCCATGCATTTGCTTTGCATTCTCGCGCCTTTTTTCTTTTCTTGGAGCGGATTTTTCATCGCCATTGTTCTTTGGTGGTTCGTCGGCTGTTGGGGAGTCTGCATCGGCTACCACCGTTTGTTGACTCACCGCAGTTTTAATTCACCCAAATGGTTCGAATATTTTCTGGCCATTCTCGGGGTTTTAAACTGGCAAGGCGGACCGATACGTTGGGTCGGCGTTCACAGAATCCATCATGCTCACTCCGACGAGGAAGGCGACCCACATACCCCGCAACACGGATTTACCTGGGCCCACATGTTTTGGCTTTTCTTGAAAAACAGAGTCGACGCTCTTTCGGTCACCAAAGATCTCCAGAGAGATCCAGTTCTAGTTTTTATCGACCGATGGGCTTCCCTGCCGCAGATCATTCTGGCGATTTTATTGTTCGGCCTCGGTTGGCTTTTTCTCGGTTCTTGGAACGGAGGAATGAGCTGGTTCATTTGGGGTGTCTGCGTGCGGACGGTTTTTGTTTTTCACTCCACTTGGTTTGTAAACTCGGCTTCCCACACTTGGGGTTACCAGAATTTCGATACTGGCGACAATTCAAAAAACAATTGGTGGGTTGCTCTCCTCGCTTTCGGTGAAGGTTGGCATAATAATCATCACGCTCAACAGAGATCAGCCGCTCATGGCATGCGGTGGTGGGAAATTGATTTTTCTTACCTCTCCATCAGATTTTTTGAGCTTATTGGCCTCGCAAAAAATGTGGTCAGGCCCAAACTCGATTGACGAAGACCAAACAAGTCCGATTATCTATCGTCAGATAATCGGACTTTTCTTATTTTGCATTGGTTGACATATAGAATTAGTTTTGTTAGCATCTTTCCTCGGAACGAGACGAGGCTGGAAAACCCCAAAATCACCGACCCCTGCTTGTCGAAGGACTAAGCTCGGAGAGCAAAAAAGTCAGGTGATACAATCATCAAACTAAGCCTCGTCTTCACCCACCCGCCCGTCGTGCATCACTAGTTGTGTTGCCGGCGGGTTTTTTCTTTTCTCTCCGGACACGCTATTTTCTTTTTTGCTCTGGCGACAGTCTTTCTACTTTTCAATAGAAATTTAGGATTTTATTCTATGCCGGAGCGATTTTAATAAGTTTAGCAAGAGTATTTGCCGGCATTTACTGGCCGAGCGATATCCTAGCCGGAGCTGCTTTAGGAATTCTAGTCGGAGTTTCGGTTTTTGTTATTTCCAAAAAAATTCTCTTCAAACAAAATTTCTAGACATATCGTCCGTCACTTGTTGTTCCTTTTGAAAGCACCAACCTTCGAACAGTAATCGTATATAACTATACCGGCCGCCACCGAGACATTGAGAGATCTGACACTACCCAATTGAGCTATTTTGACTTTATAATCTGATTTCTTTAGAACTTCTTCCGGTATACCAGAGCTTTCTTGGCCAAAAATCAAAAGAGTCTTCTTTTTGGAATCCCATTTGAAATCAGAGAGAGAAATTGCGTCGTCAGTATTTTCCACTGAAACTATTACATCGTAGTCGGAAAAAACCGTATCCAAATCTTCCACATATTTTATATGCCTAAATTGACTATAAAATTCCGTACCGACCGAAGCTCGGCGATCAAATTTTTTATGCCCGTAAAGAATTATTTCTTGGGCCCCGAAAGCATTGGAGGAACGAATTATATTACCGGCATTATTATCGTAAAGAACATTTATAATTAAAACTCCATAATTGAGCTTTTTACCCTCCAAGTATTTTACAACTTCTTCATCAGTCATCCATTTCAAATAATCCGCTCGATTGCGGGGTTTGTTGGGATCATAGGCTAGAGATTTGAACTTGAAAGATCCGAGCTTTCCCTCTTTGTCTTTTTTTCCTTTGTTTTCGGTCATTGAGGAAATATTATAGATCTCTGTAACCTTTCTCCAAGACCTTGGAATGAAAGCCTAGAATAATTTCTTTGACTTTTTGGGGACGAGCGGCATCCCGAAGAATAATCATTCGGTTTCGATCCTCTCCGGCTGTCTGGATATGAAGATCTCCGAAGTTGAGAAGAGTCGGAATAACACCGGCAATTTCCACTGTGGCATCTTGAACTTTTTCGTAACGTAAATTTATAGTCTCGCGCCAGAATAAACCTTTTTGTTCGATGGCTATTATTCTTTTGGGAGTGATCCGCCAAACATCGAGATAATAATCGGTCCATAAGACAAAGAAAATAATCCAACAGCCCAAAAGCCAGATAAAATAGAAAAATGAAAAAAGATAAACAGGGTCACCTGCGTAATCTATCTTTAAAATCTGCGGAAAAAATTTTACTGCCAAAAAGACAAAACCGAATGGCAGGAGAGCGATAAAAAGCACAGCAAAACCTTCCAGAAAAATAACGAACCAATGCCTTCTGGCTTCCAAAACTACTTTTTCACCGGCCTCTAAACTGATCATTGTTTTTTAAATTAGCATCAAAGAAGCAAAAGCTCCAAGAACCAGAAAAATCACACCGAAAATATAAATAACCTCAGTGCTCCAAACCGAAATTTTTCCTATGCCGTATCTGTTCCAATGGAAAAGAAGGATCAAACTAAAAATAAAAGAAATTGCAAAAGCCAGGGTCAGAACAACCCACAAAATATTTGTTAATCCTACCCCGGTTATTTCTCCGACGGGAAGATCAATAGAATAATCAAAAGGCAAGTTTTCCACTCTTTTTATAATACAAACAAATTGTAAAACTGGAAAGGGGTTAATCAGAGCCCGAGGATTGAATAATCCCCGACTCTTTCTCTGACAATTTTAAAACAAACAGCACCAATCCAGAGTTCCCGGCCAAGAAAATCAGCCAGATTTCTTATGTATGTTCCGCTCCCGACTTCCGCTTTGAAACAAGAAATCCAAAAACTTCGGGACTCTTTCAAAAGACCCTGCCACAAATCCAAAATCTCTTCTTGCCTGAAATCGCCTCGAACCAGGTTAACCATTTCTCGCACCGTCTGCAAAAGTTCCTCTGATGATATTTCATAATCTTTTAACTTCTTCAAAGAAAATATCTCGGACTTTCCGACCGGAATTTCAATCTCGGAAAGACGCTTCTCTCTCGCCCACTGCCAAAGCGGCTTGCCTGAAACGGTCTTTGAGGAAAAAACCGGGTATGGCATTTCTTCTAGATTTCTTAGTTTCGCCATAGCTTCGGATAATTTTTGATCACCCGGAAATCCAGAGCTAACCAATTTCGCTTTGCCCAAAAGATCGAGACTGTCGGTCTCGAAACCCCAAAGAATTTCAAAATAATATTGTTTGGACAAATCCAGGATTTTTTTCTTTTGGTTTTCGTCGGCGTCAACAAGAATTAAAAGAACTCCTTCAGCTAAAGGGTCAAGACGTCCGGCATAAGTTAAAGCGGAGTTTTTATACTGTGGCTGCTCGGCCTTAAATCTTTGGAGAGCTTCGAGAGGTGTCTCTCCGTTTTTTTTATAAAAATTTATAATTTCCATAAATTTAGCGTGTTGTTTGACAGATTAAAATACTCTGATAGCATGGTCTCAGCTTAGATCTTTTGTTTCTATCAAGGCCATCCACCGAGCCCCCTCACCAAGACGCATGTACGTGCACAGGTACAAGGTGAGGGGGGTTTTTTTTATTTACAACATCTTGCTCTTCTATTCAACCTGGAAAAGATGTTATCATTAATAACCAATAATGAGCAAAAAAATAAAGATAAATACTGAACCATACAAGGGAGTTCGCGACTTTTATCCGGAAGAGATGTTCCTTCAAAAACATCTTTTTGAGAAAATGCGCCAGACAGCGGAGAGTTTTGGCTACGTTGAATACAGCGCTTCAGTGCTCGAACCGGCCGAACTTTATAAAGCCAAAACCGGAGAAGAAATCGTTAACGAACAAACTTATACCTTTACTGATCGTGGAGGACGAGAGGTAACACTCCGGCCGGAAATGACGCCAACTTTGGCCAGAATGGTCGCTAAGAAAAGTCGTGAATTATCCTATCCGCTTCGCCTTTATTCCATTCCCAATCTCTTTCGTTACGAACGAATGCAAAGAGGCCGTCTCAGAGAACATTTTCAATTTAATGCCGATATATTTGGAGTTTCTTCTGAGGAAGCAGAGATAGAGATAATTATTCTAGCCCAGAGGTTATTAACTTCATTGGGCGCCAAAGAAAAAGATTTTGAAATAAGAATAAACGACAGAGCAATTACCAATGCTCTTTTCAATAAATTCAAACTGGAAGAAGAACAAAAATACACAATTTCCAAAATAATCGACAAAAAAGACAAAATTTCAAAAGAGAGTTTCAAAGAAGCTTTGGAGCATATATTGGAAAAAAAGACAGATGAATTTATTTCCCTCTTAGATTCAAACCAGGAATTGATAAAGGCTTTGGGAGAAGAAAGCCCGGAGATCAAAAAACTGACAAATCTTATTGACGGCCTCGACGATGCAGGAGTAAGAAATGTCAGATTCGACCAAAGTCTGGTCAGAGGTTTTGATTACTATACCGGATTTGTTTTTGAAATTTACGACCTTGATCCGGAAAACACAAGATCACTTTTCGGCGGTGGGAGATACGACAATCTTTTGGAAGTTTTCGGACAAGAAAAAATACCGGCGGTAGGATTCGGTGCCGGTGACGTTACATTGCTTAATTTTTTGGAAACCAGAAAATTGTTGCCAACTTACATAAGCCCGATAACGATTTATATTTGCCGCCTGAATAAAAGCCTGGCTTCAGAAGCCGGTATTTTGGCCGATACTTTGCGCAAATCTGGAATAAATACCGCTATTGATCTGTCGGAAAGAAAGCTAGCTGACCAGATAAAATCAGCAGACAAGCAAAAAATACCTTTTGTTATTTGCTTAGGAGAAGATGAGGTAAAGACAGGTAGGTTCAGAATAAAAAATCTTACAACAGGACAAGAAAAAGCGCTCAAGGCAGAGGAGATCGCCCCGTTTATAAAAGGAAAACTGTAGAACAACGCATGCGTAAGATTGTTTTTGATATTGAAACTAAAAATATTTTCGCAGACGTCGGAGACCGAAACCCGGCTCTTTTGGATCTTTCAGTAATTTGTATTTATGATTACGAGAAAGACAGTTACTCCTCTTTTTTGGAAGGCGATCTGCCGAAGCTCTGGCCGATGATTGAAAATGCCGATCTGCTTATAGGTTACAACAGCAACCACTTTGATATTCCCCTGCTTAATAAATATTACCCAGGTGATATAACCAAAATAAAAAGCCTCGATTTGCTTCAAGAAATCAGAAACTCATTCGGCCGGAGAGTAAAATTGGATCATATCGCGGAAGGCACCTTAAATACGAATAAAAGCGGTCATGGCCTGGAAGCTATTACTTGGTGGAAAAACGGCGAGATAGATAAGGTTATAAAATATTGTCTGGACGATGTGAGAATAACCAAAGAGCTTTACGAGTATGCCCTTAAAAATGGCGAACTAAAACTGGCTAGCAACGGAAAAATTATCCCGATTAAAATTGACACGAAAAATTGGGAAGAAAAAAGTGAAAGCCGCCTTACCGGAATATTGCCTTTTTAAAAATCCTTAAGAGTTGCCCGAGATAGATTCCAGCCCGGTTTTTATGTTAATATACCCAGATAATTATAAGTTTTGAATTAATAGCTAAGTTTGAATAATATGGATAAACAAAATAAATTTACTGTCCCACTAGCCATCGTAATAGCCGGAGCTTTAATTGCCGGCGCCATGTTCTTTTCGGGCCCTGCTGAAGAAAAAACCGGGGGTAAACCACTAGTAAAATCGTTGGCCACCGAAGTTTCGGCAGACGAACATATTCTCGGAAGCTTTGATGCCCCGATCAAACTAGTAGAATATGCAGATCCTCGTTGTAAATTTTGCCGCGCCTTTCATCCGACAATGAAAAAAATTATGGCCGAGTACGGAGCAGGTGGAAAAGTAGCCTGGGTTTATAGGCATTTTGCAATTTTGGGGCCACAATCAGAAGTAGAGGCCCATGCTATAGAATGCGCCAACGAGCTCGGTGGACCGCAAAAATTTTGGGAATATTTGGATCTGATGTTTAGTATAAAAGATCAAAGCGCCCAATTGCCGGCAGACACTACGATAGAAGATTTGGCAGAACAAACCGGACTTGAAAAAGAAGCTTTCGCAAGTTGCATGGAAAGCGGAAGACACATGGATAAAATTGCCAAATTGAGAGAAATGGCTATCGCTGATGGCGGACAAGGAACCCCTTACACTCTTCTCGTAGACTCCAAAGGTGAAATTGTTGTTATTTCAGGAGCTCAGCCTTACGAGAACGTAAAGCAGGCTGTGGAAGATGCTTTGGCAGATCTGTAATTAGGGTTCAGGGTTTAGCCAATAGGGTACTAAAAAGAAAAAAGCGCTCCGATTTCTCAATCGGAGCGCTTTTTGTTTAAATATCTACCGCTTTTCTTAAAGCGCACCATTCGCACTTAGGTTCACTGCAAGTTTGATTAAGGATCTCTCCGGAGTAAACACTCTCCGCAAGCTTTCTTATGTCTTCTTTCAGAGAATTAATCTCCTCTTTCGAAACTGACAGAGCAACAATCTTGACCCTGCCTTTTTCGTCGGGAGTAAGAAAAACCAGAGAAGAACTTATATTTTTGTCCTTGTATCTTGGATTTTGAGAGACAAGAAGAACATAAAAAATTAGTTGGCGTAAATATTCGCCATTAGACCCTTTGTTCTCGCCTCTTATCGCCTCTTCGGTCATTTTCTTTTTGGTTTTGTAATCAAAAACTTGCACCCCGTCTTTTCTTTCAACCACAAGGTCGAGTCGCCCATGTATCGGCACCTTTATCCTGTTAGTGGCAGAGGGTCGCTCTGAGCCCTCGCGGCCACTAACAGGATTTATTTTCTTATCGCCAAGAACAACAATTTCTAATTCCCCGGCGGCGGCTTTTTCGACGCTCACACTCCCCGGTTCGTCTTTAGAAATGTCAGAAAGACTGAAATGGTCTTTGAGACTCCCCACAATCAAAGGAATTTCTTTGTCCAGAGTTTCTTTTAAAGCCTCTATCTCAAATTTTCTTAAGAAAGAATTATCCAGATGCTCAAAAGCTTTTTTTCTGATAATCCTCTCTATTTTGTTTAAATTTTTCTCGCCCAAACGGAACACGGCGGCCAAGGCGTTGTGCATCGCTGTTCCTTTTTCAGAATTAATATTCGGCATGTCCGGAATTTTTAAAACACTTCGATATAAAAATTTGTTGGGGCAGTCTAGAAAATGATTGAGAGCAGTAACAGAAAGCCCCCTTTCTTGAAGCATTCGTTTGGCTTCTAAAATATAATTTTTACCCAGCCCTTCGTTTTTCAGACTGTCTTTGAGAGTTAGTGTTTTTTCAATATTTTTTAGAGTTTTCATGGCAACGTTTTCTTCCCCTAATTCTTCTATAAACCTGAGAGTTAAATCCATCTCACCGCCTTCCATTTCGGTATGAGCTAGAATCTCCACGTGTTTTTTGGCTCTCGTAAGGGCCACATAGAAAAGCCGACGTGAATCTTTGATTTCGTCTTCGGCAGAAGTTTTTTCAAAAGGCAGAGCAAAATACGAACCTCTGGATTTTTTCATCCAAAAAGATTCCGTAGCATAAGGAATGAAAACATAATCAAATTCAAGTCCTTTACTGCCGTGGGCTGTCATTATTTTTACTTTCGCCAGAACATCACCGGAGACTATCTTTACCTGTTTTTGTTCAGAAAGTTCTCGGTATGCCAAAAGCTCTTCGACAAGAAAATTAACGTCAGACGGATTATTTTTGCTCCTCAAAATAATTTCGGCCAGCTCTATAATCCCTCGCCAGATTTCTATTCTTTCTGGTTCAGAAGAGATTTTTTCCATATATCCCGATTCCCCGGCAACTTTAAAAAGGAAACCGAGCGGATCACCGGAAAGGATATTTCCTCGAAGAATTTTTTGTTTTCTTGAAAAATCATCTTTCTTTATCTCTCGGCCGGCACGAATTTCTTTGAGAACTTCCACCTGTTCATCAAATGAAAAACCCCATAACCCCGCGACTACGGTTTTGCCCAGAGACTCCCTGTCTAAGGGGTTATAAAGAGCCGAAATCAGATCAAAGAAAAGCCGGCCGGAAGGGTGTTCGAAAATATCAACATTTCTAGTCGAAATCGCTTGTATGCCACCACTCTCGCAAAGCCGCTTTAACCTTCCGACAGCCGCATTTGTCCTTACAATCAGGGCTATTTCCGCCTCGTCTTCTTTCTTAAGAATTTCTTTTATCCGGCGCACCAAATATTCTTCCGTGTCATTTATATTTTCTCCTTTTATTACAACAATCGGTTTTTCCTCTTTTTTGCCGTTTGATTTTAGGTGCACTCTCAAATCATCGTATTCTCCTTCGTTGTAATTGTGTTCTATAAGATTGAAGCTGGCATCAAGTATTTTCTGATGCGACCTGTAGCTGGTGCTCAATTGAATAAGTTTGACATCACGCCATTCTTTTTTAAATTTAAGAAAATTTTCCACTGAAGCACCCTGGAAACGATATATGGCCTGCTTTTCGTCGCCGACAATAAAAACATTGGGGGTATCAAAAAATTCAGCAATCATTAGGATGAGCATATTTTGCGAATCGTTTGTATCTTGATGTTCGTCCACCAAAAGATAGAGAAATTGTTCTTGAATCAAACGAAGCAAAAGCAGATCCCGATCCAAAGCGAGTTTTAATTCGAAAATCATATCGTCGAAATCAATTTTTCTTTCCTTCTTTTTCTTTTCCTCGTACTTTTGATAAATATCCGACAGAAGAATTGACCTCTGGCATTTTTGAATTTTTTTCTTGGCCACAGCTTTGAGCTCGCCCTTAGTCGCACCTCGCGAAGACTTCAGAGAATCATCATTTTCTATCCGCTTGATCTCCGTTAAGGCGTAATCTTTCAACATTTCCGGCGTATTCGCCTCTTTCTTGGCCTCGCTTATGGCTTTCAGAATCGAATCAATGTAGAGATCCGGACGGCCAAATGGTCGAAGCTCGGCGAATTTTTTTGATTCAAGTATTTCTTCAATAAAGCTTCGAGACTCTATTTCTGTCATCGGCTCTGTGCCCGAGAGATGCGGAAAATGGTCGGGATAATCTCTTATAACTGAAACAGCGAAACTGTGAAAAGTATGAATGCGAACTTCATCGGCCCGGCCACCGATAATTTCGCGCAATTTTTGCTTCATGGCTTTGACGCCAGCTTCAGTATAGGTAATGGCCAAAATACCCGACGGTGGAGTGTCGGTTTCTTTAAGGATTTGAGCGATTCGAAGCGTTAAAACCGTAGTCTTACCTGTTCCGGGGCCCGCAATAACCATAACCGGACCCTCGATGGTTTCGACTGCTTCTTTCTGTTTTGCGTTTAGCTTTTTGAAGCTTTCTTTGAATTGTGGAGAATCCATCGGCTAAATTATAACAGGTTCAAAAAACCTAAATTAAATTGACATTTTTTTTATAAAAGATATAATAAATAAAGAGTACACAGGATGTTCTATGTAACTATTTTGTCATTTTTCTCAAAAAAAGGAGAAA
>Ga0210057_1007631_pt1 | contig 13036 bp, 14 predicted proteins | sample CryGeyCG2114_010_2_FD_183968 | JGI IMG/M metagenome (GOLD analysis project Ga0210057, IMG submission 183968) | Groundwater microbial communities from aquifer - Crystal Geyser CG10_big_fil_rev_8/21/14_0.10 (SPAdes) (version 2) | ecosystem: Environmental > Aquatic > Deep subsurface > Groundwater ... | reverse complement strand
CGTCCTGGGAATACTCCGGAAAAGGCTTGTTTTATGGGGTTAAATTGCACTTAACATCCGATTTGAATCGTAAAATATCAATCTCTTTCGCCTCTTTCTGAAGAGAAATCAAATCAACGACATTCCGAAGAAATATTTGTTTTTCAAGTATTGATCTTTTTGTGTTTTCTTCGAGCGCCTTCATTTGGAATTTTGTCGTATCGCTGTGCGATTGCATTGCGCTCGGCGCATCCACACTCATCTGATGAGATAAACCGGCACTCAATTCGAGTCCTTTAATCTCATCTTCCACCGCAAGAATTATTTTTTTCAAAAGCTCACTTTTTTCCATACCTCTGCAATATAACAAAAACTCGCCGGAAAACCAACGGGTTATTTTTTGCAATATCAGCTATGGGTGTTCTTCCATTTTTTTGAGAAATGGAATAAAAACCTGTCCGTCCAAAGAAAGGTAAGCCAGTGTAAAAGAATGAAAAAAACACTGCCTGTAAAAATGCCGCTATGCCCAACAGAAAGAAATGAACACCGAAATCAATCCGGTATCCGAGTGTTGAAGCATCGGAAAAACGGCTGACAAGAGAATTAATAACTCCCACAAGTGACCGTGCCCACCACAAGGGAAGAAAGGCAATAACAACACTCACTATCGAAACTATAAGTGTTTTCAAAAAGACTACTACTCTTTTTTTCATTTTTTTCTCTTTTTTTATTGAAAATATCTATTTTTATTATCACATTATATCCCCTAAAAATCAAGTCTTTCTAGCTGCAAAACCTAAAAAATACGAATCTACGCGGATATTAAAATACGCACGAATAAATGCAGATAAGAGAGCCGCTCTCATCGGTATAAATCCGTCGAAATCCGTATTAATCTGCGTTTTAAAGAAAGGGAATGATCAAGAGCGCCACGATGTTAATCACTTTAATGAGCGGATTGATAGCCGGACCCGCAGTATCCTTGTAAGTATCACCAACCGTATCGCCGGTCACCGCCGCCTTATACGCCTCCGACCCCTTACCGCCATAGTTTCCGTCTTCAATGTGCTTTTTCGCATTGTCCCACGCGGCTCCCCCCGAAGTCATTGAAAGCGCAATAAAGAGTCCCGAGATGATTGTACCAATAAGGAAGCCTCCGAGCGCAAGCGGTCCCAAAATAAATCCTACAAAAAGCACCGAGACAATCGGCAGAAGCGCGGGAACAATCATCTCACGAAGCGCCGCACGCGTTACAATATCAACCGCTTTGCCGTATTCCGGTTTTGCGGCGCCTTCCATAATTCCCTTAATTTCTCGAAACTGTCTTCGTATTTCATCAACAATCGCACCGGCAGCCTTTCCAACCGATTTCATCGCAATCGCAGCGAAAAGATTTGGAATGGCCGCGCCCAAGAGAAGACCGATCAAGACAATCGGATCGCGGAGATCGAAGGAAACCACATGAACTACTTTTGTGAGCTCCTCGGTGTAACCGCTAAAAAGAACGAGCGCGGCGAGACCGGCGGATGCGATAGCATACCCCTTTGTTACCGCCTTTGTTGTATTACCAACCGAATCGAGTGCGTCTGTTATTTTTCTTACCTCTTCTGGCGCTCCACTCATTTCGGCAATTCCACCCGCGTTGTCCGTTACCGGTCCGAATGAATCGATCGTAACAATAACACCGGCGACGGAAAGCATTGATGTTGCCGCTATTGCAATACCGTAAAGCCCTGCCGCCGCGTACGCTCCTAAAATACCCGCGCCAATCACAATAATTGGGAGGAATGTTGATTCAAGACCAACCGAAAGTCCCATAATAATATTTGTGCCGTGCCCAGAATTCGATGCTTCGGCAATGCTTTTTACCGGACGAAATCTCTTTGCTGTGTAATAGTCTGTGATAAAAACCATAAGTGCCGTCACCGCAAGACCGATTAAAGAAGCGATAAAAATGGGACCCGCCGTGGTACCAAAATACGCATAGACGGCAAAGTAGAAAAATATAGCCGAGAGTCCGAGTGAAATGAAAAGCCCTTTATAGAGCGCCCCCATAATGCTACCGCTGTTCCCCGTTCTCACAAAAAACATACCCACAACCGATGCAATAATCGCAAGACCGCCCAAAACAAGCGGGAATAAAATCTCCACAGTGGAAAGCGCGAGCACGCTTCCCAAAAGAATCGCCGCCGCGAGTGTTACCGCATACGTTTCAAAAAGGTCGGCGGCCATGCCGGCACAATCACCAACGTTGTCGCCAACGTTATCGGCAATTACCCCCGGATTCCTCGGATCGTCTTCAGGAATCCCCGCCTCAACTTTTCCGACAAGATCGGTCCCCACGTCAGCCGCCTTCGTAAAGATACCGCCACCAAGACGGGCAAAAATGGATATAAGACTCGCCCCGAATCCGAGACCAATCAAAGCATCAATCTTCATTCCGGAAAGTAAATAGAATCCGGCAACCGCGAGTAATCCGAGTGAAACAACAAGCAGCCCCGTAACCGAACCCGCTTTAAACGCGAGCGGGAGAGCTTTTTGTAAACCACCGAGCGCCGCCTCTGCTGTTTTCGAATTTGCACGCACCGATACGTTCATACCGATATATCCGACGAGCGCCGACATCACCGCCCCCACTAAAAACCCGAGCGCCGAGAGCCAATTTAAAAATATACCAATTATGAAAAACAACACCAAAGCGACCACACCCACGGAACGATACTGGCGATTTAAATATGCTTTTGATCTTTCTTGGATGACCTTGGAAATTGCCATCATCGTTTCGTTTCCGGACGGTTGTCGCATAAGCCAAAACCCGAGATATGCGGTATAAAGAATCGCCACTGCTATCGGAATAAAAATCAAATAGTACATATGTGTAAGAATTTTTAACTTAAAAACCTCTTATTGTTCGACTGTTTCTTTTTCTTCTTTCGCGCCGGGTTTAGTCTTTTTTACTTTGATCTCTTCGACGACTTCTTCCGTTTCGGTTTTTGTTATTAGAACCGGCGCAACGGCAATACCGCCCTCCTGCACCTCGTCCGGATTCGACTGCGAACGAACATCGATTTTCCATCCCGTCAATTTTGCGGCAAGGCGTACGTTTTGTCCGCCCTTTCCAATTGCAAGACTCAACTGGTCTTCGGCAACAAGTACCCTCGCCTCACGGCGCGGAAGAATTTCGACAAGCTTCACTTTCGCCGGCGAAAGCGAATTCGCAATATATGCCTCCGGATCCTCCGACCACTCGATAATATCAATCTTCTCATTCCCGAGTTCGTTTGTTACCGCCATTACCCGCATACCGCGCTGACCAACCGCTGAACCAACGGGGTCTACTCCTTCCTGTGTCGAATAGACTGCCACTTTTGTACGGCTACCGGGCTCGCGAGCAATTTGCTTAATACCAACGATGCCGTCCGCCATTTCCGGTATCTCAATTTCAAAAAGTTTTATGACGAGTTTCGGATGTGCCCGCGAAAGAACTATCCCCGAACGGCGCGGATCATCTTGCACGGCGAGCACAAAGAAACGCATGCGCTGACCGATACGGTAGTGTTCGCCCGGAATACTTTCATTATGGAACATGATACCGACGGCACGACCAAGATCAATATAGACATTGCCACGTTCAAAACGCTGTACAATACCACTTACGATCTCCCCCTCCTTACCGGCAAACTCCTGCTGTATCGACACTCGTTCGGCTTCGCGTATGCTCTGCAGAATCACTTGTTTTGCAGTCTGTGCGGCAATGCGTCCAAAATCCTCGTGCGCCTCAAGAGGAAATTCGAGCTCCTCACCAACTATGGAGTCTTTTTTTTTCTTTTTTGCCTCTGCAAGAAAAATATATCTGTCTTCGTTGTAACGCGGTAAAATCGATCCGTCTTCTTCTTTTTCTTCAACCTTCTTTTTTTCTCTTCCCTTCTCCTTATCATTCTCATCTTCTTCCTCATCCACAATACGCACCTCGCTTGGATCAACCACTGTTTTCGCCTGCCAAAACTTTATGTCACCCGTTTTCAAATCAAAATTCGCCCGTATCACTTCAGAACGTTTCCGATATTCTTTTTTATACGCCGCGGCGATCGCCGTCTCTACCGCTCCCAACACCCGCTCCGCGGGAATACCCTTCTCGCTCGCAATATGTTCGATCGCCGCAGAGAGCGCCTTCATATCAATATTTGTATTTATCATGATATTTTTCCAATATTATTTTTTGACCTTTCCCAGCACCTTTTCTCAAGTGTTCCGCAGATATCCGCAGAAGCGAGATTCAACTTGAAAAAAGGTGCTGGGTTTCCCCATCCAATTCCCGAGATGTTCCTAGATAATAAGGTGTGGGGCTTGTTTTTAATGAGAAGCCGCTCACAAAGGAGCGGTCATTACTTTTTTAGTATACAACTCGCGAAAAAAATGTCAAATCCATATTATGACGTCAGACGTCGTAATATTAGTGATTGATTTATCCCACATTTTCATAGTGATTTACCAGAAAATCATTTCCAATTTTTGTCAATGCCACCACGTCAAGACGCCACCCCCTTTCCTCACTGATTGTTTTTTGATTATGCCCCGCATAAAGAGAAGCTGAGCGTCGAAGTTTTATCAACTTCGCATTTGTCATCTGATTTTCGGGTCGTAATCCGTCCGGATAATACCCTATCATTGTTTTTACCTCCACAAAGACAAGCGTCTTATCCGGTGCGCGTGCAATAACATCAATCTCGTCCGCGTGTATTTTTATATTCCTCCCGATAATCTTCCATTTTTTTCTTCGAAGATAATTACACGCAAAATCCTCACCTTCTTTTCCTAGTTTAGATTTCTCTGTAGGCATACTCAAACCCAAGAATTCTTGTATTTCTCAAACTGATCTCGTTTGTATAAACGGTATAAAAATTTGGCAGATTCGCTCATATTGTCATCTCCCATCTTTTCCAACCACTCATAAAATTGTTTTCCTTTATTCCCATACAACTTCCCATAAAAAATGGGATTATTGTTTTAATTTGCGGAAAATCTCGGACAATCAACATCACCATCCTTCCCTTGCCTATTGATTTAGCCGAATGACGGCAGTTATAAACTCGATTTTTTAGGCCAAGCGTATCTCTTATAGATTTAAGCAGCTCTTCATCTCTCTCATTCATTATACAAAATGATGGCGTCTTTTCTTTTAAAACAACATCGTTAGAAAGTTTTTTCTGTCTTGTCGAGAACGTAAACGTCCCCTCTCCCTCAGCAAGACCTCTTATATAATCAAAGGGGAGTTTCATTAATATATTATAACAAAGTATCTCTAAATACTTAAAATAATGTTTCGTGATAAACACTTTTTTGCTAAAAAATGAAAAACGTAGGTTTCATGGGCTTATCGGGTTGTTTAATAAAAATGTTTCGTGATAAACAAGTTATCCACAAATGTAGGTTTCATGCGTTTATCAGGTTGTCACTTTTAAAGGCTGGTTAGTAATTCTTTAGATTGATTTTCTGTGTTTTTCAATTAAACCAATTCTAGCTTGCAACCGACGATTTATAGAGGTAGTGGGAATTCAAAAACACCTTCGGGTTATTATTTGTATTTTAATTACTCTTAAACTCTATAGTTTCTCGCGATTTAAGTTCCAACTCTTTTGACTACTTTGGAAATTGTGGATCGTCTACGGTATTATATAAAGACATGATAAAAATAGTGGATAAAATAATTTATCGGAACGGGGACAAGATCGGTTGGCTTAGCGGAAATGATATCTACAACGAGAGCGGGACGAAAATTGGCTACTACACATCAAACGATATCTACAACCATGGGGGATATAAGGTTGCGTATCTCGACGGAAGTTATGTACGAATGGAAAACGGACACGCACCAATCAGCTTGATTGAGAGTGAGCAGAAAATTGAGGGAAGCGGATATTCAAATCTATGCAAGGCCGCCATACTTGTGCTTTTAGGCGACCAGAAATCTTTTTGACAACCCACTCTTGGTATTCTCATTTTTTATATGAAGAAATTGTGAGAAGAAAATATTCTTGGAGAACATTCAATAAACAAAAAAACAGGGAAACCTGTTTTTTTATTTATCTCCGGTTTATTTAATTGAATGTTTCAATGCGCACTCCTGATGTGTCGAGCACAATAAACGAAGAGGGTTTGTCTGCCCAACATCCGCTGTTGTAATACTCGATGCCGTTCACCTTTATTTCCATCGCTTGATGCGTATGACCACAAATCACAACATCGGCATTCCTTGAAAGTCCGTGCTTTACGGCACCCTTCGCGACACGTGGAGAAAGACGAAGCCACGATTTGTATCGCCGTTTTACAAAACGGCTCACACGCTGACGTCGTCCGCCGAGACGCTGAAACGCACGATACGACGCACTCATAGTGCTTCCCATCACTTTGTTGTGAATAAGAAACTTATCATATTTGTCGCCGTGCAACACAAGACATTTCTTACCAAGGTGGGTAAATGTGTATTCGGTGCATGTATGCGCTCCCAAAAGCATAAAAAAATTACGCGCAAAAAGATCGTGGTTGCCGGCAATCCAAATGACTTCTTTTTTTTTCTCTATCAATTTCCGTATATAGGAAAAAAACTCCCAGTCATTGTTCTGTACGTGCCGGACGTTTGCATTATCAAAAATATCGCCGTTTAAAATAAGCGTGCCAAACGAGTAGCCGTTTAATATCTTAATAAGTTCCTTCGCGCGAGACATTGGAGATCCAAGATGCACGTCGGAGAGGATAATCGCATCGACCTTCTTGTTTCCCATACTGTATCTATTAGCTAAAGACTACATGGAAACCCATTATTCCGCAACGAGAAAATAAATGAGTTGCCTTGTCTCTTTAGGATTTTTGACCGCACAATGAGAGACTTCGGTACGAAGTACGGGAGCGTCGTTGCCACCACGATAGAGCGCGTCACCGACAAAAAGAATATCTTTTTCCGCAATACGGGCGTATTTTCCCACTTGTTGTACCCCGAACGCTTTATCTACGCCTTTTTTTGTAACATCAATGGAAGTAAGTCCCGCAATGTGTTCCTCATACTTCGGAAGTAATTTCTTTAATTCTTTCAATAACTCGGGGCGAATGTCGTGTTTCTCTTTCCATTTTTTTTTCTTTTTGAGTGGCGCCTTCTGCCCCAATGCCGAAAAGGTTACTTCCGTTCCACGATCTTCAACGAGCTTTCCATACGCGTGATCGGGATGATATTGTTCAATATTTAATACCTCTTGAAATGCTCTGAATATTTTTTGCCGCTCCGAGGGAGAAAATTTTTTCTCGTATACCTTTTTCCATCCATTTCGATACCGGTAAAAGCTCATTGCGGTTGTTGGAAAAATAAGTAGATTCGCTAATTTCGGTTTTTTCGCAAATCGCTCAATCGGCGCAATAATCTGCGTCTTAAATCTTTGAAACCCCCCACCGCTTATTACCGCAACGCGCCTCCGCTCGAGAAGGCGGGCAAGGAGTAGAGCGGTTAGTCGGCGGAGTGGCTGTTTACTCTCCGCAAGCGTACCGTCGAAGTCAAAAATAATTACTTTTTTATTCCGCCATTCTAGAGGGTAGCGCTTCATATAATTGAATTTTATCAGAATTTGGGCTTTAATTATATACGTTCATCATTTTATGTCCCGAAAGAAAAACAGGAAGCAAAAATTTTCGGAGCAAAAAAAGCAACCGAGAGGAAAACTCATAGAACCACTCCACCCCGATATCAAACGGAGTGTTCTTGTTGTACTCTTTTTGGGACTCGCCGCAATTTTTCTTCTCGCGGGAGTCGGACAAGCGGGGCCGTGGGGAGAAGCAGTCTATCAATCACTCAATAAGCTTTTTGGGTGGGGATATTATCTTTTCCCCGTCGTTTTTTTCCTCCTCGCTTTTTCGTTTATTTCCGAAGAGAAAAAAATGCCCGTCGGCGTTACGCTCCTCGGCGACGTGCTTTTTGTCGTCTCGGGACTTGGACTTATTGATGTTATCGCGCCGGGGGACGGTGGATTGATCGGTGAAGCAATCGGAGCGCTCAAAATCCCGTTCGGCGTTCCGGCGTCGCTCGTTATCATGCTCACCGTTCTTGTGGCGTCTCTTATTGTTGCAATAAACCGCCCAATCTCGTTTTCCTTCCCCAAGCTTTTCGAACGGGAAGACGGTGAATTCGAAGCAGAGAAAGAAATTGAAGCGATCGTTACGGAGTCCGTCCTCGCCGAGACGGAAGGCGAAAAACCGAAAAAAGAAGAGAAAAAGAGAGAAGAGACCGAAGGTGAAGATCGCGAAGAAAAATATCTCGAGAATGAATCGAAGCGAAAACTCTCCGAAAAAATGAAACTGATTAAGAATTACATTCCACCTCCGCTTTCGCTTCTTTCTTCCGTTATAGAGAAACCGACTATCGGAGACCTCCGCGCGAACGCAAATGTCATAAAACGAACACTCGAAAGTTTTGGAGTTTCCGTGGAGATGGGGGAGATTAATGTCGGTCCTACCGTAACACGGTATACATTAAAACCCGCCGAAGGAACACGTCTTTCGCGTATTACCGCACTTCATCAAGATCTCGCGCTCGCCTTGGCGGCACACCCCATACGCATAGAAGCCCCCATTCCCGGAAAGTCGCTTGTTGGTATCGAGGTGCCAAACAAGGCGGCGGCGGTTGTGCGATTAGGAAGTCTTCTTCTCTATCCTGAATTTCAAAAATCAGAACCGCTGACCTTCTCGATCGGCAGAAACGTAAGCGGAGAGCCTGTTTTTGCAGATATCGCAAAGATGCCCCACTTGCTTATAGCGGGTGCAACAGGAAGTGGAAAATCCATATCCATTCACTCGGTTATCATTTCACTTCTCTTTAAAAATTCCCCCGATATGTTGCGTTTACTCTTGATTGATCCAAAACGTGTCGAACTCTCGGTCTACAAAGGAATACCCCACCTGCTTTCTCCTGTAATTACCGAAAATAAAAAAGCGCTCGGAATGCTTCGCTGGGCAATTAAGGAAATGGACCGGCGGTACGAACTGCTCCTTGAATCCGGTTCGCGCGACATCAAGAGCTACCACAAAAACCACAAAGATCTTCCGTATATTTTGATAGTGATTGATGAACTCGCCGACCTTATGGCCACCTACGGAAGGGAGGTGGAAGGTTCCATTATTCGCCTCGCGCAGATGGCTCGCGCAACCGGCATTCACCTTGTTGTTTCGACACAACGTCCGTCTGTTGAGGTTATTACGGGACTTATCAAGGCGAACATTACTTCGCGTATTGCTCTTCAGGTGGCGAGTCAGGTCGACTCGCGCACAATTCTTGATACGTCCGGCGCTGAAAAACTTCTCGGCCACGGAGATCTTCTCTTTATCTCCGCCGAAATATCGAAACCAAAACGTATTCAAGGATCATTCATCACCGAGGAAGAAATAAAAACCGTCGCTTCTTTTATTCGCGACAACAATGAGTCGGCACTGCAGGAAAACGTTTCCTTGACTACACTTGAGGAGGCGAACGAGCGCGATCCGATGGAACTCGACCTCGACAACCCCCCCTCTGACGATGATGACGACCTCTACGAAGAAGCGGTTGAGGTTGTTCGCGAGGCAAAAAAAGCATCAGCATCCTTCCTCCAACGTAGGTTGAAAGTCGGCTACGCCCGTGCCGCGCGCCTCTTGGACATAATGGAAGAACGCGGGATAGTAGGTCCCGGCGAGGGAGCTAAGCCACGAGAAGTTTTTGGAATTGAGGAAGACGAGGGATTCGGAAGGGAATAAAAATTACAATTGACGGAATCCGGAAATCCCGCATTGCGCGGGGTTTTTGCACAAAAATAATCACATTGAAAGTAGTATGTATTTATGGGATAGTAGAAGAGAAGAATATCTATACATGCCCGATCAAAACGAAAAAAGTTTTTCCTCGTTCCTGCTTGAAGCAATGAAGATGCAGGGGGTTTCATTTGAAAAACTTGTTGAGACAACGGGAGTTTCGGATCGCTTTCTTGAGTTATTGATCGAAGAAGATTTTGAAAAACTTCCCGCGTCTCCCTATGTACACGGCTATATTATGGAGATCGCGGAAGCGCTGAATCTGGACGGTCAGAAACTCTGGCAGGCGTATTTCAAGGAAAGTGATATGGTTAAAAAGTCCGGGCATTCCGATATGCTCCCGCAGAATCGCTTTATTGCGTCACCTCGAATGCGCAAGAAAATCGTAATTGGAACTGTTATAATAGTGGTGTTGGTTGTTATCGGATACGTTTTGCTTCGTGTGCAACGCTCGGTGGGGGATCCGGCGTTTACGATAAACATCGGAGAGAATACGGTAACTGCGGACACGGTATTCGACGTGAAAGGATCGGTTGATCCGCGTGATCAAATAAGTCTGAACGGCATACAACTCTACCCTTTGACAGATGGCACATTCGAAAAAAAAATACAACTGCAATCGGGGTTCAACACGTTGAGTTTTAAAATAAAGAAATTTTTGGGAGAGGAATATACTGTAAATAAACAAGTATTTATGGAGGCCTCGTCGACTTCCGGAAAAAATGAAGCATCGCAAATCATCTCCCCGAGTTCCACCGCGCCAATACAATAAAATCTATGCTAAAAAAGCAAAAAGAACCGAAAAAACAGGATGAGCAGGCGAAAGATCTTGAAGATCTTATGGAGTCGCTGCAGAGTCGCTTCGGCGAGGGGGCAATTATGAAGTTGGGAGACACTGTACGAACAAAAGTGGAAACTATCCCGTCGGGGTCGTTCTCACTTGATATTGCATTGGGAGGCGGTGTTCCAAAGGGAAGGATTGTAGAAATCTACGGACCCGAGAGCTCCGGAAAAACAACCCTCGCGCTCCATGCGGTCGCCGAAATGCAAAGGAGAGGAGGGAAAGCGGCTTTTATAGACGCGGAACACGCGCTTGACCCCGAGTACGCCACAAAAATCGGAGTGAACGTAAAGGAGCTTGTAATTTCCCAGCCGGACAACGGAGAAGAGGCGTTGAATATCCTAGAGGCACTTGTACGATCTGGTATCATTAGCGTCGTTGTTGTGGATTCCGTTGCGGCGCTTACTCCGCGGGCGGAGATTGAGGGCGAAATGGGAGCGTCACATATGGGGTTGCAGGCGCGTCTGCTCTCGCAAGCGCTTCGCAAACTTACCGCAATCGCGGCAAAGACGGGTACTATTATTATTTTTATCAACCAGCTTCGTATGAAGATTGGTATTATGTTCGGAAATCCGGAAACGACACCCGGCGGCATGGCTTTAAAATTCTATGCGTCGGTGCGTATCGATATCCGTCGCATCGCGCAGATCAAGAAAGGTGAAGAGGTGGTGGGCAACCGCACCAAAGCGAAGGTGGTAAAGAATAAGGTGGCGCCACCCTTCAAAATCGCCGAGTTTGATATTATGTATGGTGAGGGGATTTCTTATGAAGCTGATGTTTTGAATACCGCGATAAAATACGGAGTGGTAAAAAAGAACGGAGCGAGTTATTCGTCTTTCGCCGGTGGCGACGAAGAAAAGCTCGGTGTTGGATTCGACAATATAAGGGAGAAGTTAAGGGGCGACAAAAAAACACTGGACGCAATGAAAAAAGGAGTGATGGAAGTATTGAAACAAAAACCCTCCTGACGGGAGTTTTTGACGTGAGACAAAAAAAGAGTCCGGAATATTCCGGACTTTTAACAACCTTTCTAGAAGATGGCGCTCATAACGGCAGAAACAACCGTTCTGAACGTTTCAGATGTTTCCCATCTGAAAAAGAACAATGATTGATCGCCAAGCACATCTCCTAATTATCTCTACCCCGTCTTACTCCTTAGGCTCTAAGAGCGTAAAAAAATTAGCGAAAAGCTCAGCTACCAAAATTGGACCCGTTCCTCCCGGCGTCGGGGTGTATGAAATAGTTTCCGATTGCGGGTTATTGGTCTTTAGAGAAGAGTCATCGAAATCACCGAATACCTTGCCGGCAATCGAACCGTACCCAAAATCAATAACTATCGCATCTTCTCTCAGCATCTCGGGTTTCACGAGTTGCGGGTCGCCCGTTCCAAATATCACGAGGTCTGCATTTCTTAGCGTTGAGAGGTCACTCCCTTTGTCTAAAAGAAAAATTTCTTTTGTCTTTCCCATGAGCCACACTGAAACCGGCTTGCCGACCAATGTTCCAAGCCCTACAACTGTTGCGGAACATCCCGAGAAATCAAAATCGAGTCCACTGAGTATTTTCTCAACGGTCGCCACAGCAGGAGGAAGTATGGGATTGCGACCGACATAAAAAGCGCCGAGCGCGCGTTCGCCCAAGACATCTACGTCTTTTTCTCGTGGAACGGCGTTCATTATGTATTGCGGATTTATCTTTGCGGGAAGCGGGAGCTGTATGATAACTCCACCGCATCGCTTGTTTAAACTTATTTTCAACACTTCTTTTCGTAAATCATCTTGCGAAATCGTTTCTGGAAAACAATACACCCGAAAATCAATTTTTAATTTTTCCGCCGTCTCTTTTTTCTTTAAGAGAAATTTTTCCGACGCCGGATTTTCTCCCACAAGAAACGCAGAAAGAAATTTCTGCGGTTTGCGCTTCTTTTTCAATTCCTCAATGATCTCTTCTGCTATTTTTCTTCCGTCGATAATCATGTCTATTTTCTTATTCGCGCGCCGTGCCCGCCGGCAGGCAGGAATTAGAAACGGCTGTTATGAGATATTTCGCGAGTGGTGTGAGGTTGACGCTAATCCGATAATACACCACCAAATCTTTTTGGCGACGCTCCAATAAATCAAGTTTATAAAGGATATTGAGATGTTTTGATGTGGCGGTAAAAGAAAGATGAATTTTCTTCGCCGTTTCACCAACAGAAACCTCCTTTGTGTGGCTTAGCAAGCGCAAAATCATAAGCCTCCTCTGATTTGTGGCTCCTTTGAAAATCGCCTCAAGCTGTTTTATCGGCGTTTTCTCCATATTTTCCTTTATTCTACCACATTCCTCTTCTGCTCTCCCTCCATTTTCTTATTCGCGCGAATAAGAAAATGGAGGGAAATATAAGGAGGGGGG
>Ga0210057_1007630_pt1 | contig 13036 bp, 5 predicted proteins | sample CryGeyCG2114_010_2_FD_183968 | JGI IMG/M metagenome (GOLD analysis project Ga0210057, IMG submission 183968) | Groundwater microbial communities from aquifer - Crystal Geyser CG10_big_fil_rev_8/21/14_0.10 (SPAdes) (version 2) | ecosystem: Environmental > Aquatic > Deep subsurface > Groundwater ... | reverse complement strand
GTGGGATTGGGGTTACTTCTGTCACTGGTACCGCTAATCAGATTACTGCGTCTCCCACTACTGGGGCGGTAGTGTTAAGTATTCCTTCTGACTTTAGAGCACCTGGGACAGTTAATGCAGTATCAGGAATATATACAGGAGCTGGTGCAGGAACAGTAAGACTGAATGCTTCTGGGGCATTATCAAACATTACTACCCTTACATTGTCTGGTGCTATCAGTGGAGGGACTACCTACTCAGGCAGTGGGAATATTACTTCAACTGCTGGAGTACTTACTATCTCTGGGACAGGAAATTCTTCAATAGCTGGCAACGTCGGCATCGGTTCCACCTCTCCTGGATATCAACTGGACATTCAAGGGGCGTCTGGACTCCATATAGGTAATAGTACATACGAATCCAATCTCGTCTTTGGTAATAGTTCTACCTGGAAATCTGGTATTCGCACCTGGGATAACGGACAAGTTGAGATGAGAATTTGGACTAAGCAAGCAACGGGAGAAATAGTTTTGGCCAATGGCTATGATGGTGATCAGTCAACTGCTCTCCCTACTGATGGACTCTGGGTAAAAAGTAATAATGTTGGTATTGGAAATTTTTCAGTTACTGCGCCAGCGGAAAAACTAAACATTGCCGGGAATGTTGTGGCTACCGGCGGTATCATTAATTCCGATTTAGCCAGAATTACAAACCCCGGTGGAGCTTCATATACAGCAGCGCCCGCAAGCATTACGGGTGCTTGGAAAATAAAGCTACCAGCTGGAAGTAAAGCCAAGTACCCGATGATGCAGTTCACAGTAAATATTTATCGGTATTCAACGGGAAAATCTACTCAGATTAGGATAGGCGGACATTACAGCAGCACATCTTGGTACAACGTATTTGCTTACGGCATAACAGACGATGCACCAAACTACACAGTAAGATTCGGATACGATGCCTCTGGAGCTTTGGCTGTGTGGATTGGAGAATTGGGCTCAAGTTGGGAGTACCCCTCAGTTTTCGTAACTGATTTTCAGAATGGATACTCAGCCATTGACTCAAGCTGGGCAAGTGGATGGGCAATTACTAGCGTAACGTCATTTGATACGGTAACGAATTCTAGAGCTGTGGCACTTGCATGGAATCAAAATAACGATGGTACTGGCTCTGGTTTAGATGCAGATCTGTTGGATGGCCATGATTCAAGCTACTTTGCTACTTCTGCATCAGGAGTTACTGGACCAGGATCAGCTACCGATAATGCCATTGCTAGATTCGATGGCACCACAGGAAAAATTATTCAGAATAGTGGAGTCACAATTACTGATACTAATAACATTAGTACGGATGGAATAATTACTGCTACCCAATACGCATCAACTGCTACAAATGTTGAAACTGTCAGTGGCACTTACACCGCAAGTAAAATGGTCTACAAATTTAATGAGGGTCGTGGTATCGGATACAACATGGCTGATGACACTGTCTACTTCGCTATGAGTGATAGCGTTCCAATGGTCGTTGATAATTCTGGGTATGTGGGTATTGGGTCTACGGCTCCAACAGTAAAACTAGATGTAGCTGGTGGTTCAATACAAATAGATGCTGCGAATGCAACCAACGATGGATCTCCAGCAATAACTCTAAATGAAAATGATGACTTTCTTTTCAATGGTAAATACTTAAGTCAGTATGGATTTGGTTTCCATGACCCTCTCGGGGGTAGTTACAGCGGAAGCTATATGTCTGGATACAGTGGAGTTGATCTCTTCACTGGTGGAGCAAATAGACTAACTATTGAGCAGGGTGGCAACGTCGGCATCGGGACGACGGGGCCAGGGGCGAAGTTACAAGTATCTGGAACAGTAGGTGTTTCTACGGCTGATACATATGGAATGATTATCAATACGACAGGGGCAAGTGGTAATAATGACCGTTCGCATACTGGATTGTCAGTAATTCCTAATTTTATTACGAGTAGTAATAACAATGCTAATGTTTACGGAATTAAAGTATCCCCAGTCCATACGGGAACATACACGACAACTAATGCTTATGGTTTGTATGTTGATGCAACAACTGTCACAAGTGGAATTGTCACAAATAATTATGCGGCAGTATTTATGACCGGCAACGTCGGCATCGGGACGACGGGGCCTGGAGCTAAGTTAGAGGTTGGCGGTCAGGTGAAGATCACCGGAGGAACGCCAGGAACCAATAAAGTCTTAACCTCAGATAGTGTGGGGTTAGCTACCTGGACAGATTTAAGTGGGATTGGGGTTACTTCTGTCACTGGTACCGCTAATCAGATTACTGCGTCTCCCACTACTGGGGCGGTAGTGTTAAGTATTCCTTCTGACTTTAGAGCACCTGGGACAGTTAATGCAGTATCAGGTATATATACAGGAGCTACCGCAGGTACTCTTCGTCTCTCCTCTGCTGGTGCTCTGTCTAATATTACTACTCTAACTCTCTCTGGTGCTATCTCAGGAGGGACTACCTACTCAGGCAGTGGGAATATTACTTCAACTGCTGGAGTACTTACTATCTCTGGGACAGGAAATTCTTCAATAGCTGGCAACGTCGGCATCGGGACGACGGGGCCGACGGAAAAGCTCGTTGTTAATAACGGTAATATTATTACTTCTGGCGAAGGTATCAACCTAACAAATTTTGGCGCCTACCTTCATCAAGACTTTAACGACGGTAGCTTACCAAGTGATTTCACTCTTATCCAGATAACTGCAACATATCCAGAACCTGGCAGCATCATTCAACTTGAATCAACGGGTACTGATCCAAAGCTTAGTTGGACTGGTTTAAGTATCGACGGTGGCGTTTATCGCTATATTGTCTTTAAACTCCGCTATGTCAGTGGCAGTACAGCTTGGCAAGGGACTACTTATTATTCAACAACTGGTGGAGCCAGTCCTCATGGGGAAAGCGAAAGCTATAAACAAACTTACTCTGCTCCTCCGTCCGATGGTAGTTGGAGAGTCTATGTTCTTGATATGTGGAATCTAGCCGCGGGCGGAACCGATTGGAAAGATAACACAATAACATCCATTCGTAACGACTGGGCGAATGCTCTGGGCGGAATTTATGAATTAGATTGGATAGCAATTGGTTCCGATAGTCCAAGTCCTTTAGTGAACATTTATGAAAAAAGTGGCAACGTCGGCATCGGTTCAGCAACACCAGGCCAGAAACTTGATGTGAATGGAGCGGTTTCAGCAGATAAATACTATGACAGCGACACGACTACTTACTTTATGGATCCCGGCGGAGCAACTTCTATGTATGCTGTAGGGATACTATATTCAAATGCAGGTATAAGTACCTATAATACTGCTGTATTAGCTACAGGATACGGTGAGTTCAAAGGTCTATGTTTACAAGATAATGCTGCATGTATAACCGCATGGACAAGTGCGGGACCATTTACCGGATCAGGAACAAGTAACATGCTTGCCCGTTGGACATCTTCCACCAATTTAAGTACGGGAGTAACGTATGATAATGGAACCAACGTCGGCATTGGAACAACCGTACCTTTACAAAAGCTTGATATCAATGGAAGTTTACGAGTAAGAGGAAACGTCATTACTGATTCAGCAAATGGAACACGCATTACCTTAGGAGCAACAACCACCTTAACGAATACCACAACAACCTTAAGTGGTACCACTACCTTAACAGCAAGTTCATTGGGAACATTCACAACGGCAGCTGCATTAAATATAGGAGGAGCAACAACCTTAACGTTTACGAGTGATAACCTTGTCTTAAATGGATCAGATGCTGCTAATGGAAACCTTACCCTTCAGGGAACATCCAATGCGACACGAACATCAAGTTATGTCGTAGTGCAGCCAAATGGAGGGAATGTGGGGATAGGGACCACGACAGTTGGATATCCACTGACCTTCAAAGCACCAAGTATGGCTGCAGGAGAGATCGCAAGCTTTACTGGTTCCACAGGACAAGGTATAGTTTTGTATACAGGTGGCGCAGGTGGCTTTTCAGCAATCAGTGCCTCAAGTGGTAGGCTAGATTTAGGAGGAGGTGGAAATTTGTCTATTTTGGGAAGCGGTTACGTTGGAATCGGGACGACGTCACCAACTTCAATCTTTGAAGTTGAGGCAGCTGATGGAGTGGCTGATTTTAATACAGTTGCTGAGTTTGCTAATCTAGAAGCAACTGCTGGACGTAATTTCGGTGTATATATCAAAGGGGGTTCAAATGCTAGTGATTATGCACTGCGTATTCAAAATTATGGTGGGACTGATATTTTCCGTATACTTGGAAATGGCAACGTCGGAATTGGTACCACAGCACCTGCAACCCCTTTACATGTTCATTCCACTTCCGCTTCTACCGACAGAAGGCTTACACTTACAGATGCAACAACAGGATCTTCATCCCTAGATGGAGTTACTCTCATTAAAGCCTCTACAGAAGAAGCATGGCTATGGAACTACGAAAATGCAAAATTCCATATTGGTACCAATAATGCTGAAGTCATAACAATACTTACCAACTCGTATGTGGGAATTGGCTCTACCAACCCCGGATATCGCCTTGAGCTTCCCAACACAGCAAGCACTGCTGGCCAAGGGAGAGCAAACGCATGGCAAACATATTCAGATCAACGGTACAAAACAAATGTAACAACAATTTCTAACTCACTCAATAAAGTTCTTCAACTACGTGGTGTCAATTACAACTGGATAAATGGTGGACAATATTCCAGTGGTTTTATAGCACAAGAAGTAGAAAATATCATCCCCGAACTCGTATCGACAGACGCGAACGGATATAAATCCCTTGATTATGGCAGATTTACCCCATATCTGGTTGAATCTATAAAATTACAACAGAATGCAATTTTCGACCTTTCTACTAAACTCGATAACCTTTCTGTTACTTCTACTGGTGAAATCGCGATAGCTGGTCAAACACAAAACTATGTAGTTACCAAAATAGCCGATAATTCGCCCATCGTACGCATATCTGCACTCGCCGAGGCCGTTATTGGTAAACTTCGCGCGGGGCTTATCACGACACAAGACTTTGTGGTCACCAAAACAGCTACTATTGCCAACCTCAATGTAACAAATCTCACGATCGGTGGAAAATCTCTACATGATTACGTTGTCGAATTAGTCCTATCCGTCTTACAAAGTCCTAGTTCCACACTGGCTCTGCAAGCTCAAACCAGCACCGTGGGCACCAAGCTTTCTACCTTTGACCTTGCTGTTACCCACGATGCCACCATTTCCGGTACGCTCACGGTAAACGAAATAAAAGCAGGCAACATTCAAGCCTTAAACGAGCAAGTAAACCAGCTACAAGCAGAGCTTGCCACTATTAAAGATACCGCTATGACTTCGGCGACCAACTCTATGAAAGTGGAACAATTGGCAAGTATCAACCTGACCGTTGAAGATACCGCCAATATTCATACACTCTTTGTTGCAACAAATGCTACGATCGGAAATACAGTTATATCTAGTACTGGAATAAACTCGCTTGCAGATGATCTTAACCTCACGGCACTGGCCCGCATCGTACTATTTGATGGCGCGCTCACAATAGCGAAAGACGGCACTCTCACTACTCAGGGCGCAGTAATAGCACGCGGTGGTGTAAAAACAAACACCATAGAACCAGCAGATCAGGGTGGAAACGTGGGCGTAAAGTTAAATGACAAAATCCCAAGTTCAAATGACAAATCAAATCCCAAGTTCCAAGTGACAAATGCGAATAATACAGAAGTAGCCAGCATCGACGCCAGCGGAAGCGCTTACTTCGCGCAAGGCGTTAATTTTGATAAATATGTCGCGAGTAGTAGCGCGCTCCTCTCTTCACAACAAACGTGGGATACCTACGGCCAAAACCTTCAGTCATTTGTTACCAATGGACAAGTCTCTGGTACCGGCATACTGCCTGCGGGAACAACAGAGATACTCATTCTCAACAGTAAGGTTAAGACTGCCTCTCTCATCTATGTCACCCCTACCGGCAGCACTGATAATCAAGTACTGTACATGAGCGCCAAACATGAAAAAACAGCAGACACAGACCATTCGTGGTTTAAGGTAGCGCTTGATAAACCGCTCACACACGATATTGAGTTCTCGTGGTGGGTGCTGTAAATAAATGTCAAATGACAAAGTTCAAATGTCAATTGAATGACAAAATCCCAATTCCAAATTAAACAACAAAATCATCTTTTAAGAATAGCAGAAAAAATGAGTGTCAATTCGTGTACTTCTTGAGTAAGCGACACGGCATCATTTTTGTAGTTTGGTAAGGTAAAACATACTAGACGAAGCCAATAGCGAGTTTCTTTTGCTTCTTTTCGACAGAGTGCGATTTTATTTCTAAAGTCGGCTTTTGAAGCTGCTCCATCTGCCTCGCAGTAATTTGCTCCTATACTTGTCCCTGAACGAACCAACTGTTTTATTAAGGGCACAGTAACTGTATTGTTGGGAAGTGTCTTCACAAAAGCAATTATTCTTTGTCCAAAAACACTCATTCTCTCTTCAAGATCATACATCTATAGTACTATAGATGCTCTCCGTAGTACCGACAACAGACTATATTCGCCATACATACGATTTTAGATTGTTCTTATAAGCTATTTATCTTTTTTTGTCATTGAGATTTTGTCATTCATTTGGCATTGGAACTTTTATCCAAAAAGAAATCCCAATGACAAAGGACAAATGTCAAATGAAGCTCCAAATCCAAATGCCAAAATAAAACAAGGTTTGATTTTTTGACATTGGAACTTTGACATTCATTTGACATTTGTCATTGGGATTTTGACATTATCTAATCGCAAAAGCGATTAGATAAACCACTTGCATTTTTTTTACATGTCTTTACAATGTACGCATGGATATCAAAAGAACAATCGAGCGAATAGAATCTGCGGCACAGCTTGCAATAGTTGCCCTTTTCCCACTTGTATTTTTCCCCATGTTTGCTGACACTGTCGGGACGGCGAAACTTTATTTTTTAGTAGTGGTAACACTCTTTTTACTAGCACTCAAAGCCATTAAGATTGTCGTCACGAAACAGATAGAATGGAAAACAACAGGTTTCGAAACACCCCTCACGCTGTTCGCGTTTGCCTACATACTCTCGGCCTTGGTCAGTGCGCCCAATAAAGTAATGGCACTCACCGACCCTGTTCGTGGGGCACTTATGCCGGTATTATTTGTAGCACTGTATTTTCTCTTGCCGAAAAATAATAAGGCGGGCACTCTTATGGCAGCGTTTGTTTCTCTCTTTATAACAGCGCTATTTACCGTTTCGGTATACTTTAAAGCTTTCGCTTTTGTTCCAGACACGCTTGGATTTCTAAAAATAAGTAGTTTCACTACAGTAGGTAGTTATATGTACCTCATCTTCTTTGCCGCATTTTTAGGTGCTATTCTTCTACCACAAGTAACCGAAAGTGAAGAGATAAAAGAAATGGCTACCGCGCATGGAACTACTCAGCTAAAAAAAGCTAGGAGCACCGCTGTAGATATGGTGTTCTTTGTTATCGCGCTGGCAACTGCAATATTTAGCTCGTACGTATTATTTAAAGATTTCCGTCCTGAGCTTGTATCATATTCCGCGACATGGCAAACGTTCGTAGAGACACTGAAGACCCTCATGACCGCGCTCTTTGGTGTTGGTCCAGGAAACTATTTGGCAATCTTTACTGTGGCTAAACCCGCCTCATACAATGCGACAGCTCTATGGTCTATTAACCCTGATTTAGGAGGAAGCGGCTTACTTCACATCGCCACAGAAACAGGTATGCTCGGATTCTTAACGCTGTGCGCTATACTGTTCATGTTTTTCAAAAAAACAAGGAAAACGGCACTCTTCCCAGCATATATTGTGCTTTTGGCATGGTTCTTGCTCATTCCATTAAGCCAGATGACATGGTGGGCCTTGTTCCTATTTCTCATATTGACTTCAACTTTTTCTAAAACTCGTTCGTTTAACGCGGAAGAATTACCGGTTATCTACATCGCGCTTGCTGTTCTTGCGGGTGGCATAGTTGCCACGGGAGGCTACTACGCGTATCGCGGGTACACGAGCCAGTCTCTCTATTATCAATCTCTGAGGGCAGCACAAGCAAACCAGGCACAGCAACTCTATGACCTACAAAACAAATCTATCATAGAGAACCCATACGACGAACAGACTCATTTGGCGTTTTCACAAACTAACTTACTCTTAGCGAATAGTCTTTCTCAAAAGAAAGATCCAACAGATGCCGATAAGCAAAATGTAAGCCAACTTATACAACAAGGTATACAAGAAGCAAGAAATGTCGTTATCCTTAACCCACAACGCGCGGCATATTGGGCAAATTTAGGAGAGACATATAGAAGTGTTCTTACTGTCGCTCAAGGCGCAGACGTGTGGGCAATATCTAGCTATCAGCGCGCTATCGCGCTAGATCCTCGTAACCCGCAATACTATTTTAACCTTGGCACTGTTTACTACGGACTTAAGAATTATGATGAAGCGGTACGATTTTTCAGCAATGCCGTTTCTTTAAAAACCGATATTCCTAATTACCAATACAATTTGGCTTGGGCATATTTTCAAAAGAAAGATTATACACAGGCAGTAAACGCCATGCAAAGTACGTTGCTGCTCATACCTGATAAGAAAAGCGCGGATTACAAAACGGCACAAAAGAACGTAGAGGAATTCCAGAAAATGGTGAAAGAAACGCAACCAGCACAAGATCAAACAGTGGAAAATCCACAACCAGAAACCCTATCGCAACCGTCCCCTATTCCAAGTATCACTCCTGAAATTTCATTATCTCCTAATAACGCACCCCCACAACAGTAAGCGGGTGAAGTATATGACCGATAGGACTACTAGGACGAATAGAAAACTTCAGAATATACGTCATATCTGTCCTCTATGTCATATAGGCAACAAGCCATTCATGAACCAATTTTGCTATAATGAACCCTATGTTTAAAACGGCTACTGCATGGAGCGAGTTAAAAGATTTTTATTTGTTCCTGAAGTCGTATCTTCAAACCAAAACAACAAGGCTCGGCAGTCAATTCGAACACGTTAAAGATATACTTGTTCTTCTCCTTATGACAAAGCGCGGCAAATATCAACAATCTTTCTTGCATGCCTCATTTCTACTTCTTATAGTGAGCATATGGGTAGCAGGGCCTATTATTACAGAGAATAACCCTCTCATAGGTAAGAATGCGCTTGAAGGACCTGCTCAAAACCGCTCAATTGCTTCTATATATACCTATGCGTCATCGAGTAATCTCACAACGACACGCATTTCCCAAAAGCCGCGAGACACTGTAGAACCCTACAAGGTAAAATCGGGTAACACCCTCGCCGAAATTGCAAAATCCTTCGGTCTGGAAGTTGATACCATAAAGTGGGCAAATGATCTAACAAATGACACCATAACTCCTGGTGATACGCTGAAAATCCCGCCAGTCGATGGGATAGTATACAGAGTGAAAAGTGGAGATACCATTTACTCTATTGCGGATAAGTTTAATACAAACGCTCAGAAGATAGTAAACTTTCCGTTCAACGAGTTTGCTGATATTGATACCTTTGCCATCACCACAGGACAAATCCTTATTGTTCCCGATGGTGTCCCACCAAGCGAAGCACCAAGGAGACCGCGACAACTTATACCTCAGTTTGCCGCGGGACAGCCGGGTTCAGGAAGCTTTATATGGCCCGCGTCTGGTTCAATTACTCAGTATTTCGTGTGGTACCATCAAGCACTTGATATAGCAAATTCTTCTGCTCCACCTATCTTAGCTTCTGATACTGGTACAGTGAGCTATGCTGGCTGTCTCAACTGGGGGTACGGTTGCCATATAGTTATAAATCATGCAAATGGATACCAAACACTCTATGGGCATTTGTCTCGCATAGATGTAAGCGCTGGACAAGGAGTAGGAAAATCTCAACAAATAGGCGTTATGGGTTCAACAGGTCTCTCTACTGGAACCCATTTGCATTTCGAGATAAGAAGTGGAGGCCAACTACTCAATCCGTTAGATTTCCTACAATAAACGTAGACTATAATCCGTGGAAACAAATTGAAAAATAACGGAAGATAAGGGAATGGAAAATAAAGAAATAAGAGGAAAAGTTTTTACTGCCGGCTATCAGTATTTACTTGCTTATAAGATAACTGTAGCAATCTACGATTTAACTGTACAATTTACAAAAAATTACATACAACGCTTTTCTCGAACTAAAGATCAAATGGAACAAGCTGCTCGCAGTGGCATGCAAAATATTGCTGAAGGATATACACAGCAAGGCAAAAAAGGATATATAAAACTTACAGGGATTGCACGAGGTTCGTTAGAAGAACTTTTACAAGACTACTATGCTTATGCCCGACAGCAAAAAATACCCATATGGCCTAAAGAGAAAATAGGGGAAATAAGGGAAATTGGGGTAATATGGGATATAATAAAAGCAACTTCTACACTCCCCGATCACCCAAATTTCCCTGATCTCCCCAATTCTCCAAAAAATACTGTTAACCTAATGATCACTTTGTGCCACCAAGCAAACTACTTACTTGATAAGCTCATTATTTCAATAAAAGCAAAACATGAGCACGAAGGTGGACTCACTGAGGAGCTTTACTGGAAAAGAAAAAAGTATCGGGAAGAACACTAAGATTTCTCTACCAATCGCCGAACTGCCAGCATAAACGCAGCTTCTTTCAAAGAGACACGCGCTTTTTGTGACTCTTCCCACACCGCGGTAGCCGATTTTTTGAGCACGGCTTGAAGTTTTTTATTCACTTTCTCCTCCTCCCATTTCTCGCCTTTCAACCCTTGCACCCATTCAAAGTAAGAAACGACAACACCTCCAGCATTTGCTAGCACGTCTGGAATGACCTGTATGCCTTTCTTCTGTAAAATCGGATATGCTTCTTGGGCAATGGGGCCGTTGGCCATTTCTACAATGATTTTCGCCTGTATTTTATGGGCATTTTTTTCTGTAATGACATTTTCAAGTGCAGCTGGTACCAATATGTCCACTGGCAATTCTAGTAATTGGTCATTGGTAACTACTTTGCCTTCATTAATATCACACACACCCCCAGAACAATAGCAACCTGCGAGCGTGCCTTGTTTTTTCTTGCACTGCATAACGAGAGGAATATCCAGTTTTGACTTTTGACTTTTGCCTGCCCGCGCGGACAGGCCTTTTGCATTTTTAGTTATGCCTCCCTTACTATCCGATACAGCAACGACTTTAAAGCCTGTTTCGGCAGCAATGCGTGCGAAATAGTATCCAACATTGCCAAATCCCTGTACCGCAACCGTTAATTTTGAATTTTGCACTTTTAACTTTGAACTTAGTTTTGAAAGCAACGCTTTCAGAACAATCACTCCACCTCTTCCTGTCGCCTCAGTTCTTCCAAGACTTCCTCCTTTATCAACAGGCTTACCAGTAAATGCCGCGGGAGAAGCTTTTCCAGCTAATTTCCCATATTCATCGGTCATCCACTGCATAATAAGTGGATTCGTATTTACATCCGGAGCAGGTACATCTATATGCGGTCCTATGACAGGAAATAGCGCGCGCGCATATGAGCGTGAAAGCTGTTCGAGCTCTTTTTTCGAAAGCTCCTTTGGATCAACTATTATTCCACCTTTCGAACCACCAAATGGAATACCTGCCACCGCGCACTTAATACTCATAAGGATAGATAGTGCAAGCACCTCTTCGCGTGAGACCTGAGGATGGAATCGAATGCCACCTTTATATGGTCCACGACTATTATTGTGTTGGCTACGGTATCCAGTAAACACACGTTCACCAGTTTCGCTGTGTATATTTACTTTCACTTCAATAACTCTATTAGGCTGAAGCAATGCATCTATTGTGTGTGCGCTGTAGCCCAACTTTTTCCCTGCGTTTCGCACTATGTTTCGTGCTGTTTCAAGTATGTTCATTCTGTAAATTTAAAATTAATAATTAAAAAAGTTTCGTTAATTTTTTTTAACTCTTAAGGTATCGTTCTATCTCCAGTTCGGCCGCCACACCCATCCCAACTGCGGTTGCGGCTTGTCGGTAAATATGATCAACACAATCCCCTGCTGCAAATATACCCTCTAGGTTTGTCGCCGACGCGTAATTATAATTAAAATTCAGAACGGTTGAAGAATTATGACTCTTACATAGTTTTGCGTGGTTCAGCGCATCTTGTGCACTCGTTACTATATATCCTTTTTTGTCGAGTATAACAGCACTTTCCTGTAAAAAAGCTGTCGCGGGCTTGTGACCAATCGCGATAAACAGCCCATCGAGATTCAGAACCCTTCCAGGAAGGTGCGAACTTACCCTTCCAGGAAGGGTAGTATTTTCAACTAATTTTAGTCGTATTCCTTCGACCATGTCTTTTCCCAATACCTCTGATACTGTACTGTTCCAAATGACTTCGATTTTCTTATGTTTCAATACACGATCTGCCATGATTTTCGATGCGCGAAAAGAGCTTCGCCTATGGATAACATACACTTTTTTTGCAAATGTGGTCAAAGTGAGTGCTTCTTCCATGGCGCTATCTCCTCCACCTATGACTGCAACAGTTTTGTCTCTAAAGAAGAACCCATCACAGGTAGCGCAAGCACTAACGCCATGGCCCCGCAAACGCTGTTCTGAATCGAGACCCATCCAAATGGCGTCAGCCCCAGTTGCTATGAGAACGCTACGCGCTTGAAAAATTTGTTTGTCCGTCTTTACTCTATACGTCCTAAATGTCTTATTAGTCCTATTTTCACTTGGCTCTATACCGACAACATTTTCTTGAATGAATCGAGTTTCAAAACGTAGTGCTTGATCACGAAATTGAGTAATAAGATCAGGTCCTAAGATTCCTTTCGCAAAACCGGGATAGTTTTCAACTTCGGTCGTGAGCATGAGTTGCCCACCAGAGGGTACCCCTTCTATAACGAGTGGGTTGAGACCCGCGCGAGCCGCGTAGATTGCTGCTGCCAAGCCA
>Ga0210057_1007629_pt1 | contig 13037 bp, 11 predicted proteins | sample CryGeyCG2114_010_2_FD_183968 | JGI IMG/M metagenome (GOLD analysis project Ga0210057, IMG submission 183968) | Groundwater microbial communities from aquifer - Crystal Geyser CG10_big_fil_rev_8/21/14_0.10 (SPAdes) (version 2) | ecosystem: Environmental > Aquatic > Deep subsurface > Groundwater ... | reverse complement strand
TCTTCCCCTCTAATCGAAGTTAATATTGATGGCGCCCGCGGCGCTTTAATTAATATCACTGGTGGTCCAGATATCACCATGGCTGAAATCGAAGAAGCTGCCAAAGCTATCACCTCCCATGTTGCCCCTGATGCTAATATTATTTTTGGCGCCTCGATTGACGAAAATCTAGCCGGTAAAATCAAAATTTCCGTCATTGCTACTGGTTTTGATTCGTCTAAATCATCTTACCAAAGCTATAAGAAAACCACTATTGTGCCTGATCTTTTAGAAGAAAAAGCCAAACCTTTATCGGTAGAATTTCAAAATCTTTTAAAGGACCAAACCATTCCCGAAGGAGTCGATATTGATGATGAGTTCGACATCCCCGCCTTTTTGCGCAAAAACCAATAAATCCCTTATAATACCCTATGGCCTTTTTTAAAGATCTACCACCAAATCCCAATTTTCCCGAAATGGAAAAGGAAATAATGGACTGGTGGCAGAAAAACGATATTGTCAATAAATATCTTCACAAAAACGATTCCTCGACGGAAGTTTTTTCTTTTATCGACGGTCCCATTACCGCCAATGGTCCCATGGGAGTCCATCACGCCCGCGGCCGAACCATAAAAGATGTTTTTCAACGCTATAAAAATCTTTGCGGGTTTCGGCAACGTTTTCAAAACGGTTTTGATTGCCAGGGTCTCTGGGTCGAAGTCGAAGTCGAAAAAGATGCCGGATTTAATTCCAAAAAAGATATCCAAAACTTTGGTCTCGATAAATTTACCACCGCCTGCCTTGACCGAGTTTCAAAATATTCCCAAATTCAAACCGAACAATCCATTCGTCTTGGCTATTTTATGGACTGGGACAATAGCTACTACACCAACTCCAAAGAAAACAACCTCTATATTTGGTATTTTTTAAAAGTCGTCCACGAAAAGGGTTGGCTCGTTAAAAGAAAAAGTGCCGCTACCTGGTGCCCCCGCTGTGAAACCGGTCTCTCCCAACACGAGCAGGCTGATGGTTACAAAAATATTACCGATACTTCCGTTTATTTAAAATTCAAACTTAAGAACAAAGATAATGAATATGTCTTGGCCTGGACCACTACTCCTTGGACCTTATCAGCCAACGTTCTTTTGGCTATCAATACCAAACACGATTATGTCAAGATCAAACATAACGATGACATTCTCTACCTGGCCCGTCAAGCTGCCGATCGTCTGGGTTTAACCGATTACCAAAGCTTTGACTCCCAAAAACTTCTCGGTCTTGAATACGAATCAATCTACGACATTCCCGTCCAAATAAATGTCAAACATTATATTACTCAATGGGACGAAGTTGATCCGATTGAGGGTACCGGCATAGTTCACATCGCTCCCGGCTGCGGTCAGGAGGATTTTCTTTTGGGTAAAAAACTCAAGGCCGACATGCTCTCTCCCTTGGATGAAACCGGCCACTTTGGTCCGGGTTATGGGGATTTGACCGGACTTTACGCGCATAATGTTGCCCCAATGGTTATCGGTTATCTAGAAAAAATTGGCGCCTTATTTAAAACCGAACCCATTGCCCACCGTTATCCTCATTGCTGGAGATGCAAAACCAAATGTCTTTTTCGACTTGAGGACAGCTGGTATATCGATACAAATCAAATTCGGCCACTTATGAAAAAGGCTGCCACCGATGTCAACTGGCATCCCAAATTTGTCGGCCGGCGGATGCAAAACTGGCTTAATTCCATGGAAGATTGGATGATTAGCCGTAAACGTTTCTATGGCCTGGCTCTGCCTTTTTACGAGTGTGGTTGCGGTCAATTAACAGTTGTCGGCAGTCTTGAGGAACTTAAAAGTTTAGCCGTCGACCCCAAACTTGTTGAAGGACTATCTTCCCTTCACCGGCCTTGGATCGATGAAATAAAAATAAAATGCCCCAAATGTGGCCATGCGGTCAGTCGCATCCCCGATGTCGGTGATTGCTGGCTTGATGCCGGAGTAGTTCCGTTTTCCACCCTCCACTATCTTGACGATAAATCTTATTGGCAAAAATGGTTTCCAGCCCACTTGGTTACAGAAATGACCGAACAGGTTCGTCTGTGGTTTTATTCCATGCTCTTTTTTAGCGTCACCTTTGAAAATGTTTCTCCTTATCAAAACGTAGTTACTTATTCCGAAGTCCGAGACGAATTTGGGGAACGGATGAGTAAAACTAAAAAAAATGGTATCCCTTTTGACAACGCTGTTGCCAAAATGTCAGCTGATGCCATGCGTTGGCTTTATTGTCTTCAAAAATCCAGCTCCAATGTTAACTTTGGGTACAATATTGCCGATAGTATTAAACGCGAATTTATTCTCATTCTATGGAACTCATATCGTTTTTTTACTCAGCACGCCAATCTGGAAAACTGGCAACCTGATCCCGGCTTCCGCCCCGAACAACTCACCGCGGTTCTTGACCGCTGGCTTCTTTCCCGCTTGCACAGCACCATTTCCCAAGTCAGTAAAAGCCTGAACCACTACAACACCGCCAAAGCCACCGAAAGTATCCAAAAACTTGTCTCTGATCTCTCCACTTGGTATATCCGCCGAAACCGCAACCGAAACGACAATCTAAACCTCCTCTATCATACTTTTGAAAAACTTACTGCCTTAATCTCACCTTTTGTTCCTTTTATAAGTGAAATAATTCATCGAAATTTATCTACTTCCATCCTTTCGGTTCATCTGGAATCTTGGCCCAATGTCGATAAAAATCTAATTAATATAAGGTTAGAAAAAAATATGGATACCGTCCGGAAAACCTGTCAGGACCTCCACGCTCTCCGTCAACTTTCTGGTCTAAAAATCCGCCAACCCTTATCAGAGGCCACTATTATTCATGACATAAATGATGAGTTTTTGAAAATCATTCTTGATGAAACCAATATAAAAAAAATTACTGTCGGAAAAAAACCATCTCTCAATACCACTCTCACCCCAGACCTAATCGCCGAAGGTAAATATCGGGATTTTGTCAGAGAAGTACAGATTCTACGAAAAAATCAAGGATTAAAAATAACTGATAAGATTACGATCGTTGCCCCCACCTGGCCAAAAAAATTTGAAGCAGATTTATTAACCAAAACTTTAGCTGTTTCAATCAAAGTTGGATGTTGTTTAAAAATCGCTTTGTCCCCTTAGGTATTTCTCTACTTATTTTTCTGACCATTAATCTTTTAATGGTCAGTTCCTTGGCCCCGCAATCTTTAATAAAACAGTTATCTGCTTGGCTGATTGGTATTTTTTTGTTCTTTATCGGTACCCAGATCAACCCCAAACAAATTACTGGTTCTCATTGGCTAATTTTTATCGCCTGTTGTATCTTTCTATTTCTTCCAATCGTCTTGGGTGATATTACCCGTGGTTCCCGGCGTTGGATTGACATCGGCCCATTTTCCCTCCAACCCAGCGAAATCGTCAAACCGGGATTGATGCTTTTTTTAGCCTCTGGAGCACTTCCTTTTTTTCTCCTCCTCCCGGTATCAATCATTCTTGCTCAACCCGATTTAGGCAGTGCTTTTACAATTGCAATTTTACTAATTCCCATTATTCTCTATAGCAAGAAACTTTTAAAATTATCTCTACTCTTAGTTACCATCGGTCTTATTCTTTCACCCCTCGCCTGGCGCTTTATACTTCACGATTATCAAAAAAACCGTCTTAGCACTTTTCTTAATCCCACCCATGATCCGCTTGGTCAGGGCTATAATCTAATCCAATCCCAAATCGCTATCGGTTCGGGTGGACTTTTTGGAAAAGGTTACCGCCAGGGAACTCAGGGACAATTGCTGTTTCTTCCTGAAAAACACACCGACTTTATCTTTGCCGCCACCTCTGAAGAACTTGGATTAATATCCGTTTTACTCATTTTTTTTGCCTATTTTCTCCTTCTTCGCACCCTCCTTCACAAAGCCTTTAGTACCGCCAATAACCATCCACTCTTCCTTTTTACTTTAGGAATTACTCTGCAAATTTGGATCCAAATGGTAGTCAACATCGGCATGAACATTGGACTCCTTCCAATTACTGGTATTCCCCTTCCTTTTCTCTCGGTTGGTGGTTCCTCACTTCTCGCTCTTCTGTTCTCACTTGGAATAATCTATTCTTCCTAAACAACTTAATTATTATGATATAATTCCCAGGTATGAAATACGCCGTAATTGGAATCTCAGGTACCCAATACAAAGTTGAAGAGAACCAAACAATTACCATTGATAAGCTTGATCCAACCACCAAATCTACCACTGAAGTTTACTTAATTGTCGATGATAAAAAAATAGAAGTTGGCAACCCTACAGTCAAAAACGCTAGCGTTGAATTTGAATCAGTAAATAATTACCAAGGTCCAAAACTTGATGTTACTAAATTCCGGGCTAAATCCCGTTATCGCAAACATATCGGTTTTCGTCCCCAGTTAACTGACATTAAAATTACCAAAATAAATTTATAGCCCATGGCCCATACTAAATCACAAGGAAAAACTAATCAAAAATCCAATCGTCCCGGACAACGTCTGGGGCTAAAAAAATCCGGTGGTCAAAAAGTAGCTGTAGGGCAGATTATTGTCCGCCAGGTTGGCTCGAAATATCACACCGCTGCCGGCACCAAAGCCGGTAAAGATTTCACCATCTATGCCATCCGTCCCGGAATCGTCAAATTCTTAAATAAATTCGGCAAAAAACTCGTCTCCGTTGTCAAAGCCTAGGTAATAAAGGAACTCTGTGAACCAACCCTCTTCTGCTAATTCTAAACCTAACTCTTTCTCCTTCAATCGCCGGAAGATTATAGTCTAAATTATGGTAAATTCCTCTATCCCTACCTGTATATGTAAAGTTTATCCCCAATCCTTTAATTCTCACCAGAGTTCCCAACGGAACATCACTAACTTTTTCCCACTTCTCCATAATAACTCATATACTAGCAAAAGTGATGCATTTCGTCATCTTTTTTTCACGCAGTGTTTCATGATAGTCTTTCAATATGAAAGACATTACCCAAATTCCTACCAATCAACTTGAACCAAACCCCCTTCAGCCAAGGGGAATTATCAGTCAGGAATCACTCTCCGAACTAGTCGATTCCATTAAAGAACACGGTATTTTGGAACCTTTAATTATTGCCCAAACTCCAGCCGGCTACCAAATCATCGCCGGCGAACGCCGCTGGCGGGCTGCCCGCTCTCTTAAGCTTCCTTATGTTCCGGCCATCATTAAAAAAACCACCCCCCAACAAATGTTGGAAATGGCTATTGTGGAAAATGTCCAACGTAAAGACCTTAACCCAATCGAGCGAGCCAAGGCCTTTCAGCGCCTCAAGGAAGAATTTTTCCTCGATAATCCGAATATCGCCCGCAAAGTCAGCAAAAGCATTCCTTACGTTATTAATTGTCTTAAATTACTAACTCTCCCTGACGCTATTAAAGATGGATTGTTGTCCGGGCTCATCACCGAAGGTCACGCCCGAGCATTGGGTGGAATTGGGGATACCCGCCTGATGATTGAAGCCTACAAAATTGTATTAAAGGAAAAAGCATCGGTTCGCCGGGCTGAAGAAATTGCCCGTCGGATGCGCCACATCATTGAAGAAGGTCAGGTACCGATTACCAAAGAAAACATTCCTCAATTTCTCCGTTCCCGTCTGGACAATATTAGTTCCGATTTTGAATCAATATTCAAAGACAAAACTGCCAAAGTTAAAATCTCCCAAACCAACGTTTACACCCGAGTTGTTTTTCAATTCCGGGGCCCTGTCGACAAACGCTTCGACCAACTCCGTGATCTCTATCAACAGATTTGCCACAAAGAGCTAACCCCCATAGACAGTGAAAATTAAAACCTGATTATTGGAATCAAACCAACAGCTGAAGCCGGCCAGTATTTATAAAAGGCCCTACCCACTATTAAATCTTTTTTTATCGGACCAAACTCCCGACCATCTCTGGAATGAGAACGATTGTCTCCAAAAGGTAAATACATTCCTGCCGGCACCTCCACCTCTTCACCTTCCTGGCAAAAAGCTCCGGCTTCAGTCACAAAATCATCCGGTAAAAATTTTTGGTCCAGCAGTTTTCCATTTAAATAAACCTGTCCTCCTTGTACTTTTACCCTATCCCCGGGAACTCCCAATATTCTTTTAATATATTCACACTCGTCCTCAGCGCAAGGCTCTGATGGTGGAGCCTTAAACACGATCACATCGCCTCTCTTTGGTTCTGAAAATTGATAGGTTAATTTATCGGTCAATAAATATTCGGCATTGACAAAATTAGGCAACATCGAGTTACCCTTAACCTCATTCGGTTGAGCTACAAAAAGATAAATAATTACAAAAGCCGACAGCGCCAACACAATCGACTGAACAAATTCCAGAATAAAATTCCCTATCGAAAACCCTCTTTCGTTTGCAAAACTTGATTTCATATTTTTCAGTTTACCTCAGCTGATAGTATAATCCAACTACCAAAGAGGAAAATATTTTTCTAGACCGTGTAGCTCAGTGGTAGAGCGTTCCGTTCACATCGGAAAGGTCCCTGGTCCAAATCCAGGTACGGTCACATTTTTCATTGTTCAAAAAAGTCGTAGGCTGAGATTCTATAAAATCGAAGTCCCTTTAGGGATTCAAGTCCTGCAACAACCACCGAAAGGGTTTTCGAGAGTAGGGCTGTGGCGGGTGGGATTCCGCCACACTCAGAAAAGAGCGTAGAATAGCCCAAATTGTAGTTTGCAAAAAGACGGCGATTGTTTAACGAAAGAAAATCAAAAACGCAAAAATTTAATATCGAGCCTCAAGCTCGATTTGCGTTATCTTCCCTCTTATTTCAAGTTACTCCTTCCAGGGTTATAATTGCAATATAATCAACAATAACACAAAAAGTCCTCAAATTAGTCTTTTAAAATCCACTTAATTATATTATTTTTGAGTTTAAAATATTCTTCCTTTTCAAACTGCATGTTGGCAATACAATATTTTCTTGATCGAATGTGTGAACAGAAGAGGCATTCGTATAAATCAAAGCCGTCGTGAATATACATACTCTTTGATACTTTGTTCGACCATGATATTTCAAATCCTGAAGAACAAAAAATGCTTTCTTTGGTCCTAATACCCAAAGTGCAGGACGAGTCATCCCTGGATGCGAGCATATAGTTACAGTCAAAAATTTTATATGAGAAGATAATATTTTTAGAATCGAAAACAGACATACTATGATAAACTGAGGCACTGTTATAAATACCGTCGGATTCAGCCACTTCCTGAGAGTTAACATATTTTTCACCAGTAAGATAATTTATTTCATCCCAGGCTTTTAAAATATCTTCCACAGAACCTATTGATTTCTTTTTTCTCATCCATTCATCTTTCTTGAACTGATCAGCAATAGCTTTTTGAGATGCAATTTTGTTTTCTTTTGAAGAAATTGTCCAAGTATCTTTTTTAGATAGCGTACAGCTCACTTTCTGAGTAGAGGGGATATCAATTGCGAATTTTTTCTGCAACTGTTCGAGTGAGTAATAATTCTCAATTCCAAAAACATCCTTGAAAATATAATCCGCAATTTGTTTTGCTTTTTGTTCATCCATAGTAGGTTTTAATTTACATCCATCGTCTTTGCACTAAAGCATGGATAGAATTTTCCATTCGAAAAGACACGCACCAAACATTCTCTAGGATTAAGTGTTACTAACAAATTTCTCTTTAGATCTTCATCAGAAAAGCCTTTTCCCTTTTGTTTGGCAAGAATTTCGTCGGGGAATTCTATATCTAGATTTTTAGCCAAAATTTTGGCGTCTTCGTCTGAAACTTTAAAGGCAAAATAATTGTATGCATTTGATAAAATTCCCTTTAACAACTCAGGTGTAATTTGAGTTAAATATTGCTGTGACAGAAAAAGGGATAAGTTGAATTTTCTAGCTTCCGAAAGAATACTTACTAAACTCTCATTTTCAACAATAGACACCTCATCGATTATAAGAATTATCTTTTTCTTCACCGATCCCTTTTGAGCTATAAGGAAGAGTTGTTGAATAATAAGTCCTGCGATAAGCCGTGTTGCTTTTTCTCCCAAAGATATTCTGTTTAATGAAAAGCAAACAAGAAAATTATTTTTTAAAGCCTCTTCCATATTGTAGGTTGGTAGGTTAGAAGTGAAAGCTGGAATGAAGCTTAGTTCATCAATTAGAACAAGGACTGGCATTATAGCTAATTCGTAAAACTTAGTTTGCATTTCAACAAACTCTGTCTCAAAGAAATGAGATAGATAGTCATATCCCTCTTCGAGTGAATTTAAAAGTTCTTTTCTAAACTCTAACTCAGTCAAAAATCTTTTTAAACTTATTAACGACATTTGGTTTTGTAAAAACAGTAGATAAATGGAGTATTTAAGCACTCGTTCCATTTTGGCATTAAACTGATTTCCAAGAAGAGTTTTAAAAAGAAGAATGGTAAGCTCAGTTGCAATTTTGGGTTCAGAGAATGATGGAAAAAGATCGCAAGAGGTACGGATGAAATCAAAGTTGGCTTTGCTGAAATCTGTATTTAGAAATTGAGGGTAAAGGGAAGCATGCGGATCAATAATGACAACTGCGTACTCGTCCTGTAGAGACTGTTTTGGTATGTTTTTAACAAAGAGCTCTATAAGTTTTGATTTTCCAACTCCAGTTTGCCCTACAATCAGGCTGTGCTTTCCAAACTCAAATTTATTAAGGGGAAAATATACAGAATTTGAAAAATTAGGAAATCCAGACACCTCCAGAAAACCTCTCTCTTCATCGCTGGTAAATAACTTTGCCGTTTCATCAACCTTTAAATATAACGGTACAGACTTTTTCTTTATCTTTGTATTGTTTTCGAAATTAAGTTCAAAACCGAATAGTGGATTATTTAAACTAAAATAGGAAGAGGAGTAGCTCCTTTTATCTTTGTCTTTAAAAAATATGGTTACAAAGTGTAAGTTTCGGCTAAATACTTTCTTAAAGTTTATTAGAACCTTGTCAATAATTATTCCTCTTTTGATCTCTTCAGTCTCTCTTAATTCAAGAAAATTTCGTTGATTTGACCATCTAAGACCCAAGCTTCTATAAAAAAAGGGTTTTTTTGTTTTTTGTAAGTTTCTATCCACTGGTTTTAAAATAAACCCTTCCAGGCTATTTGCTAGAGGTGAAAGATCTTTTTGGGCATGTAGATAGAACTCTATAGTTCCTGCTCCAAATTCAACTTCAATAGAGAAGTTTCTTTCGTGCTTGGCTATTTTTTGGACAAGCCTTGCCCAGTCGACTGCTGTCACTTTATTTTCTTGTATAAAAACTTCAAATGTCCTCATGGGGCAGATTATACTGCCTTTATATTTATATAATTTTATAAAATTACTTAGGCCGATAATACGGGCAGAAGTCATACTTGACAGGTTTGGTGGAGTGGATGGATTGGTTTTTGAAGGGAGTGTATTTATTCTTAATATTTTACGTTGTCACGCATGGGTTAGGTGGGGAAAAGACAAAAATTTCCCTTTGAGAAGAAATTTTAGTAAAATATGTCAGGCGAAGCCTGAAAAAAATCGCGTGTGCAAAAAAGCGAAGGCGGCGAGGGACAAGCCGCCAAAGCTACGACATTACGTGTTTTCGCAAAAGGAGGTTCGAATTTTTCTAAAAACGTCCACATTTATTTCCACACTATTTCAAAAATCTTTCCGGCTAAAAAATATCGGGCGTAACTTGGACTACTCAACAAACCTTCAGCTTGACTGTAGTTCAAAGATTGCCAGATTGATGGATTAACTCTCCTCCGCTGTAATAAAAGTGCCGTTTTGTCGGCCAACACCTTAAAACTCAGCGTGTTTATTCGTGTTTTTTCCAATTCGATCTTTCCCACACTTCCCTTTTCTATCTCCAGTATCTTTTCCAGATAGCTAACCATGTCAGTAGTTATTTTTGTTTCCTTCTTTTCTTTTCGGAAAGCTAAATAAGCGCTCAATAATTGATCAAAACTTTTTCCTTCCGCTGCCGTCTTTATCTTCAGTAAATTACTATTCCCACCAAATTGCTCCAACAGTTCGTTTGTCTCTCTTAATATTTGATCATACCAATAGTTTTTATCAGTCACTGATACATTTTTGGTTTCACCTATCCCAATCTCTCCTTCCGAATACTGCCAACTGTTATCATCACCGCTGTTTCCCATAACCAGATGGTATGTTCCGTTTTCTGTTCCCAACAAATTCACCCCACAATCGGATATATTTTTATTAACCACGGTCACCCAACCATCAGTATCAACTACCCCCACTCCACCACAATTTACCGTCATTTCTGCCGGAGATCCCAAATAAAAAACTGCCACCGGGTCGTTGTTGGTCGCCACTTCAATAATTGTTTCCCCCAACCCCAACTCTGACAAAACCAAATTGACTGCCTTGTCCGGTATTGATCCGTGGTCACTACTAATTTCTGTATAAACATCCCCTTCAAATTTGGCACTATTTTTCAATACTGTCCCATCACCTTCTCCCTGTTGGTAACTTAGCGGTTTTCCCTGTTCCCACAGCCCCAATATTTTGTCAAAAATACTTCTTTCACCCAAATTTATCCACTCCTTTGTCTGTTCACCTTTTCCTATTATGGCCAAAAATTTATCAAAAATGTTTGATACGGTCGCATTTTTATTACCCAAATATAAATTTCCCGGAGGTACTTTTACCTTTCCGTTTGTTTTTAAATAATTGAACGTCGGCAACAAGTCTTTTAAGATCTTGGCGTAACTTCTCACTGTTTCTACCAGGTTCTGATTGTTTTTCTTTTGTAGTTGTAAAAGTACGTTTAAGACAATTGATTGGGGATTAAACCTGTCACCAACCTTCGCCCCATTCCAGGCTTCATAAGCGCTAACCGCCCCGGATTGTGGACTTCCCAAGGTTATCACTTCCCCAACTTTTTCCGAATTTTCCTGAGTCCAAATCCGAGCCACCAATCCGCCCAAACTATGACCAACCAAATCCACCTGATCACCATCACTTATTCCCAAACCAACCACATAATTATTAAAATCGACCACAATTTCTGACAGCGGTTTTCGCCAGTCATAGTTCCAGACGAAATAATCGCTATCTTTTTCTAAATCGTTTTGCTCCAAGGCTTCGATCAAACTATCGTAGTTATGAACAAACGGCGTCATTTTCCACTCATTAGCTGCCACAGCTTGATTAAACACCATGGCTCCCTCGTTCCAACTCGCCCCCAACCCCGGAAGAATGATGATTTTATTGGCCAATTCCTCCATGTTGTCTCTAATCTTAAAATTATCAAATTGTCGATAATTGTCGCCACCAAAATCTCCCCCCCAATTAAGTAACCCAACACCTCCACTTGATAAGTCAGATCCTGTGTATAAATAATCAATCACTAAAATACTATTAAAATATATTTTGATATTCGAACCCAATAATACGATTTTTATTTTGTGCCACGTGTTTTGAGTTAAGTCAAAGTTTCTCGGAAACTGTACAGATGGGTATGACGCTAACAACCAATAATTCGAACCAGATACCTTATGTAAAGTAATGTTGTTATTATCCTGAGACCATCCTGGATCTGCAAACCTAAAACCAACCTGAAAATATCTACTTCTATCATTAGAGACCCTCACAAAAAATGTATCATCAACGCCTGATATACTTTTTATATCAGCTTCAACCGTATAATCAACAAGGCTAGATCCATTGGACAGGGGATATAGAAAAGAATAACTACCCGTACCAACCTTTCCATTAAGAACACCATCAGATACATACCAACTTGAACTTCCGATGTTTCCCGTCACAAGTTCCCAATTTAAAAGTGAAGAACTAGAAAAATTGTCAAAAAAATATGTTTCGGCCAAACATGAATCTGGCTTAAATAGTGATAAAATCAACACAACACCAAAAATAATAAAAAATGATTTTGTTCTTTTCATTACTAAAGAATAATTTGGTAAAAATAAAATGTCAACAAAGAAAACACTAAAGGTTTCGGTTATTACAATTAATTACAATGTTGCCCAACACATAAACAAACTTGTTCTCAGCCTAAAGAAAATTAACAAGTCAATAAGAGAAATAATCATTGTTGACAACAACTCAAATGACGTTAATTTTATAAAGTGTGACAGAAAAATATTGCTTTTAAGGAACAGACAAAATCTTGGGTTTGCCAAAGCTGTCAATCAGGGAATAAAAAAGGCAAAAAGTAACATAATTTTATTAATTAACCCTGACTGTTACCTTAAAAATACAACGATTTTACAATCAATACGCAAAATATCTTTTAACAAACAAATAGGTGCAATAGGGGGAAAATTAAAAAATCCAAAGTTAAAAAGTTATCATTTTTCGGCAAACAAAAAAGCAAATTTTTTAATTGGATTGTTTGAATTTACAAACTTAAAGAAACTTTTCCCAAATAATAGATACACAAAAATATTTTGGATAGAAAAAAACGAAAAAATCAATAAACCTATTGAGGTGGAATCATTGTGTGGCGCGTTTATTATTTTTCGTAGAAAACTAAATCAAAAACTAAATCTTTTTGATGAAAGATTTTTTCTTTATATGGAAGATATGGATTTTGGAAATAAAATTAATTCGCTTGGTTATAAAGTAGTCTTCGATCCCAGATCAGAAATAGTTCACATTGGGGGAGAAAGTAGTGGATCAAAATACGGAACTGTTCTTAAATACTGGTATGAGTCAAGAAAAATATATTTTAAAAAACATCTAAATATTTTCGAATCATCTATACTTTCATTATTATTCACTGTCGAAGAGTTAATATTATATATTTTTCATAAGTTAAAACACACCTCCAATGTCTAACATTTCCCTCCTCCTCCTCACCAAAAACGAATCGGAAAATTTGAAGAGGTGGAAAAAATGGCTTCCAAAACTTAAAAGGGTTGATGAATTGGTGGTGGTCGATGATAATTCCACCGATGATACCAAGAAAATCGTTAATAATTTCCAGTCCGAAAAATTAAAAATAAACC
>Ga0210057_1007628_pt1 | contig 13038 bp, 16 predicted proteins | sample CryGeyCG2114_010_2_FD_183968 | JGI IMG/M metagenome (GOLD analysis project Ga0210057, IMG submission 183968) | Groundwater microbial communities from aquifer - Crystal Geyser CG10_big_fil_rev_8/21/14_0.10 (SPAdes) (version 2) | ecosystem: Environmental > Aquatic > Deep subsurface > Groundwater ... | reverse complement strand
AGGAGATCTCACCATGCGCTCAAGAAGAAGCCTGTTTTAGTTTGTAAAAATTGTCAGGCTCCTAAATTGAGTCACCGAGTTTGTCCCCAGTGTGGCAAAAAATAGTGCAAAATTAAAATTCTAGGTTTTGAATGCGATTTTGCAGTTTGATGTTTAGTTTTTGAATTATTTACGATGGCAACTCGACATTTGATAAGAACAGTTATTCTCCAGTCTCTATACGAATGGGATTTTTACGCCCAGAAAAAGAATTTGACCGATATTTTGGAGAGAAATTTGGAAGATTTTGCTCCTGGGATTGACGAGCCGGAGTTTGCCTGGAAAATATTAAAAAGTATTGTCGATCACTTAAAAGAAATAGACGAGATAATAACAAAGGCGGCTCCCGAGTGGCCGATCGACAAAATTGCCATTATTAATCGAAACGTTCTGCGAATAGGCCTGTCAGAACTTTTGTATTCCGATAAAGAGGAAGTTCCTCCCAAGGTAGCCATCAACGAGGCAATTGAGTTGGCAAAAAATTACAGCGGGACTAACGCTGTTAAGTTTGTTAACGGAGTACTCGGAACAGTCTATCGGGAAATTAAGAAAGACGAAGATAAATAATGAATTTAAGTGAATTCGAAAAAGAAATCGGTTGCGATTTTAAAAATCAAAATCTAATCAAAGAAGCTCTCACTCATCGTTCTTATTTGAATGAACGGCCGGACTGGGGTGTTTCGAATAATGAGCGATTAGAGTATCTTGGCGATGCCGTTCTGGAGCTTTCGGTCACAAAATATCTTTTTGATAAATTTCCCAAGTCTCCAGAAGGCGAGTTAACGGTGCTACGGGCGGCACTTGTTAATTATCAAATGCTCTCGAGAGTTGCTGAAGAAATAAGTTTAGAAAAATTTATTTTTCTCTCTCGGGGTGAAGCTCAAGAGGGTGGAAAGGCCAGAGAGGTTATTTTGGCTAATGCGATGGAGGCGGTTATTGGTGCCATTTATCTTGACCAAGGGTTTAACAAGGCCGATGGTTTTATAGAAAAATATATCATTCCCCATCTGAAAACCATTTTGAAAAATAAAAGCTACAGGGATTCGAAAAGTAAATTACAGGAAGTGGTTCAAGAAAAATTTAAAGTCACTCCAAATTACAAAGTTATTGAAGAGTCGGGTCCTGCTCACAAAAAAATATTTAAAATCGGAGTTTATTTCAACGAAAACCTAGTAGCCTCAGGCACGGGACTTTCGAAGCAGGAGGCGGAACTAGAAGCGGCCGAAAAGGCGCTAAAGGAAATCAGGGATTAGATTTCAGATATTAGGATTTAGAATTTGAATTTGTTATGCCCAATATCCTTAAAAGACTGGAGTTGAATGGTTTCAAATCCTTTGCCCAGAGGACCATTCTGGATTTCCCCGAGGGAATAACTGCGGTTGTTGGCCCTAATGGTTCTGGAAAATCAAACATTGTAGATGCTATTCGCTGGCTTTTAGGTGAGCGAGAAGCCCGCTCTCTCAGGGGAGGCCAAGTGCAGGATCTTATTTTTGCGGGAACGCCCAAGCGACCTCGTCAGGGTTTGGCTCAAGCGGCTCTTCATTTTGACAACAAAAATGGTCATTTCCCGGTGGATTTTACCGAAGTCTCGGTTTCGCGCCAGGTTGGCCGTGATGGATCGAACAAATATCTCATTAATAAGTCAGAAGTCAGATTAAAAGATTTGGTAGATTTTTTTGCTCAAGCGAGATTGGGAACTAAGGGACTTGTTGTTATCACCCAGGGGAACAGCGATTTATTTATAAAATCTCAACCCAATGACAGGCGGGAGATGATAGAAGAGATGCTGGGACTGCGAGAATATCAAATAAAAAAAATTAGAGCAGAAAATCAGCTTAAAAATACCGAAATTAATCTCGAAAAAGTTAAAGCCTTAATTAATGAAATTTTACCTCATCTCCGATCACTTAAAAGGCAAACTGGTCGCTGGGAGAAGAGGGAAGAGATAGAGACAGAACTTAAAAACCTTGAAGACAGATTTTTCGGCTCTCAAATTTTTTGGCTTAGATTTAAAAATGATCAGGTTCAGAAAGAAATTGACTCGAGCAAAGCGGGGCTAACAAGATTAAAAGAGGAAGAATTTTTAGCTGAAAAACATCAAAAGGAAGTTGAAGCTAATGAGCCGAAAGAGAGGCAGGAGCTTAAGGATATAAAAATAAAAATTCGGGAAATTTTGGAACTTCAGGCTGGCTTGCAAAAGGAACTGGGAAGAATTGAAGCTCGTCTGGAAATTGGATCAGGTGAGTCTGGTTTATCAATACCCGGAGAGAAACTGGTCGTATTTATCAAACAAATAAAACAAAAATTAGAGGATGGACTGAATTTTGACGTGGAAGATTACAAAATTATGATTCGCGGGCTGATAGAAGACATAAATTCAACTCTCGACTCACTTTCCTCAAGCAACAGGCCTCAGTCCGAAGAGATTAAGAAAGAACTTAATGCATTTGAAAATAAATTAGAGAAGCTTGGCCGAGACTTGTCCGTTCTCAGGGATAAAGAGGCGACGCTTGAAAAGAGCCAAGAGAAGTTTTATGAGTCATTTAAGGGGGCAGTAACGGCCGTTGAGGTCGCCAAGAGCAAAATAGATAAACAGGGAAGAGAAAATCAGCGGATGATTTTTGAGAAAGAAAGAATTGACATGCAACTCGAAGAACTTAGGAGAAGAATTGATCAATCGGGACGAAATTTTAATGAATTCTCCTCCTTATCAAAACAAGAGATTATTAGTTTAGGGAGCGAAGGCTTGGCTTCCAATACGCTTAGAGACATTGAGTCAAAAATTTTTAATCTTCGCGGTAATCTTGCCAGCATTGGAGAAATTGACGAAGCAATTGTCAGCGAGGCTAAAGAAACGGAGAGTCGTTATCAATTTCTTAAAGATGAATTGGCGGACACCGAAAAAGCTCGTTCTAATTTAGTTGATCTTATTGGTGATTTAGATGAAAAAATAAAATCAAAGTTTAATAAGGCCCTAGTTGAAATAAACAGTGAGTTCAATAATTTTTTTAGGTTAATGTTTGGTGGAGGGAGCGCCCATCTTAAAGTTAAAAAACAAGCTGTCGAAACGAGTGAAAGTAGAGAGGGAGATGACTTATATATAGAAAGTAGGGAGTTAATTAAAAACAAATTACCCGACAAAGGGGTAGAGATAGAAGTTAATTTGCCGAGAAAAAGGATTAAATCTCTCGAAGTACTATCTGGGGGAGAAAGGAGTTTGGTTGGCATTGCAGCTCTCTTTGCTCTTATTTCGGTTAGTCCACCACCATTTTTAGTTCTTGATGAAGTCGACGCCGCTCTTGATGAAAAAAATGCCAGAAGGTTTGCTGGTATTTTGAAAGAGTTTTCAAAAAAGACTCAATTTATCATTGTTACTCATAATCGAGCTACTATGGAGGCGGCCGATATTCTCTATGGAGTGACTTTGAATCAGGATGGGTCGTCGAAAATCTTATCTCTTAAATTAGAGTCAATTGAATAAAATATGGTCGAACTGCCATATTTTTCTATGATACAATAACTCCGTGAGGACGCTTAATCTTTGGCCGCAAAAAGATAGGTTTTTAGTCATTAATATTTCTAAAGACGGAACCCCGGGGGTCCTTTTTGATTTGGACTCAAAAAAGAATCTTGGGCTAAAAAAATTTTGGAAGCAATTTTCTTGGCCGATGATCTCTAGGGTTTTGGGAAAAAATTCTGGCAGAAAAAAGATAATTGCTTCAGTTGATTTTTCTTTAGCCAGAACATTGTTGTTTCCTATCGGATTGATAAGGGATGAGACAGTCATCAATGATCCCATATCTAGGACTGAACTTGAAAATTCTATTGCTCAAGAAATGGCCAGAGTTTTTAATCAATATCGACGCCAGGCAAGTAGGGAATTAGGAGAGGACGAGCTTCACACAATTTTGGTTGATAGTAAAGTTGGCAATTTCTCTATTGATGGTCATCGAGTTATTAATCCCGAAGGTTTCAGGGCAAAAAATATTGGAGCGGTTTTGGAATTGACCTATACAACTCGAGAAGTGTTTGACCAATGGAAAAATTTTTTCAGTGCCGGAGAAAATATAGAATTTTTCTTTACGGAATCAGATCGATCAAAATTAATTTCTCTGAAAAAAATTTCAAGCTTACCGCTTAATATCATCTCTTTCAGGAGAAATAAAAGTCATTGTTTCTCTTTTAAGTCATTAGATGGCCGAGAAGAGATAGTAAAAAATAAGATTAAATGGTCTCCTTATCAATTCATTAAAATTATTGAGTCTAATTTGGTGGTGGGGGAGGAAAATGCTAGTGAAATTTATTGGCGATATTTGTCCGGTCGTTTATCAAAAAATATGGAAAAATTTTTGGGAAAATTATTCAAGCCGTCGGCTCTAGCGGTCTCTTTAGAAATAAAAAATCTAAAATTGGTTGGTTCCACTTTCATTGATTCTTCGTTGCCTGTTTTTCCAAAATTCGCTTACTATTTTAAAAAAATAAAGCCAATAACCGGATTGTCGTTGGCGTCAGAGCTTGGATTTAGGGTGAATTTTAGGGATTCTACCTATCCACAAGAGGAATTTTTCGGGCACCTCGCTCCTTTCATAGAATTCTATTATAATAGGGAAGAGTTGCCGATAAATCGCTGGTTGCGACGGAGGATTCATTGGCTTGGATCGTCGTGATTAAATGTCGAAATAATTAAAATGAAAAAAATTTTAGTAAACAAAGATGAAGGCGTTGCCGAAGTTGTTGAGAGGATTATTTCCGAAGAAGATTCCAATTTGGTATTAGTTATTCCAAAAGATTCTGTATTAGCTGAATCAGTCAGTAACTTTCATCTCATAGGACGAGAGGCATTAATGGTTAATAAGAATGTCTTGGTTGAGTCGGTTGATGATCAAGTTTTAGCTTTTGCCAAAGCGAGTAAATTAGAGGCAGTTCACCCCCTTTTTAAAAACAAGAGAGGAGGGTCATCTCTTTCTGATATTGTTGCTACCGACGAAAAACCCGAGGGGGGAGCTAAGATTAAGAAGGGGAGAAGGTTAAGCAGGGATTTAGTTGAGGAGGAAAATGGAGGGTTGGATGATGATAAGATTGAATCCGGCCCTGATTTCCCAATAGACGTCAATAAAGTTAGTGGTGAGAAAAAAATCAGGTTATCCAGGAGCAGATTTAAATTTGTAGTCATTGCTATTGGAATCATCATTATTCTTGGGGGAGTTTTTTGGAGTTTTAGTTTTTTTAGGAAGGCAGAGGCCATTATAACTTTTGAAAAAACACCCTGGAGTTATAAAGGGCTGTTCCTTGGCCAGTCGAATGTAATAGAGATTAATTCAGCTGATCTAGTAGTGCCGGCCGAAGTTTTTACTGAGGAAAAAAACGTGACTAAGCTTTTCCCCGCTTCGGGAAGAGAAAATGTTTCCATCAAATCAACTGGCAAAATTGTCGTTTATAACGCCTATAGTTCTGATCCCCAGACACTTGTTGCAACGACTCGGTTTGAAACTCCGGATGGAAAAGTTTTTAGACTAGATAATAGAATTATCGTCCCCGGGGCGGAGATAAAGGATGGCAAAATTATTCCCGCTAGTATTGAAGCGGTGGTGACCGCCGATAAGCCCGGAGAAGAGTATAACCTCACTTCGGTTTCCAGGCTTTCAATTCCTGGTTTTAAGGGGTCTCCGAAATTTAATGGATTTTATGGATCATTAACCGAGACAACGGGAGGATTTGTGGGGGAGCGGGCCGCTCCAACCGCAACCGACGTTGATGCGGCCAAAGAAGAAGTTACTCGGGTATTGGAGGCAAGTCTCGTTGGTAGTCTTCAAAGCGGGATACCCGAAAGTTTTAAGATCTTTGACGAGGCGGATCGAGTGACTGTCACCAACATATCCGTCAATAGAAACACTGACGAGGGGGGTAACTTCAGTGTATTCGGCGAGGCAGAGCTTGAAGCTATTGGAATTAGAGAATCAGACGTTCTAATGGTTTTAAATGAATTGGCTGATGGAGATCACGCAGACAAAGTTTTTAACGAGATTGATGTGTCTTATAGTGATATATCAGCCGATTTTGAGAGTGGGGAGTTGGATTTTTCCGTTATCGCCGATGGATCGTTAACTCAATATTTTTCGGTTGACGATTTTTTAAACGAAATTGCCGGTAAAGATACCGACTATGCCCGGTCAATTATTGAAAAACTTCCGGGCTTAGCTAATGCCAAAGTTTCTCTTTCGCCATCCTGGTTTAGTAAGCTTCCCTCAAGAATCAGTAGAATAAAGGTTATTGTTAATTGAGGTTATTTTTAGCGCGGGGTTGACGTATATGATTGGTTTGATTTACAATACCCTAACAACGGTTTTTTGAATAGTAATGATTTCTAACGATAAGTCTTCTCCGGAGAGGAAAACTGGATTAGTTACCAAGGCCTTGCCCGGCCTTGCTTTTACGGTGATTCTCGAGGAAGACAATAGGGAAATCATGGCCTACTTAGCCGGGAAAATGAAAATTCATAGAATAAGGGTTCTTCCGGGAGACAAGGTTATGGTCGAGATGAGTCCTGATGGAAATCGAGGGAGGATAGTTAGGCGTTTTTAATTTAGGGCCTAGATTAAATGATTAATGAAAGTACGTTCATCCGTAAAAAAAATTTGTAACTCTTGCCAGGTTGTTAAACGCCGGGGTAGGATTTATGTTATTTGTAAAAATCCAAAGCATAAACAGCGACAGGGATAAGTTAAAATTTTATGAGAATTTTAGGAGTAAACATACCAGATAACAAGAGAATAGAGATTTCCCTGACTTATATTTATGGAATTGGGTTGGCCGTGAGTCGAAATGTCCTAGATAGAGCTGGCGTTGATTTAAATAAAAGGGCTAAGGAATTAACAAGCGATGAGATTAATAAAATTTTGGGAGTTATCGATAAGGAATATTCCGTTGAAGGTGAACTAAGGCAAACAGTTCGAAAAAACATTCGCCGACTAAAAGACCTTAAAGTTTACCGAGGAGAAAGGCACTCACGGAATTTGCCGACCAGGGGACAAAGAACAAAAACTAATTCCAGGACTGTCCGGGGAAATGTTAGGAAAACAGCTGGAAGCGGTAAGAGGAAAGTGTCTCTTAAATAATGTTTACGTGCATAAGATTTTAATTATCCATGGGAAAGAAAAAAATATCTAAACAATCAGCCGAAGTGATTTTGAAGGAAAAAGCTACCCTTGATCAAGCGATGGCTAGGTCTCAATCGACTAGTGGGTCTAAAAAAAGCAAGAAGATTGAACGGGGAAGGGTGTATATAAAGTCGTCTTATAACAACACCCTGATAAGCGCAACTGACCACTTGGGCAATCTTATTGCTTGGGTTTCGTCTGGGTCTTTGGGGTTCTCTGGCCCCAAAAAGGCTACCCCATTTGCTTCTTCAAAAGTTATCGCCGCTTTGGCGGAAAAATTAAAATCATCCGGACCAGTTAATGTTGAGGTAATCGTGAGAGGCATTGGCGGGGGTCGGGATTCTGCCATTAGATCATTGGTTAATCATGGGTTTAATATTTTATCAATAAGAGACGTTACTCCCATTCCCCATAACGGGCCAAAACCAAAGAAACCTCGCCGAGTGTAATAAATCAAATTTTTCATGATTAAACCAAAAGAAAAAAAAGAACGAGCGCTAGGAGAACGCCTTCACCTGAAAGGAGAACGTTGTGATTCTCCAAAGTGCGCGGCGGTTAGAAAACCTTATCGCCCGGGTGTTCACGGCCAAAAGCGATCGAGAAGGGGAGCGGTATCGGAGTTTGGGATTCAGCTCAAAGAAAAACAAAAATTTAAGGTCAGTTACGGACTTAAAGAAAAGAATTTGCATCAGCTTTTTCTTGAAGCCCGGAGAATTCCTGGATCAACAGCCGATAAATTGATAGAATTGCTGGAACGGCGTTTGGACAATGTTGTTTTTCGGCTTGGCCTAGCCTCATCAAGGGCTAATGCCCGCCAACTTGTTGCCCACGGACATATTTTTGTTAACGGCAAAAGGACAAGATCGCCTGGTTACCAAGTTGATAAGGGGGACACAATTAGCCCTCCTGAAAAATTTAGCGAGATAGCTGCCTTCAAGGGGTTGGCAGAAAAACTTAAAAAATTCGAACCCCCCGAATGGCTGTACCTGGACAGGGATAAGCTTGAGGGTAAAGTTCTGAATATTCCCAACAACCTTGAGCCCCCATTTGAGATTAGTTTATTAATAGAGTCGTTTTCAAAATAAAATTTATTAATTATGGAAAAGTATACTTACTTAAGTGAGGCCGTAAAAATAAAAACAATAAGCGAAGACGCTAAGAGCGGCTCTTTTGAGATCGCGGGTTTATTTTCTGGTTACGGAATGACTATTGGCAATGCCTTAAGGAGGGCCTTGCTCGCCTCACTCCCGGGGGCGGCGATAACGGGCTTCAAGGTAAAAGGTGTCCCTCACGAATTTACCACTATTCCAGGAGTTAAGGAAGATGTAGTGGAGATATCCTTAAATCTAAAAAAAATAAGATTTAAACTTCATACTGACCAGCCGCAGATCTTAAGTCTAAAAACTAAGGGAGAAAAAATAGTTACGGCTGCCGATATTAAATTGAATTCCGAAGTGGAGGTAGTTAATCCGGAAGAGGTTATTGCAACTTTAACCGAAAAAAATACTGAGCTTGATATGGAGATAACAGTTGAGAAAGGATTGGGGTATTCCTCTGTCGAGTCAAGAAAGGAAAGTGATAAATTGGAAATAGGAATTATTGCCATTGATTCTTTCTTTTCGCCCGTGGTTAGGGTTAGCTATAACATAGAAAATATGCGAATCGGAGATAGAACAGATTACAATATGCTTAAAATAGAAATCGAAACCGACGGAACAGTTAGTCCTTCTGATGCCCTACACAAGTCAGCCAATATTTTAAGCGATCACTTTAAAATTATTTCCGGAGTTGAGGTGGGAGAATTTGAGGAATCTAAGGAAAAAAAATCAACCCCAAAAACTAAAAAGAAAGAAACCAAAAAAGAATGAGGCATCTTAAGGAGGGAAAAAAATTCAATAGAGTCACGGGAGAGAGGAGGGCCTTTCTTAGGAATCTGGCTAATGCCCTTATAAGAACGGGTAAGATCGAGACCACGGAGACAAGAGCTAAGGCGATAAGACCCATAGTTGAACGGCTTATCACAATCGCAAAGAAACAAAACCTAGCCAGTCGGCGACTTATTATTTCGCGTTTGGATAACCAAAGGACAGCCAAGAAGCTTTTTGAAGAAATAAGTCCTAAGTATCAAGGCAGGTCGGGGGGGTATTTAAGAATAATCAAATCGGGAAAATCCAGAAAAAGGGACGGTGCCAGATTGGCGACAATAGAATTTATTTGAGTTATTTTTAGTTTTGACATTTAAATTTTGATTTATCTATTATGGATTATCACATTGACGCAAAGGGAAAAATATTTGGTCGGTTGGCATCAGAAATTGCCACCATAGTCCAGGGCAAAAAGAGTCCCAACTATAATCCAAGACTAATAGGTTCGGATAGGGTTATTATTAGCAATCTTAATAAGATTATTGTTACCGGCAAGAAGAAAAAAGATAAAATTTATTTTCATCACACTGGTTATATCGGTAATATGAAAAAAATACCCTTTGGTAAAGCGTTTGATAAAGATCCAGAGGAGGTCCTGCGGGAATCGGTAAGAAAAATGCTTCCAAAAAACAGGTTGAGCAAGAGTCGACTAAAAAACATAGTTTTTATAAACAAGTAAGATGGCTAGCGAAAAAAAGGCGATTTCAAGTCTTAGGGGTCGAGGCAAATCATCGGTTCAGTCCGAGGATCGTGCTGGCGAGACAAGCGACAGGTACTACGAAGGTATTGGAAGAAGAAAAGAATCAATTGCTCGGGTTAGGATTAAAAATGGCCGGGGCAAATTTATTATCAATGACAAAAATATCAACGATTATTTCCCATTAATTCGTCTTAGGAAATCGGCATCAGCTCCCCTGGAAAAACTTAAAATGATAAGCAAGGTTGATTTAAGTATTAAGGTTAAAGGAGGGGGGATTAAAGCTCAAGCAGAAGCAGTCAGGCTCGGTTTAGCCAGGGCTCTGGTATTGTTTGACGAAGAACTCAAAAAGAGGCTTAGAGGCTTCGGTTACCTTACCCGAGATCCCCGAGTGGTCGAAAGGAAGAAATACGGTCTTAAAAAAGCAAGACGTGCTCCCCAATGGAAGAAACGTTAATACTCCCAACTTGCCCGAAAACGAAGTTGATCAAAAGCGTTCGTTGGCATCTGGCTTAGTTGAACAAAATAACTTTCGAAAATATCCGATTAGTCGAATCCTAGCCGTTTTTATTATTTTTATTTTAGCCATTCACTATTTGGCCAGTGTTTTTTATTGGTACGATAGATTTTGGTGGTTTGATATTCCAATGCATATATTGGGCGGTGCGTGGGTTTCTATCTTATTTTTTTACCTCTTTTGTCAAAAAAAGAAAGTTTTTTTTAAAGAAGTCAGTCCGCTAATTGTTATCATATTAGCCCTGGGCTTCGTCGCTCTAGTTAGTATCTTTTGGGAATTTTATGAATATCTTGGCGACATTTATCGATCTAATAAATACTCTATTATTATTCGGCCAGATATAAACGATACGCTTGCTGATTTCTTAAATGATTTAGTTGGTGGATTGGTTGCCACTGTTTTGATACTGCTTAACAAGAAGAAGTTTCTTAGTAGAGCCGACTATTAGCCCCTAAATTGAATCCGTATCGACTTTAATATAAACTAATAATAGAACTTCAGTGTTGGAGGTCTTTATGCTGAAGAAATTGTTGAACGCTGAACCCGGGAACGGAGGCTGATATGAGAAGGCTTCAGTTTCTTGATCCCGAGGTGGGTGGATGAAAGACAAGCTTCTGTCTTTGTCGCCCTGAAGATGGCGGGTAGAAGCCGTCCAACCAGATGGCGTTGGGACAACCGATTTCGGTTGTCCCAATTTTATTTGGCAGTTGGGTTTGAGGTGTGGTAAAATGCAAGTGATCCCGCCTGTGATTCCGGATCGAATAATTGATACAAGGGAGGGGAAATTACTTTGTTCTGAGGAATAAAGTTGACCCCACCCACCTGGCTTACGCCGGGGTGTCAGGGGCGGGATTTTAGTTATGTTGAGTTTATTACCCTCAAAGGAGGGTATTTATTTTTGCCGCCAGGATAAAGTCGTTTTCCGATAGGCCGCCGATAGCGTGAGTGGTGAGGGTTAGTTCAATTTTATTGTACGATATTGAAATATCCGGGTGATGACCCTCTGTTTCTGCTATCTCGGCCATCTTATTTACAAAGACCATTGTTTCCCCGAAGTCTTTGAAGCTAAGTTTTCGAGTTAGCTTACTATTTCCATCGGCTTCCCAATTTGGAATTTTCTCGATTAAAGTATTTACTTTTTCCAGCGAAAGAGGGGGAATTCCCCCCTCGCAAGGAATACAATGTTTTTTTGCTAAGCTCATTATTCTTTGCTTGTAGTTTTTTGATTACGAACCTTTAGAAAGTGAACTAAGCCGGGGATTATTGAAGCGATGATTATTATCGCCACGATTGGTAATAAATAAGTGTCTGGAGAGGGGATTATATTTCCTAATAAATATCCAGATACGGTTAGGCCCACTGCCCATAGGGCAGCTCCGATAATATTATAACTAAAAAAAACCCTATAGTTCATTGTCCCTACCCCCGCTAGAATAGGGGCAAAAGTTCGTACGATTGGGATGAATCTTGCCAGGATTATGGTTTTACCACCGTGTTTTTTATAGAAATTTTCAGTGGTTGTTATATAACTCTTTTTAAATAATAGGGATTCCTCTTTGGTAAATATTGATGGCCCGACCTTTTTTCCAAATGCGTAACCGAAATTGTCTCCCAGAATTGCTCCCAAGAAAGTCAGTGTCGCTAAAATTATTAGATTAAATACTCCTTGTGAGGCCAAAATCCCGGCGGTGAAAAGTAGGCTGTCACCTGGTAGGAAAAATCCTAAAAATACTCCTGATTCAGCGAAGATGATGGCGAAGATTCCTATATAACCAATTCCTTCGACAAGAGAGGATAAATCGAACATTAATAGAAGTTTAGCATAAATTCGGGGTTGATTAATTAGGTTGATCGTTTTCCATATAGGTTCTAGTATCATCTAGCAAGGAGGGATTAAAAACACGTTGGGCTTGACTTTTAGATATAATAATGATAGAATAAGCTATTCTTTCAGAGTGGAAGAATCCTAATCCTCGGGTAGAGGAAAAATTCAAAAAGCGGGCAAAAAGTCCGCAAGGAGGCTTGACAATGAAATACGGAAGCGTAACTCTTGGACAGGTAGAAGCTGCCATCAACAAATTGGGCGGTCAGGAAGCGTGGGACGCGTGGCTCAGGGGCGAAAGGGTTGTAACGATCGAGGACGCCAGCCGGCTATTGTTTGACAAGCACGGTCGCCGGATTCCCGAAGGCCTGCGGGCAAACGTCTGCGACGCCAATCGGAACTTCCGACTCGATCAGCCCAAGCTGGACGAGGAGAACGACTTCGCCAATCGCATTATGCGGTTGCATGGGTGTCTGAGCATAGACACCAAAGTCACAGCCGAACAACTGAAGACGGAGACCGAACGTCTGTTGGCAGTTATCAGGGAGAATTCCCAGATCGCTAACATCGCCAATGGTGTCTGTCTACCGGTAGTTCTGCCCAAGCTTGTTACCGACGATCTTGGCGTTGAATTGGAACTGTATCTGGCCGGGGTCAACAACAGCTACGCCAAGACTTTCGGTGATCGGAAATTCTATAATCACCGCAAAGGCAATCTGGCGAACCAGGTCAGTTTTGTTGATGGAAGTCGGCATAACCAGCTTATTGGTCGGATGAAGGAAGGATCGGTTATCGGACTTCACTTCCCGAACCCTCTGCAGGGCCTTTCCGTCCATGCCAGCCGTGAACAGATGTTAACATTGCCGGAAGGATTCATCCTC
>Ga0210057_1007626_pt1 | contig 13039 bp, 10 predicted proteins | sample CryGeyCG2114_010_2_FD_183968 | JGI IMG/M metagenome (GOLD analysis project Ga0210057, IMG submission 183968) | Groundwater microbial communities from aquifer - Crystal Geyser CG10_big_fil_rev_8/21/14_0.10 (SPAdes) (version 2) | ecosystem: Environmental > Aquatic > Deep subsurface > Groundwater ... | reverse complement strand
CATCGGCTAAATTATAAGCTCGACCCCATGAAGCTTTTTCCATTAGATCGGTCATTGATTTAACTAACCAATCTACTGGCACTAAATTAAGGGTTGATTCCTGAGAATAATCAATAAACAAATTATGATGCAATACCAAATTATCATCATTATCAAATTCAAATCCTTGTTTCCGACTATTTTCTTGACTCTCATTCCAACGATGACGCAATTGAAATTTCAAATAATTAAAACCACCAAAAAAACCATAATAACCATTGAAACCATGAGTTTGACCATCACTAGCCCGCCCCACTACTACGCTGGGACGCCAAATCATTACTTCACCCTTATCCCAATTAAGCACCATTTCTTCCGCTTTTTGTTTGCTCTCCTCATAAGGATTACGCGGTGGTGTATTTAGTGCATAAGCTGTACTGTCATAACAAAATTTTGGTACCCCTAAAACTTCGGCCAAGGCCAAAACATTAGTAGTCCCACCAACATTAGTATGCATAATATCTTCCCAATACTCCTGATCAAATAAAATTGATCCAGCGTGGTGAATAATTATATCTACATTACCTTTTAAACTTTCAATAACCGGGGTACTGACCCCAGCCAAGTTTTCGGTAATTTCTCCGCTAATGATTCGGACTTGAGAAGCCAAGCTTTCACCAATTACCGAAGCTAATTTTTCAAAACGACCATGATTATGATTTCCTCGAACTAAACAAATAACTTCATAACCACGATTTAACAATTCTAAAACATGCCAAGATCCAATCGCCCCGGTCGTACCGGTAATAAGAACCCTTTTATGTGACTTATCCACGATTTATCTCCTTTTTCTTGGGTTGTTTTTTGGATTTAGATTATCAAGGTACTAATGTTAATATAGTAATATATTTTTAAATCTTTGTCAATAACTGCGGCATTGACTATAAATAATAAATATGCTAAAATATAGTGTTACTGAAAAAAACAGCTGATTTTCAACCAAACAGGAGAAATAGAAAATGAAGAAGTTAGCTCTTTTGACAATTATAATGGCTATTTTTATTAGTTTTCCATGTTTTGCTGGTGGTTTAAACCGGATTGGTGGTATTGGCTCACGAGCTGGAGCGATGAGTGGTGCTTTTACCGCTATTGCCGATGACTCCAGTCTATTTTATTACAATCCAGCTGGGATGGCCCAATTTGGCACACCTTATGCTGATGTTGGTCTAGACATTGTTTTTCCGCACTTCAGTTATTATAATCACGATTCTGATAATGACTCATGGCATGCTCTGCCGTATGCCGGAATTATTTATCCGATCAATGAGGATGTAAATGTTGGACTGGGCTTAACAGTGCCTTATGGTATGGGCGCCAGTTTTGAAAGAGACTGGCCTCTACCTCAAAGTGAAACGCTAATCAGCTTAACCAACATTACTCCGGCTTTGTCACTACGACTAACCGACAATTTTTATATCGGTGCTGGAATAAATATTGGCTATATGCAATTCAAATACGATGCTCCATTTGATATTGATGGCATCTTTCTGCCTATTGGTACCGACAACGAAGCTAGTGGTTTTGGACTCGGTGCCACTGTTGGTCTACTATATTTTCCAACGGAACGACTGGCTGTTGGGCTCACTTACATGAGCGAATTAAAAGCTGATCTTAACGGCGAATCCGATATTTCTATTGGACCAATTAATATCCATGACAAATTCCAAAGCGACTTTACCTTTCCATTAAAATTGGGAATAGGTGTGGCCTACCAATGCACTGATCGTCTAACTGTGGCCTTTGATGCTAATTGGTACGGCTATTCCAAAACTGTTGACAGTATGAAATTGGATTTTAATAAATTAAATTTTACCAAAACCAGTGATATGGATTGGCGAGATAATTATAGTCTCCACTTAGGCGCTCAGTATCACTTAAATGAAGATTGGTGGCTTAGATGTGGCACTAGCTATCAAACCGCCGCTGTCCCTGATTCTACAATCAGCCAATTAACTCCTGATGTCGGTGGCTGTGATGTTTCTCTGGGACTTGAGTATCAAAAAGAACATTGCTCTTTTAGTACCGGGTTTCTCTATGGTTGGGGAACTAATGATGTCAAAAAGAATTTTGGTGTTCGCTATCCAGGTCAATACAGAGCTGAAACTTTAATGATCAGCGCTCAATTCGGCTGGCAATTCTAAAACGTCATTACGAGAGGTCCCTCGTAAACTCGGAATAAACTCCGCAATCCTATGTTTATTTCACTTGAGATTGCTTCTTCCGCTCCGCTTCATCGCAATGACGACACAAAAATGTTATCCCGAGCTTGTCTGCCGTAGGTAGACGAGGACAAAGTCAAAGCCGAGGGATCTAGACAATCGCAATAACCTCTTTTCACCCCGATCTTGGTTGGGGTGATTTTTTTAATTTTTATTTTTTCATTTTCTTATCAGCCATCTGCTTACTTAATTTTATGACTTCATCAAAATCATCATCAGTAGAAATTATATTGCGTTTTTTTGTATCACACCTTTCACACTCATGAATCAAAACCCAATTTTGTCCTTCCATATACAAATCTACTGGTTTCATCATACCGCCGCATTCTTCGGCCCGATCACCTGGGTTAATATCAACATGTTTGGACCACAAACACTTGGGACAATGATTGGTATAACCGGTGCCCATTACTTGGGCGCCACAATTAGCACAATTAAAATCCTCTCGTTTTTTAGTAAATCTTTTTGACATATATACAAGATATATAACATCTTGACACAGTTTAGTCAATATGTTAAAGTTTGAAGAGTTACAAATTTTAAATAAATACCCGCAAAACCAGAGGTTTAAAATAAATCTCAAGCTTAATTAATAAAAAGCGGAACTTCTAGCCAATTTAAAAACTAGGGGTTAACACAATATAAAAAAATGACAACTGAAGTTAAACCAGACTCAGAATTTAAGAAGCTGCTTGAAGATAAGCAGTATTTTAATTTGCCAAAAGTTGGCGATTTAATCAAGGGCGCAGTAATTTCTGCCACCAAAAACGAAGTGCATATTGATATGGGGGGTATTGCCACCGGCTTGGTGCGTGGTAAAGAATGTTATAGCGAATCCGAAGAATATCGTAATTTAAAACCAGGCGATGAAGTTGAAGCCACAGTTTTGGAATTAGAAAATGAAAATGGTGAAATGGAATTGTCCTTTAGATATGCTGGTCGTCAAAAAGCTTGGAAAAATATCCGAGAGGTGGAAGAAAGTAACCAGATTACCGAAGCTGTTATCACTGATGCTAATAAGGGTGGTTTGATGGTTAAAATTGGCAGCACTATGGGCTTTTTACCGGTTTCTCAATTATCTCCCGAGCATTATCCTCGCGTTCCTGGTGGTGATAAAAATAGAATTTTGGAAATTTTAAAAAGCTACATCGGCCAAAAATTTGAGGTCAAAATTATTGATACCGATGAAGCCGAAGACAAACTAATCGTTTCCGAAAAAGGCGCTTGGGAAGAAACTCAAAAAGATGTCATCAATAGATTTAAAATTGGTCAAATCGTCGAGGGCGTAGTCACGGCCGTAACTGATTTCGGCATTTTCGTAGAATTTGATAAGTTGGAAGGCTTAATCCATATTTCCGAAATCGCTTGGAAGAGAATTGATAATCCATCTGATTTCGTCAAAGTGGGCGAAACTATTAAAGCCGAAATTATTGGAATTGAAAATTCCAAAATCTTTTTGTCTATGAAAAAATTACAAAAAGATCCATGGGATGGCATTGAAACTAGATATAAAATTGGCGAAAAAGTTAAAGGTAAAGTTTTAAAAGCTAACCCCTTTGGTTTGTTTGTAGAATTAGATCAGGATATTCATGGCTTGGCTCATATTTCTCAGTTGAGCCATAAACCAGTGACTAATGTTGAAGATATTGCTAAAGCCGGTGATGTTATTGAACTATATGTTGTTTCCATGGATGCCAAAAACCATAGATTGGGACTAAGTTTAATCAAGCCGGAATCGAAAAAGAAAGCTGAAGCTCTAACTGAAGAAAAGAAAGAAGCTGGAGAAATTGAAGAAAAAACTGAAAAACCTGTCAAAAAACCAAAAGCCGAAAAAAAGGTTAAGGCCGAAAAAGTAGAGACTGAGGCCACAGCTGAACCAGAAGCTAAAAAAGAAAACAAAAAGAAGAAAGTAAAAGAAGAGAAAGTCGAAACAAACAAAAAAGATGTTAAAGAAGATGAAATAAAAGAAAAAACAGAAACAAAAACTGAGTAAATTTAGCTCTAATCAAAACTCCCGCTAGTCGGGAGTTTTGATTTTTGGACAAAATAAAAAAGGGCCGTAATTAATACGAACCCCAAGTGATTTATGATTTAGAAACCGTTGAATCTGCCTCAATTGGCTCTTCATTAGAAGATTCATCTTCTTCATCTGGAGCTAGTGGATCAGGATCAATAAAATCGTCATTACTACTATCGGTGACTGACGAGCCAATCTTAGTATAATCCAATTCAAATTCCCTAGATCTAGGTGGTATAGTAGGGGTAATGGTATTGAACAATAAATCATCTATTAGATATAACTGACAAAAAATTTGACCCTGTTCATAATCAACTATTAATTGACATTGATCACTTAGGTCAATATTTCTTGGCTGATCAGAGCCAAAAACTAGTCGCGTCGGCAAGCTATACAATTTCGGTTGATCAAGTTTGCCATAGAGCTTTACCTGACGCAAAATCAAAATGGCCTTACCCGCATAATTACTACAACTAATAATATCATATTTGCCAACAGCAATACGCTTTAGAGCTAGCCCAGGTCTAAACGAAAATATCAGACGAAAACAACCAAAACATAAAGCGAGGCAACCCCCTAAAAATATAGCTGTAAAAATAAAAGAAACAATTCCTGTCTGCAATTTATCTGATAAAATGATATTAATTTCTGACATGTTAAACAAATAAACCATTGAGCCTAAAATCATCAAGACCCCAAGAAAACACAACTTCAAAAAAAACAGATATTCCCATTTACTTGGCATTATCTTCTCCTTGTTTTTATGCTTCGGTTTTTGTAAAAGAACAATAATTAATTTTTAGCAAAAAAAACAACAAGTGTCAAGAGTTAATGTAGTTGATAATAATATAAATTAACCCCTCCAACCTCCCCTTCAAAAGTGGAGGATTATTTAGATCGTTCCCCTCCTCTCGGAGGAGGGGCTAGGCCTGCCCGCCATTGTCTACGACTTCAGGCGCTGGCAGGCGGGGGTGGTTTGGGATAATATAAAATAAGTCTGCGAAGCAATCCTATCGAGTTAAATCGTCATTGCGAACCTGCCTGCCGGTAGGCAGGGTAGCGAAGCGGACGAAGCAATGACGGTGTGATAAAAATTATTTTTTTCGTCTTAACATTTTAAATGACTGTTGACCATAACTAAACAAACTAAGCAGACCAGAGAAAATTACTATATAAAAAGCCATCACCGAAATTTGCAGCCAAACCACTGATTGAGAAGTGACATAAATAAAAATTGAAAATAATCCAATGACTTGAAACACCATTTTATTTTTTCCGGTCCAATCAGAAGCCGGGGTTTTCAAATGGTGATTCGCTACAATTAAAATTACACTTTCCATTAAAATCAAAATATCAATGGTGACTACCACCACCAAAATTTTATAAAATGGATAATAAAATGACAAAAATAAGGCTGACAAAATAATTAATAATTTATCAGCCAACGGATCCAGTAAAATACCATAATCAGAAATTTGTTTTCGCTGGCGCGCCAAGGCCCCATCAACACTGTCCGATAAAGAAGCTAAAATAAAAAAGAATAAGGCCCAAAAAAAATGCTGAGTGCCCAAAAAATACAAAACCACCGGAATCAAAAAAAATCTCAAACCAGTAAAATGGTTGGGGGTAATATTTTTGGGAATAAATTTGAATAAAACCACCGACCAAAAATTATCTACTGTTTGTTGAAGTTGGTTTGACATTTTGATCAAAAATTATTAATATATTAACTATCACTAACTACATTATAATAAAAATTTACTAATTTGTCATGAATAAAATAACCAAACAATTTTTAATCGCTTTCTTAGTCTTTTTAGCTCTAGCCAGTATTTTGAGTTTTTTTACCTTACCCACAGATAAGCCGGCCACCATTAACATCACTACCCTCTTGTCTCAAATTGACGAGAATCAGGTGAAATCCATTACTATTCAAGATAATAAATTGGATATCCGGCTCACTGATGACACCAAGCAAATCCTAGAAAAAGAACCGGCTGAGAGTTTGAGTACCCTGCTTAAAAATTACAATGTTGATACCGAAAAATTGAAAAACATTGCCATTGATGTCAAAGCGGAAAGTGGCACCAAATTCTGGGCTTCTATAATTTTGCCATTTTTAATTCCTTTAATATTTATTCTGGGCTTCTTTTGGTTTATGATGCGACAAGCTCAAGGCGCTAATAATAAAGCCTTAAGTTTTGGTCAAAGTAAAGCCAAAGAATTTAACCCCAACAAAAAATTAAAAACTACTTTTAAAGATGTAGCTGGCGTTAAAGAGGCTAAAAAAGAATTAGTGGAAGTGGTAGAATTTTTAAAGAATCCTAAAAAATTCTTAGCTCTGGGAGCTAAAATTCCCAAAGGAGTGTTACTCTTAGGCGCTCCCGGCACCGGCAAGACTCTTTTGGCTAAGGCCGTAGCTGGCGAAGCTAATGTGCCATTTTTTTCCATTTCGGGTTCGGAGTTTGTGGAAATGTTTGTCGGAGTAGGCGCTTCTAGAGTGCGAGATTTATTTAACAAAGCTAAAAAAAATTCGCCTTGTATTATTTTCATTGACGAAATTGATGCCGTGGGCAGACAACGAGGCGCCGGACTGGGCGGCTCACATGACGAAAGAGAACAAACTTTAAATCAAATCTTAGTGGAAATGGATGGTTTTGATGATAGAACCAATGTCATAGTCGTTGCTGGTACCAATAGACCGGATGTCTTGGATGCGGCTTTACTAAGACCGGGTAGATTTGATCGTCGAGTGATTCTGGATATGCCCGATCTCAACGACCGGGAAGCGATTTTAAAAGTTCATGCTAGTAACAAGCCCTTTACTAAAAATGTTAATTTGCGCTTAATCGCCTCTCGCACCCCTGGTTTCTCTGGCGCCGATCTCGCTAATCTCTTAAATGAATCGGCTATTTTGGCCGCTTTGGAAAACAAGAAAGAAATCAACAATGATCAGATTTTAGAAAGTATCGATAAAATAATTTTAGGACCTCAAAGAAAAAGTCATATTTTAAGTGAGCACGAAAAAGAAATCACGGCTTATCATGAGGCTGGCCACGCTATTGTCGCCCATTTATTGCCTAATACCGATCCGGTTAGCAAGGTTTCTATTATTGCTCGTGGCAGTGCGGCTGGTTTTACTCTTAAACTGCCACTGGAAGACAAGAAATTACATACTAAAACTGAATTCCTAGAAGATATGGCCGTCATGTTGGCCGGTCAAACCGCTGAAAAAATCGTCTTCCATGAAGTCACGACCGGAGCTCAAGGTGATTTAAGACAAGTCACATCACTAGCCAAAAAATTAATTACTTCATATGGCATGAGTGATAAACTGGGTCTGAGAACTTTTGGCGAAAAAGAAGAAATGATATTTTTGGGTAAAGAAATTCATGAAAGACGAGATTATAGCGAAAAAACCGCCGAAGAAATTGATGCCGAAATCCACCGCTTCACCGAAGAAGCTAGAAAATTAGCCGAGAAAATTATCACTGAAAACCGATCTCAACTAGATAAAATAGTTGTCGCCCTCAAAGAAAAGGAAACTTTAGAGGCCGAGGAATTTAAAGCTTTGTTTAATTAAACACTGTAAAATCCTAAACCTAAAGCCCCAAGCAACTTTGGGGTTTTATTTTTAAAATAGTTTATGTTATAATATAGTCATCTTATAAATAAATTAGGAAATTAATTATTTTCTTAAAAACCAAAAATATATGGAGGAGACTAAAATTTATAGACCTATTTTAAAAAAATCCTGGGACATAATCTGGCATTTTAAATCACTATGGTTTTTGGGATTTTTTGCCGCCCTAATCAGCAGTGGCGGAGAGTTTGAATTGCTATCTAAAATAATTTTTGACACTAATGGTGATAAAAACTTTATCCGCGAAGCCATCAATGGTTTTAAAGATGGCCTACAAAACACCCTGCCAGACAGTGGCAATATCTTGGCGAATCTCTGGGCCCTGACCACTAGCGCTCCCATTAATATCATCTCTACCATCTTAATCCTACTAGTCGCTATTATTATTACGGCTTTTATTGTCTGGCTTACCACGGTTTCTCAAATCGGCTTAATTAGAAATGTGAACTTGGCCACCCAAAACAAACCAGCGACCATTAACGAGGGGATCGACGCTGGGGTCGAAAATTTTTGGCCAATCTTGGTGATTAATTTAATTTATAAAACCATTTTATTAATTATTTTTGTCCTCCTGGGCAAGGAAATTATATTATTGGTCGCCTTGGGTTATGCCGGCACAGTCATCCATATTGTTTCACTGGTTTTACTCTCCATAATTACCATAATTATTTCATTTTTAGTTAGATATCAAATCTTATATATTATCATTAAAAAAGAAAAAATTATCACCGCCCTAAAATCAGCCGGACGATTGTTTGTTAATAATTGGTTGTTATCACTGGAAATGGCTTTTATTCTTTTTATAGTTTATGTAGCGGTGCTCTACATCTCAACTTTTATTACCGCGGTTTTACTAGCCGTGCCGCTAGTGTTTACGACTTATTCCAGTCAAATACCGGTAGCGGTTTTAATTGGCTTAATTATGACTGCGGCATTGGCTATTATAATTTATACGATTCTAGTAACAGCTCTGATGAGTGTTTTCCAATGGTCAGCTTGGATATTATTATTTAATCAAATGAATACGGGTAAAACGTTAAGTAAAATTGTAAAACTGTCCGAACAATCACCTAATATTTCCAATCTTTTTAGAAAAAAATAATTACCCCTTCCAAAACCGTCCCAATACATAGGTGGGACGGTTTTTTAATCCGTCGGCTTGTCTGCCGGAGGCATGGCTTGTCATAACCGCTCAAAAAAACTATAATTAATAACAAGATGGTTATAAATTAATACTTACAATTATGTCTATTGGTCCATCACTAGAAGATCTACTGGCTAAGCCAGACGAGGAAGATCAAGCCGGAAAATCTTCTGAACTTCAAGAAAAAATCCGAGAAATAACTTTCAAAGAAAAAGAAGCCGAAACTGAAAATAATGCTGCTTCGGTTGGTTTGCCCTATATAAATTTGGTCGGCTTTGGTGCTGGTCCGGATGCTCTCTCGACTATACCCAAAGAGCAATCCCAAGCCCTAAAAACTATTTGTTTTTTAAATGATGGTCAAGAAATTAGATTAGGCACTGTTGATCAAACGGAAGAAGTAAAAAAACTAGAAGCCGAATTAAAAGAAAAACACCTCGCTAATGTCGCTACTTACTTAATTTCTCAACATAGCTTTGACTACGCTTTTAAACTTTATGATACTTTACCGGAAATCAGAAAATTCATTAAAGGTATAGAAATTACCGAGGAGGAAATCAATAAATTTGAACAAGAAATAAAAACTTTCAAAGATTTAAACGAGAAATTAAAAAAAACCTCTATCACCGAGTTAGTAACCTTAATTATTGCCGGCGCCATTAAATCACGCGCCTCTGATATTCATATTGAAGCTGAAGAAAAAGATATTAAAGTGCGTTATCGTATTGACGGCGTCTTAAATGATGTGGCGATTATCGAAAAGGAGATCTGGCCAAAAATTAATTCTCGCATCAAACAACTAGCCAAATTAAAAATCAATGTCTTTAACCGACCCCAAGACGGCCGATTTGCTATCTTCTTAAAAAACGATCGAATCGATGTTCGTGTTAGCGCTCTGCCCACCGGCTTTGGTGAAAGTATTGTTATTAGATTGCTAGTCGCTTCCACGGTCGGTTTGTCTTTTGAAGAACTGGGACTGCGAGGTCGATCCTTTAAAACTTTAGAAAGAGAGATTAAAAGACCAAATGGCATGATTATTACTACTGGACCAACCGGCTCCGGTAAAACCACTACCCTCTACGCAATTCTAAAAAGATTAAACGATCCTGAAACCAAAATTATTACTATTGAAGATCCCATTGAATATGAACTGGAGGGGATTAATCAAAGTCAAACTAGCCCTACCTATACCTTTGCCAAGGGTTTAAGATCTATTGTGCGACAAGACCCCGATATTATTATGGTGGGAGAAATTAGAGATTTAGAAACTGCTGAAATTTCTATCCAAGCCGCCCTCACTGGGCACTTGGTTTTATCAACTATCCATACCAACGATGCTTTTGGTACTATTCCCAGATTTCTGGCATTGGGTGCCAAACCATTTCTACTGGCACCGGCTTTAAATGTGGCTATTGGACAAAGATTGGTTAGAAAATTATGCAAAAATTGCCAAGCAGAAACTGAACTGGATAATGAATCACTGGAAAGAGTTAAGACGTTATTATCCACTCTGCCAGAAGAAGATAAGACTGAATATAAAATTGATTTAAATAACTTAAAATTCTACAAGGGCCAGGGTTGCGATGTTTGTCAGGGCTTGGGCTATAAAGGCCGAATTGGTATTTATGAAATTATGCCCATAACCGGAGAGATAGAAGACACTATTGTTAAAGGCAATTTATCAGAAATTGATATTAAAGCTATAGCCACTAAAATAGGTGTGATCACTATGGCTCAAGATGGACTACTCAAAGCATTGGAAGGCATTACTTCGGTGGAAGAAGTGTTTAGAGTTTCAGAATAAATATCGACTAACATATAACGCATAACACATAACTAAAACCTCGACTAATGTCGAGGTTTTTGATTGACAAATATATTTTATAAAAAATAAAATCTGACATTTGTCAGCTTTTATTTTTTTATTTCTATTTCTCGCTCATCGCCTTCCAAACTTTTAAAATTGATTTCCAGACAATCTTTTGGCCAAATATCCCGTACCCTGTTAAATATTTCTAATTCTTCTGATGTCAGGTTTTCTATAAATTTTTCTAGGTGACAATTTAATTTAATATATTTATCTAATAATTTAACGGGGTAAACTCTATCAGCCCACTCTATAACTGTGACACAATTTTTATCATTAATATAATCACTGGCGCCAATAACTTCCAAATCTTTTCCGTTTGATAAGCGATAAGCATCAATATGAGCCAATTTATCAATATGACCAAAATTGGCTAAATAATTTTTCATCAAAACAAAGGTCGGACTAGTGATTATTTTTTCTACTCCTAGTCCACTGGCTAAGCCTTTGGTGAAAGCCGTTTTACCAGCTCCCAAATCGCCAATTAAACAAAGAGTTTCTCCACCTTTTAACTTAGCAGAAAAATCTTTGGCGAATTGATAGGTTTCTTTTTCAGAATTAGTGATTATTTTATTCATAAATTTAGTATCAAGTTAAAAGTTTTAAAGTTTTTATGCTAAATAATTTTTTATATTACTTTCAACTTTATAACTTTTAAACTTTCAATTACTCTAATTCCCAATTGGGATCGGCTTTAATATTTTTCCAATTATCCATATCTGGCATTTTTTCTTTGGCTAAATAATAAGCCGCGATGCCAATCATACCGGCGTTATCTGTACAATATTTGAATTCTGGCACAAAAAAATCCAAACCAATATTTTTAACTGCCTGCTCCAATTCGTATCTCAACTTTTTATTAGCGGCTACGCCGCCGGCCATAAAAACTGTTTTGGCTGAAAAATTTTTGGCGGCTTTAATAGTTTTTTTAACTAAAACATCTACCACCGCTTGTTCAAAGGAAGCGCACATATCATTTATATCCTGATCATTTTTAATATCAATCTCCTTTAGTTTATATAAGACGGCGGTTTTAAGGCCAGAAAAAGAAAAATTAAAATCGCCACTACCAATCATGGGGCGAGGCAAATCAAACTTTCGACTTTCGACTTTCGACTTTCGACTAATTTCAGCTCTAGCTGAAATTACTGGCCCTCCGGGATAGCCCAAACCCAGTAGTTTTGCCACCTTGTCAAAGGCCTCACCAGCCGCATCATCAACGGTTTGTCCAATTTTTTTAAACTTATTGTAATCTTCAATTAAAATTAACTCCGTATGTCCGCCAGAAACTACCAAAGCCAGAGCGGGAAAATTTATTTGATTATTTAAAAAATTAGCGGCTAAATGCGCATACATATGATTAATCTGCAGGACTGGTTTCTGCCAAGCTACCCCCAGTGATTTGGCCGTTTCCACGCCAACTATTAAGGAGGTGATTAAACCCGGACCCGAAGTGACAGCGATTAAATCAATTTCTTCCTGGGAAATTTTACCAATTTCCATGGCTTCCATAATTACCGGAATAATATTTTTAACATGATGCCGAGCCGCTACTTCTGGCACAACACCACCATAAACTTTATGAATATCAATTTGCGAAGACACAATATTTGAAGCCACATTTAAAACACCGTTGATTTCTTTAATCACGGCTGCAGATGTTTCATCACAAGATGATTCAATAGCTAAAATATTCATTTCTTTTTTAAATATGATTGTCTTAAATCCTCATCAAATCTTTCAATGGCGTATCTTAACATAGTTCGAGGCATCTGTCCACTGTATTTGTTTAAAAACGACTCCAATTGTTTTTGATCTCGATTGCCCACTTCACGCAACATCCAGCCAGTGGCTTTATGAATTAGATCATGTTTATCACTTAATAAAATTTTGGCAATTTTAAATGTATCTGTAAATTCGTGATTTCTAATAAAAGTAAAAGTTGAGACTATAGCAATTCTCTTTTTCCATAAATTATTAGACCTAGTAAATTTATATAAAACTTCTCGTGGTTTATCAATTAAATAATTACCGATAATATTTGGTGCCGACGAGTCGACTAAATCCCAATTATTAATATAATTGTAATTTTTTAAATAAAAATTAAATATTT
>Ga0210057_1007623_pt1 | contig 13044 bp, 14 predicted proteins | sample CryGeyCG2114_010_2_FD_183968 | JGI IMG/M metagenome (GOLD analysis project Ga0210057, IMG submission 183968) | Groundwater microbial communities from aquifer - Crystal Geyser CG10_big_fil_rev_8/21/14_0.10 (SPAdes) (version 2) | ecosystem: Environmental > Aquatic > Deep subsurface > Groundwater ... | reverse complement strand
CAAAATGGAACAAACTATTTCCACTTCTCAAGAAAAAAAAGACAATTTATATTTTCGGCAATCACGATTCTCAAAGACTGAACGATCTTGATCGAATCAAACATTTTTCTGATATACAATCGATGTCACATACGTTTATTGAAGAAGGGAAGATATTTACCATAGAACATGGTCAGCGATACTTTCCAACAGAATTAAATAATATTAATGCAAATTCTCCCTATTTTCGAAGGATCTCAAAGTTTGTAAAGTTCACAGAAAGAATTATCGCTCACATTTCAGGAGATACCTATCAAAAGCTTCTCATAAAGAATAATAGAAAACTGAAAAAACATCTTCCCAACAAATCAGACCATTCATATTTCATTTTTGGTCATACCCATAGTCCCGAAGTTGATTGGTCACTAAACTTCATTAACTCAGGTATTATGTGTCATGGGTTAGCGCAATACGTATTAATAAAAGATGGAAATATTGAGATAATCAAGGATAGATATGACCGTTAGGATACTAATTAATTATGGCAAATAAAGAATCAAGCAAATTCCTTGGGATTATTGAAAAAGAATCCATTAAAAAAGTCGCAAAATATGGACTTATTGCGATTGGTTTACTGGGGATAATTTCACTTTTATAAGGGCTTTGTATATCGGACAGTTTTTGTGATCGTGTTTTTTTGCCGGACAATATTGCCTGCCGTATGCCACCATCCTCATCGTATATTCTACCCATTCGCGGCGAGGAAGCGATTTCATCAGATCTTTTTCGATCTTATCTGGGTTCTGTTCACTGGTAAGTCCGTAGAGATTGCTCAATCTTCGCACATGGGTGTCAACTGCCACCCCCTCCACAACCCCATATTTATACCCCAAAACGACGTTTGCCGTCTTTCGCGCAACACCAGGTAGTTCAAGCATTTCATTCATCGTCTTTGGCACTTTGTCGCCATACGAGTCGTGAATAATTTTAGCAGTTGCCAAAATATTTTTTGCTTTATTTCGATAAAATCCGGCTGATCGAACATCTTGTTCAAACTCACTTTGGGTTGCATTGATATAGTCCTCTACTGTTTTATATTTTTGAAACAAATCTTTGGTAACAATATTCACCCGCGCATCAGTACATTGCGCAGATAAAATTACTGCTACTAAAAATTCAAATGTATTTGAAGAATTTAATGACGGCCGTATCGATGGGTAAAGTTTTTTCAGTGTCTTGACAATGATTGTTGCTCTTTTTTTCCTGATGTTTTTCAATGTCATAGCACTATTGAAGTAATAATTTTATTTTTTTATTGAATAATAATTCAATTTTTGATCAATCATTTGTTCACTCAACAATTCATCTAAAATGTCATCCAAAATAGTTTGTTCAACTGAAAGGATGTCGAGAAACAAATCTTGTTGAATTGTACCATGAGAGAGTAGTGCTTTGAGAATCTTCCCCCGAATCTGTCTTCGAGAGCCTTCGAACTTCGATTGTCTTATATAATGTTTGCTTTTTCTATTGGGATTTATTACTTCCTTTGCAAGCCACGACCCATAATCCATCAATGCATAATACCATTCACGAGGATTATTTTTATCTATTAATTGATCGACATAGGGAATAATATCACGATCATCAACAATTTCTTTTTCGGGAAAAAAGTGATGAATCATCACTCGACGAACATTTGTTTCAATAAATAGTTCAGGCTTATTATGAACGAAGGTGATAATTGATCGTGCGGTCGCTGGCCCTATCCCTGGCAATTGTTCAAGAAGTGAGACATCATTTGGCAATTTTCCATCGAATTTTTTTATCACCATTTCTGCCGCTGATTTCAAAAATTTTGCTCGTCTATTGTACCCCATACCTTGCCACATCAAAAGAACATCAGAAAGTGATGCGGTCGCAAGTGTTTTAAATGAAGGAAAGGCCTTGATAAATATCGGATACTTCGTCATGACCCGCGATACTTGGGTTTGCTGGAGCATCACCTCTGAGATAAAGATCGCATATGCATCGATAGTGCCATTTTTCTGGATCGACAACTGAGGAGGTCGCCACGGCATCATCCGCTTGTGAGATTGATAATAGTTCCAAATGACTCGTTTACATTCTTTAATTTTTTTTGGATTTTTCATGAACAATGTAGAGATATATATCAAGAAGTGCCACAACCGCAGTGATGAGAATAAACAACATAGACTGTTGAAATCCTCTAAACAGAATTAAAAATATGGTAATAAATACATTTGAAATTGACCAAACACCCAAAATTGAATGAAATAATTCGTCACTAAACTTTGCAAATAGCAGTCCAACCTTTGAGTGGAGTTTACTCAATATTCCAAATTTTTCTATTCCATAGAGTATGACAAATGCAAGCATAAAAGCTTCATAGAGTAATAAAACTACTTGTAGTAGTGATGTCGAAAAATAGGAACTAATGTCACCCACTAATACTTCATATGCAGTGAGCGCTGCAAAACTAATATATTCTATGGCCGTTGCTATTGAAAAGTGTGATCTAAGTGATATCTCAGGAAATTTCATAAAGTCATCTCCTAAATAAAACTCCTGGGAAAGCTGTTCATATCCGATTGCTGTCGCGGTAATTCGATAATTACCGATCGGCAGCGCGACAAAAACATATCCTTTTTCATCTGAGTAGTAGGGTTGAAAAAAGCTTTTTGCAAGAGGGCTCTGAGGGAATGCGTCGTTGAGTACGACAAATTTTTTTCTACTTTCTTCAAAACGCTCAATCTTTAGATGAGCATTTTCAATTGGTTTTCCGTTCTGATCAACAACTTTTATTGGATCAGCAACTTGAAATGAATACGGAAGAACACGTGTCGTATACCCACCAAAATCGTTTTTAATTTTTAAATTAAAATAGTACTGATCGACAAGATATGGTGTCATGATTTCTGCAGAAAATACTCCCGGCGCAATTTCAATAAAATTTACTTTTTGAACATTTGGAGAATGGATGGTGGTCAATCCCAATACAGAACGATTCACAAACTCACCGTCAAGATGAGAAAGTTTTTCTGCATTATCAATATCAAGCGTGATCACAACCGGTACATCGCGTGGTACACCAAGATTTTTTACCGATCGAGAATTCAGCCGAATATTTTGCCAAAGAGTCGAAGTCGCATGAATTCGTACCCCAATATCTTCACGAGCAGTATGAAACGTAAATATATCGCCAATAATTTCTTGACCAAGAAGTACATTTGATGCAGTTATTTGAAAACAGTACACCGTATCTGGAGTAAGATTTTCAAACTCAATCTCGTGATATCGAGTTGTTTCTGGTGATTGTATCTTTTGATCAAATGAATCTCCTGAACATAATCCATAATTAATTTCAAGGTGCGAGTCAATGTTTGTAAAAATACTAATCAATACTTTTTCTGCTCCCACATCATCAATTCGAACTTTTTCAAATTTTAGTTTGTCCACAGAAGGTGTCGGGACTACGGTTGAAATGTCAGGTGTTGGGGTGCGCGACGAACCGGGAGTTTGTGTAGGTGACGGACCAGATGTTGGTGAGGGGGTTGGAACGTTTGTTCCCTCGCCAACAATTATGACCGGAGTTGGTGTGTTGGTTGGCGGAATTGGGGTATCGGTCGGTGGCATTGGGGTATCGGCTGGGGTGTCGGTTGGGGGCGGAGGAATATAAGGCGTATTGGTTGGCAGATCTGTGGGAGTTCCTGCATAGGGGGTTGGAGAGTTTGTTGGAGTATTGGTTGGACCTTCTGTGGGAGTTCCTACGTCGGGAGTTGTTGGTGTTGGCGTATTGGTTGGCGCATCTGTGGGGGTTCCTGCGTAGGGGGTTGGCGTTGGCGTATTGGTTGGCGGAATTGGAGTATCGGTTGGAGATGGCGTCGGCGTGACACTCAATAGAGGATTCACATATAATAAATAATCCTCCTGTGGAGCAACTGCGGCGCCATATGTTGCATCAGCATTGGTGTAGACAATGATCCTATTTGTTGTTAAAAAAGAGTCTTTTACCTGCAGTTCAAACGACACATTATACGGAGTTACATTGTATGATGCTCCCGAGATACTCCAGGTAATCGTACTGTTGAGAAGATCAATCACTGGAGGAGTGCCATCATGAGCATCACTTGCTGATCCAAGCACGTAATCATACACATCTACGTACGTGCTTGTTCCCTCAATCAATCCTTGCTCCCACGACGCTACAATTTCTAAAGGAAATTCAGAATATGAGGCCACCTGATATGAAAGAGTGAATGTAACTAATTCTTGTGGTGCAATTTCTGAACCCTCGACCTTATCGGCCGTTATTGATATGGTGACATCAGAAGGCTGTGGTTGAATGGTTGCAGTTACATTGATATTTTCTTCAACTGCCCAGACAAATTGAGAAGATATGAGGCCAAACAACATGATCATAACTCCAAGCTTTTTCAACAATCTCTTCATACTATTTATTGTACTAAAGTGACGAGGATTTTAACTATGAACTCAGGAAGTTACGTTCCAAAAATAATGAGCTCTTCTTCAGCTCGAGTTACTGCGGTATAAAGCCATCGCCTCCACTGCTGGTCGCTCATCTTTTTAAATCGCTCTTCAAACAATACAACTTTTTTTGCCTGACCTCCTTGTGCTTTATGAACCGTCAGTGCATAGCCAAAATCAAAAAGATCTCCCGCCATAACCTTTGAACGTTTATCAGTAAAATTCAAGGCAGTATCGCTTTCAAATTGTTCTCTTGAGATATGTCCATTGTATATATCTCCATCATCCATCTTGATTTCTGCTTCGAACCAGTTATCTCCGGCTGGCTTAATATTATTTACCGTGCCAAGCATTCCGTTGTATATATGATGCTCATGATTATTTCTTAAACAAATCACGCGATCACCAGATGTTGGCTCGATCATTTCAAATCCTAATGAATTTCTTATGCTTCGATTTAGCCGCTTTCGCGTACTATTGTATCCACACAAAACAAGAGTATCATCATGATAATTTTCAAGTGCTTCCTGCATCTCCATATGAAAATCAGGATCGGTTGGTGTAAATTTTTTAACCAATGAACTATAGTTTCCCGGACGAATATATCCATGTTCTCTCGCCTGGATTGAAAGTCCAATGATAGGATTTTTTTCTGCTTGTCGATGAATATGGGTAAGGATCAGTTCGGGCTTTGCCATAAGGCTAAAATTACCTTGAATCGGAGGAAGCTGCCCATGATCGCCAACTGCGATTATGGGAATAGTGAATGAAAGTAAGTCATTCCAGATAATTCCATCAACCATCGATGCCTCATCCATAATGATCAAATCGTACTCAATCTTTTCTTTCTTTTTCCACCCTACGATTTCTTCCTTTTCATTGACAATTGGCGTATAGATCAGGGCATGAATCGTACTAACTGAATCGGTTTTTAAGATGATACTTCTTTCAGAAAGCCGTGATTCAAGAACGCGAGTAGCTTTACCTGTGTAAGATACAAATGCTACCCTCAGCCTTTTATTTATAGTATGAAGTTTATTTCGAATCACAGAAATAATCGTCGTCTTGCCAGTTCCAGCATATCCTCCCAACGAGATATATTTTTTTGATTTCGTATCCGTTTCAAACCAACGAAGGAGCGCATCGACTGCAGTTGTTTGATCATCTGAAAGAGCTAACATGGGAATCTCATTGTACTACGATCCCGCTTCCTCTTCCATCTTCTTCAAACGAGTATAATAATCCGAGATTTCCTTGAGATGGGCGAGAGCAATTTTTCCGGTCATTACCTCATCATCATTTGTCACATTTGTTTGTGGATCATTTGCACCATGTTCGAGTTCAACTTCAAGACCCATGCGAAATTCTTCAATATTGTATGTATTCCAGTCGATATTGATTTTATCTCCAATTGCGCGCGCCTCATCAGTTGTAAATGTTTTCATTCATTATCACCTCCAGTCATTTGTTCATTTAATATATGTAACATGCATATAGATATATTATTTTATTAAACAATCTATTTGTTCTTTCGCATCCCTTAAGCATCCATTATCCTCAAATCTCTCCAAAATTTTGTTTTCATTTTTTTATCTGTTGGGGTGATATTTTTTATTTTATTTGTAAAATAATCCACTATTTACCATGCAATCTGTTCCAAGTATTATTCATTATACTCTTTCTGTTCTCTGCTCTTCTCTACTATATCTTATTTGCATATAGTAAATATATTATCCCGTTATTCCTTGATAATAATTATTCAAAACAGTAAAGAGAAAAAATAATCATCATACTTCCCCCTCTCTGAGCTACCTACCAATCCAGTCCTTCAATAACTCTTAAAAATAGTTTATGATATTACTATGAACAAAAAGAAGAGAAATGCGAAACATCTTCATCATCCATTTCATATCTCATTTCTTACCCTATTTCCCCTATTGATTTTACTCGCAGCAGCATTATTTTCTTTCTCTTTATGGAAGGCGCGAACTGATTTGAAAAATATCGGAAAATATCTTCGGTATGAACTTGATGATCTTTCTATCAGAGAAACGTCGATTTACTATCGCGTGCAATTTGGAGATACGCTTGAATCAATTGCCGAAAAATTTAATATCTCAGTTGAGTCTATCGAATGGGCAAATGATGATTTGCCAAAATCCGGAATTAAGCCTAACATGATCATTAGTATTCCACCAGTGACTGGCATAGTACACACCGTTAAAAATAATGAAACAGTTGAAAGTATTGCAGAGATGTATGGAGCTGATCCATATGATATTGTAAATTATTCATTTAATGAATTTAGCGATGATAAAGAATTCCCCATAACTCCTGGCCAGATACTTATAGTTCCGGGAGGAACAAAGAATCCAATAAAAATCAAAGAGGTGTTGGGAGTATTTTGGAAAAGGATTTGGGACTAAAAAGCTTCGTTATTTTTTGACTCTTTTTATTCCTCTGAGTCCAAAAATGAGCAAGATAATAATTACTCCTTTTAAAATAAAATGGCCTTGTGGGTCAAGAAATTCTTTTGTCATGGGGGTTATTTGACTGACAAGTACGTGAATTAAAACGCTCAGCGGGATAGTCAAAAATAGCCAATTTTTTTTCAGTATTTGAATACCTAATTTCCCAAATAGTTTTGATAATAATGGAGCCAGTAAGTAAACGCCAATAAATGATACTGCAAAATCAAAGATCGCGAACCCTGCAATTCTAAATTGTCTGAGAAATTCTATTGAAATCATATTTGAATTAATTTTAATGTTTCTATTAATTTTCTAATTATAATTCCTGCGGAGAGGAAGGGATTCGAACCCTTGGTGAGTTTCCCCACGCCGGTTTTCGAAACCGGTACATTCGGCCACTCTGCCACCTCTCCTACATCTTATATTATATCAATATATCTTAAATGCTTCCTAAAAACGCTATTTTTGCTTTTTACGTACCATTTATTCATAAATTAAATTAACTATTCATTTTCTTAATTAAATAAATTATAATAGGATATGATCGAATACCCTTTCAGTATGCCCCCTGAGATTGAACCAGTAGAAGGTATGGCTCATCTTCGAGAACACCTGACTCTTCATGGAGAAATGGTTGCTCATCGACTTCGAACTCTCCACAACAATCACGAAGAATTTCGAGTTGGAATTGCTCTCATGGGAGCAGCAGTCCCACTCCCTTATATTTTGAAATGTTTTCAATCTGAACCAGAACTTGCTCAGCAAATTCTTGATCGAACGTTTTTCCTCACTACCTCAAAAAATGGTGCCACAGCATCAGGACAAATCATAAGAAATCCAAATGCTGGCTTTACCGACAGTCAAACATTTATTTATCCTGAAGATATTTTGGATGACGCAGGTACCGCTTTAGTTTTTGGTGAATTATTTCCTGATCAACAGGTTGAAGTATACCCTGCATTTCACAAACCTCATTCTCTCGAACAGGCTGCAAAAGTTCTTCTACCAAATGTGAGTGTTCACCCATTTGAGGAGATTCCAAAAAAATGGGTTTTTGCAGCTGGTATGGATGGGGGGACTCCACGGTTAACCGGACTTGATGAGTTTGATCGAATTGAACTTGCATTACTTCAACGATTTTCACGTCATGGATATGCGTATGTGAACGATAATAACCCACCGCATGATAAACTTATTTCATTCCTTAAGCAATCACAGCTCCCTACAGATCCAGAACTTAGGTGGATATTTACACATATGGAACGAGCAAAAATGCATGGAAATTTAGCTGCATTAGAGAAACTTTCATCAGAGTATTTGAAATATATTCGGGCTGTGACACTTTCCAGAAATGATGATTTACATGCCCTCAAGCTATAGTCTCTACAACTCAATAATAACCTCTGGAATTTGTACAATTTTTTGAATATCTTCTTCTGTTGTTGTTGCAATAGTCTGATGATCCTTGATCATTTTCATGACCAATTCTCGATTATGATCGTCAAGCTCTGAAAAAATATCATCAAGAAGAAGGAGTGGTTTTTCTTTTGAGTCTTTTTCAAATAACTTAAGTTCATTAAGTTTGAGCCAAAAAACTGCCATTCGCTGCTCACTGCGAGATCCATATAAACTGACATTATTATGTTGCTTTCCTTTCAGAAATATTTCAAAATCATCTTTTTGCGGTCCGACCAACGTTCGTCTAAAACGAAGCTCTTTTGAAAGAACGTCACTCAAGACCAGCATTGAGATGTTGTTTGGATGGTATTCTATTCGAAACTCTTTCCCTTCAACATGTGGATGATCGTTTAAAAACTGAATATATGAGGCTCTCTTTTTGGTAAGCTCCATACCATGCTCAACCACGAGCGCATTCCAATAGGACAATTCTCGCAGTGCATCTGATTCATTCTGATAAACCTCTAGCACTTTATTTCGCCGTCTTAAAGCATTTTCATAACTTCGGAGAGATTTTTTGTACGCATGGTCAACAGAAGAGATCACCGTATCAAAGTACCGCCTTTTTCTGCTTGGAGAACCGGTAATAATTCGTATCTGTTCCGGCGCAAAAAGTACCGCTTGCATTTGATTTTTGCGATACTGGAGTGCGGATTTTATCGTCTTGTTTACATAAAACTTTTTTTGAACCCGTGTTTCTCCTGTCTTGAGCAGTTGTACTTGAAATCGCTGCTTCACATCACCATCAATAAACTGCCCATCCACGATACAGTCGTCCTGATCCCATAAAATAAGCTCAATTTCTCGCGATTCGCGAAAGCCGGTGCCGTAAACCGACGCGTAAACTGCTTCAAGTAAGCTTGTTTTTCCCCGCGCATTTTCACCAATGATCAAGGTGAGATTTGGACTGAATTCAAATGAGGATGAGGAAAAGTTTCGAAAATTTGTTATCTGAAGTTTTGAAAGAACCATACGAATATATCTCCTGGCATCATATAATAGAATCACGACACGCTATTTCTTTTTTAGCAGAAAAGTCGACTCCATGAATGCGGGAAGATGAAAAATTGAATGACGTTGAAGCGCGGCATCAGGATGCTCTAAGAATTTTCGTCGCCAAAAACTTCTTCCAAAAATAGAAAGATGTGAAAAGTCTTTACTATGAAACCATCGAATCCAAAAATTCTCTTTTGTATAAATTTTATGCATAATAAATTTTCTGGAAACTCGAATCGATTCGTTTATCGCATTTTTGATTTTCCCCCGGTCAAGATGTTCGAGAACATCAAATGTCAGGACCAAATCAAACTCACCTTCTTTGTATGGCAATTTGACCACATCTCCCTTCTTTAAAAAAGGGCGGACTTGTTTGTCCGCCAGTTCGAGTGCGTGCTCTGAAATTTCGACACCATAGGCATCGATGCCGAATTTGCGAAGCATGGCAACAAGGTCGCCGGTGCCACATCCTACATCAAGACAATTTTTTGGTTTGAGAAAAAAATTGATAAGAAACGCTCGATAATAGTTGGCAATCCCAGAAAATACCCTTCCCAGAGGAGATGTTCTTCTCCCAAATCGATATCTTCCTTTATCTCCGACATAATATGCGCGATCATAAAAACTTGCATCAATACGATATGGCTGCACAACGGTCCCATCAAATGCGTCTCCTTCAATGATATTTTCAATATTTTCAATATTCTCACCATTTGCAACAATAACGGTCAACCGGAGTTTTCGGGCAAGCTGTGCCGCGATTGGATCAAAAGGAGCATTGATACCGGGAGACCACTCGGTGCCAACGATCTTTTCAAGCTCACCCCATGTCAATTTTTCAATCGCCTGCGCATCTTTGTGTAATCGCGGATCTTTGTCATAGACCCAATCGATATTTGACATATTGATAATCAGATTTGCTCCATAATCGCGTGCAAGAATCACCGCATCATAATCAGTTGACCAACCAGGCTTCCAACCTGCACCAATAACGAGTGGCTCTTTCCAATCACGTAGTTTTTTGTCATAGTTTTCAATAATACGAGGATGTGCTATGTCTTCGAAGATGGTTCGCAATAAATGTGCATTGAGTCGAGTTGCATGTATTCCAATCCAGTCAAGATCATCTGAAGTCATTCCGCCGACAACATCCTTCCCCGCATCACGATAGGCACGTGCTGTAACGCCACCGCCTGCAACCAAAAAAAAACGCTTACCGCGTTTGATATATTTCCGTACAAACGTATTAAGTCGTCGCAAAAATTTCGTGTTAATCCCATCTTTTGTCGCAAGAAGAGATCCTCCGATTGAAAGTATGATGGGTGGTTCTTGGTTGTCAAATATCATTTTATGCTAAAAAAAATCCGCTTAAAAAGCGGAGTCTGCTCCCTATAATCTATAGTTGTTTGGTTAAATGAATAGTATTCATGAGATGTGTAAAACATATTATAGATTTTGCTTTGACAAAAAGCAACATCTTAACTAAAATGGAGGCATATATGCGACGTTCTCGAATTACCATTACCCTCGACTCAAACCTCCTCAAACAAGTAGATCGAATTGTTGACAAGAAGAAAATTCGTAATCGATCGCATGCAATTGAGTACATTCTTGCTCAATATACTCAAACAAGTGTCAAAAAAGCGGTTATTCTTGCGGGAGGTCGTGGGACAAATCTTCGACCCTATACGTATGAAATTCCAAAACCGATGCTTCCCGTCAAAGGAACGCCAATTCTCGAACATTTAATAAATGAATTGAAAAAAAATGGTATTACTGACATTATTATCGCCATTTCTTATCTGGGAAATAAAATAAAAGAATATTTTGGAAATGGTGAAAAATTTGGCGTATCCATCCAATACTCTGAAGAAAAGGATAATTTACTTACGGGAGGCGCATTAGCAAAGCTGAAATCAAAACTTCAACATGATACATTTCTTGTTATTCATGGAGATATCTTAACTGATATGTCGTTTACGGAATTTGTTCAATTTCATATCAATCAAGGTGCGGTTGCAACGGTTGCACTATCAACATCGGATAAGCCAACTGACTTCGGACAAATCAAACTGCAAGGAGCCCGACTTAAAAAATTTTATCCGAATACTGAAAAAACAGGAATGAAAAGTCATTTAGTTCATTCTGGTATTTATGCATTTGAACCATCAATATTTAAGTATTTTCCAACAGATAAGAAACGTTTTGCCTTAGAAGATGTCATCAGAAAACTTATTGATGAACAAAATGTAAATGGGTTTGTGTTTGAAGGACAGTGGTTTGATGTAGGCGATCCGAAAAATTACGAAAGAGCAATTAAAGAATTCCCTCTCCAACCCCAAAAATAAAGCCCAATAATTTGGCAAGAATATAAGAAGTAGCAAGTAAAATAAAACCAATTATTCCTGAAGTTATTTTTGATCTTCCGCTATTGAGCTTTTCTGCTTCTCCGTGAGATGTCAAAAGATCAAATCCCCCCCAAATCACAACACCAAGAAAAATTGCTCCAGCAAACGGATAAAGAAATGACATAATTACCGTAACAATATCTGCGAGACTATTAATTCCTACCAATGGTCCTTGAATAGCTATTGTTCTTGACGAGCCAGTTGGTCCAACCTGAAAATTTAAACTTTGAGCGAGTAGTTGATTCATGATTTTTTATGCAATGTTAATGCACTCATGGCAAACATAATAATAATAGTATGAATGCCAATAGCGATTAATATATATGTACGTACAGCATACAGGAACTGTACAACAGCTTCAACCTCAATCAGATGTTTTAAAAATCCCATATTAATCTGAAATACATATATCAATCCGATTATAAAAACGACGATTGGAATGATATATAAAATATCAACCAAATCTTGCTTTGAGGAAAACATCGTCGTCGATATCACAAACACCAAGTAACTTACTCCGATAAACTGAATTACCGACGAGGTTTGGTATAAACCAAGTTCATACAGCCACCATAGTGAAAAAAGTCCTACAAAAAAAGGAGCAATTCCAACAAGAATACTCCGAAATACATCTTTTTTTTCATACACCACTGAACCAAGTTTTATCGAATCATGTTTCCATTCGGGAAATATACGAATATCTCGAATTTTTAGATGTAAAATCATTGCCATAAATGCGTGACTTAATTCGTGAACAATTGTTCCCGGAAGAAGAAGTGAAGAAATGAATATGAGGGAAATTTTATTATTCTGAAAATATATTAAAAATACTTGGAAAAGTTTTTGAATAGAATAGCGAGAGATGAGAAACAGAACAAAGATAAGAACTATGGATGTTGCAATTGACGAAAGACTGCTCATACCCCTGAACGTTTCATGAGAATTACCACAAGAAGTCCCAACACAACTATGGTAAGTACTGCAATGACGACAAAAAGGATATTTCCTTTTGAATAATTGGTAATAGTTTTTTTGAATACTTCAACGTCAAGTGGCGTGTAGTCTATATCCATACATTCATAGTATAACTTAATCAAACTGAAGTTTGTGATGCGGTGGAAATTATTGGCTCGACAGGATTACTTGGAATGGCTGCTTGTTGTGCCATATTATTTTGTTGATTCATTTGAAATCCATTACTCGCGCCGTTTGTCTGTGACGAATCT
>Ga0210057_1007621_pt1 | contig 13048 bp, 16 predicted proteins | sample CryGeyCG2114_010_2_FD_183968 | JGI IMG/M metagenome (GOLD analysis project Ga0210057, IMG submission 183968) | Groundwater microbial communities from aquifer - Crystal Geyser CG10_big_fil_rev_8/21/14_0.10 (SPAdes) (version 2) | ecosystem: Environmental > Aquatic > Deep subsurface > Groundwater ... | reverse complement strand
CTCGACTATTATGCTAGCTAGCATAATAAACCGCTCTGGGAGCAACTTTATTCTTGACGGGGGGGGGATAAATTCTAGATGTTGCCAGAATAACGATCTTACTTCTTTATTTCTTCAACAATCGTCCTCACCTGTGATCTTGTACACCGCAACTGACGGCCGTCTCGGAAAGTGTAATTTAGTATAAAATATAAATGAGTGAATAAAATAAATAAATGGTCAAAAGTAAGCTGAATCTTGCTAAAGATATTATTCTGACCATAGCCATGACCGGTGGCGTGCTTTTGGTCGCCTTTGCCGCTCCTGGGATCTTGCAAGCCTTTGCCCCGTTAACCAAGAAATACTCTAGGCGAGCTTTTCACCCTTCTTATATGAAGAGGCGACTTAACTCTCTTAAAACCCAAGGCCTCATCCGAATGAATAACAAAGAAGATGGTGTGCAAATCTCTTTAACCCAAACTGGGCAACAAAGAGTTCTAGAATACAGCATCAACGATCTAAAAATCAAAAAACAGAGCCCCTGGGACGGTAAGTGGCGATATCTATTTTTTGATATTCCAGAGAAGAGGCGAGGAGCTAGGAATGCTTTTCGTTCGAAGATTAAAGAGCTTGGCTTCGAAAGGATCCAGCAAAGTGTTTGGCGACATAAATATCCTTGTCGCAAAGAGGTAGAGCTTTTGACTGATTTTTATCGCATTGATCGCTATGTGAGTTTAGTAGAGGGAGGGGCGTTAGCCTAACTAATCAAGCTAAATTGCATCCTGAATTACATCAAAGTAGACGGCCGTCCAGCTTGGTGTAATTATGAATAAGATGTTGGGGTATTTCTGTTAGGAGTATTGGATATGCTAGAGTGCTAGTATTTTTAACACCTCAAAAACTGAGGTGTTAAAAATTCATACTAAATTCTAGATTCTGGGTGTTGTCAAAGTGACGAAAGGGGGTTTTATTTATTTATCTCTTCAATAATTGCCTTGAAAGTCTCGGGCTCGCGGATGGCGATTTCGGAAAGAACTTTACGGTCGATGCCAACCTTGCCTTTGGTCATTTTGTTGATTAATTCGCTGTATTTCAGCCCCAATTCACGAACGGCGGCGTTAAGGCGGACAATCCAAAGTCGGCGCATTACCCGCTTGCGGTTGCGTCTGTCGCGATACGCATACTGACCGGCCTTCATCACAGCTTCGCGGGCGAGCTTGATGTTGGTGCGTCGTGAAGTGCGAAAACCCTTGGCGAGCTTCAGAACCTTTTTGTGTCTTTGGCGTGAAGTGACGCCACGCTTGACTCTGGGCATAATTAAATATTAAGCATTTTTTTAATTCTCTTTTTATCAGCTGGGGCGATGTCGTGCATCTTGCTGTACTTCTGTTTGCGTTTTGGTGATTTTTTCTCCAATAAATGGCTACGATAAGCCCGCCGACGTTTCATCTTGCCCGTGCCGGTGAGCTTAATTCTTTTTTTGGCCCCGCTGTGGGTTTTTATCTTTGGCATAATTAGAAAATTAAGAATGATGGAAAATTATTTTTTTGGTTTGATAATGATGAATAACACTTTGCCCGCTTTGATGGCCGGCTTCTCCAACTCGGCGACATCGGTCAATTTATCAAAAAATTTGCTCAAAATTTCTTTGCCCAGTTCGCTGTGGACGATCTCGCGACCGCGAAAACGGAGCGTGACCTTGACCTGTCGACCGGCCTTTAAAAACTTACGGGCTTTTTCGCGCTTGACCTCCAAATCGTGTTCGCCGGTTTTGAGGCTCATGCGGATTTCCTTGATATCAATCTCCTGCTGTTGTTTGCGTTTCTGACGTTCTTTTTGAGAAAGATCGTATTTGTACTTGCCGTAGTCCAGCAGTTTGCAGATTGGTGGCTTGGCGCTGGGCGAGATCTCCACCAAGTCATAGCCCCTTTCTTGCGCGAGGCTCAGAGCTTTGCGGGTCTCCATTTCACCCAGTTTTTCACCGTCTTCATCAATCAAAAAAACCTTAGGCACACGAATCTCGTGATTAGCGCGAACACGTTGTGTATTTTTGGTTGAATATTTTTTTCTGCCTCTTCTCATAAAACTGCGAAAGACTTAAATAAGATTATCAGAAGCTGTTTTTTAAGTCAATCCTGGGTTATTTGGGCTGGCTACTTTTCCTTAGGTTCTTTGGGGATTAAAATTTTTAATCGTTTGGAGCTGGCGATGATGGTGGCCGGCGTGACGCCGATTTTTTCCCCGAAACTCACGGCCGGTAGAGGCAAGTGGCTCTTGATGGTTATTTTTTGATCACTCAAAATGGTGGTGGTAATATTTTTGATCTCTCCGGGCGTCATTTTGTGGAGCTCGCTTTCGTAGGCGACGGCTGGTTTGGATTGAGCTCTCAAAACGAGAGTGGGTTTCGGGTCGGCCTGAAGCGTGACCCTGATTTCCGGGCTTTCCAGCTCTAGTGATAGATTTTTGCCTGTGGTGATGGTTACGGGTACGAAGTTTTTGACCGGCAGTTTAACATTTTTTAAAAAACGGCTGAATAAATTTTGCGCCATTCGTTTTGCCTCGGCGGCGAGCTGTTTTTTTGGCAAAAGCCGCACTTCGCCCAGAAAGAAATTTTTGTCGATGCGTCCGACCGGACGTTCGGAGACATCGTGATTTTTCAAAGTCTTAAGTCCCTCTTGCCAGTTTTTGATACCCACCGAGCGGGCCAACTGGCTACCCTTCGTCAGGGGGATAATGCCCAAGGGCTTTTGGCTACCAGCCAAAGCCCCGATGAGAGTATTGACCGTCTTGTTGCCTCCGACGGCGACGATGGCCTTGATGCCGCTTTTGCTCACGGCGGCCTTCGCCAGCTTCTTGGCTTCGAGCAGATTGTCGGTTGAGGCAATCTTAATCTTGAGATCAAGCTTTTTGGCTTGGTTCTCAATCTTTTTGGCCAATGATTTGTACGATTCTCGGCCGGCTTGGGTGTTGACAATCAAGTAAAACATCAGGGGCTACTTTGAGTCATCAACCTCGTAGGTCGGAGAAATGGTCGGTTTATCTTTGGATGCTTCAGACATCGTGCTTTTGCCTTTGAGGATACCGCCCGGCTCGATCACCAAGGAGTGTGATTTGACGTTGCCATTGACACGGCCAGTGGCGAGAATCTCCAGCCTCTCGGTTGTGTGAATATCTCCATCGACCTCGCCAGCGACGTAAGCGTTGCCGGCCTCAATGTCGGCTTTGACTTCCGCTAATTCGCCGATGATGATATCGCCACTGGTGGCGAGACTGCCCTTGAATTGACCATTAATCTGGATATCACCGCTGGTTTTGATATTGCCGGTGACAGAAACGCCGGCGCCGATAACGGTGTCTTGATTTCCGAAATCAGCAAAATCTTGTCTTTTTTTCATTTAATTTGACCTTATTTTGACTTAAGAAACACTCATACATTATAGCGAAATGAGGGCAGATGGTCTATAATTTATTTATGGCAAAGAAACGAAAATCCAAGAAAAAGAAACATCAATTCAAAGGCTTGACGGCGGAGATTATGGAAACGGCGGTGGAGATTCAGCAGGGGATTGAAGAGACTCCCAGAGAAAAATCGACTGTTTCTGCGACCTCTCTGGCGCCAAAAAACACGCAACTGCGCACCGAGCTGATTATGATTTTTATCCTGATGATTATCCTCCTCGGCCTCCTTTTCTGGGTGGCGACTTACATCAATACCAACAATCTCCAATCAGCGATTATTGAAAGCATTAGTTCGGTTTTTAGTTAAAGAAAAAGCTCTCCGAAGAGAGCTGGTTCACGCGACTGTCATCAGCCGTTATCGCATGGCGCATCGTCGCAGTAACTATCATTACAGGACGAGCTGCAATCGGTCTTGCCGACTTTGGGCCAGATTTCGGGATCATAGCCAAAGATCTGGCTGGCGGTTTCCAACATTAACGAGCGGTTTGCAGTGCTCGGGGTTTCGGTCGGATTGTGATGAATGAACCGACCAAAGAATTTCTCGCAGAACTGTCTGTAATCGCGCGTGTGCAGGATGAAATGATGCCACATTTCGTCCAGCTGATTCGACGGACTGCAGGGTCCCGAAATCATCGCGCAGATGACGAGGAATTTCCGGCATTCAGTGAAGAGATGCTCAGCTTCCTCGAGGGTTATGTCATAACGTTTGGCATAACGTTTCACGAGATCGAAATTGTGGTACTGCAGAGCACCGGCTATGTCGACTCCCCCTGTGTTGGCTTGAGGAGTTTTTATCTCAATGGACACAATGAGGTGTCCTCCTAAAGTAGGTGCAAGAGTACGAATAGATTAACACAAAATCATTTTTTCACCAAAAAGCGTGTCAAAAAGAATTTTCGCTCTCGCCCCTTCATATCTCGGCCGATTTTTTCTACTTCTTCAGACCAGATTATCTCCCAATCTTTAAATACTCGCTCCAGTTCATCAGTTCTGTAGTAGCTGGGATGGTTTTTAGCAAATTCGGGATCGGGTGATTTGGTGAAAGTTTCAATGGCGATGACGCCATTTTTATGAATGTGATTGTGCAAAGCCGGTAAAAATTTTTTCAAAACGAATTCCTTGTCTAGAAATTGCAAAACATTTTTTAGCCAATAGCCATCGGCCACAAAATCATCTGGCAAACTTTCAAGCCAATCAGCAACAGCCATATTTTGCCAATCGATATTCCCGTTGGGGCTTTTGACTTCTTTTTTCTCAACCGCTATAGTCCTGTGGCCAGCTTCGACTAACTTTTCAGACCACTTCCCGTCACCGGCCCCTAGATCCACCACCAAGGCACCGGTTGGCAACAGTTCCAAAAATTTTTCGAATAACTCACTTTTCATATCCACATCATACCCTAAACCGCCAACGCAGTTCGACGGACTCACTGTGCTGGATTGAGGGTCTGGTCGTTCAATACAATCTCCGCCTTTGGTCGGTATTGGAGGGCTTCGGCGAGGTTTTCAGAAGCGATGTTTTCCTCTCCGGCGAGATCGGCGATGGTGCGAGCGAGTTTGAGGACGCGGGTGTAGCTACGGGCGGAGAGGTGCATCTGGTTGACGGCCATCTGCATTAGGTCACGGCCTTTTTCATCTAACTGGCAGAAGATTTTAATTTCCCGTGTGCCCATTTCAGCGTTGGTGCGGATGGGCAAATCATCAAAGCGCGTGTTTTGAATATCGCGAGCTCTCTGTACCCGTTCACGAATTTGATGGGAGGGGGTGGCCACGACTTCGCTGGTCAGTTTTTCATATTTCAAACGGGGCACCTCGATATGCAAATCAATGCGGTCAATCAAGGGGCCGGAGATTTTGCGTTGGTAATTTTTAATCTGGCCAACGGAACAAATACAGTTTTTGACGGGGTCGTTCAAATATCCGCAAGGGCAGGGATTGTACGAGGCGACCAACATAAATTGGGCGGGGAAAGTGACATTACCGGCGGCGCGGGAAATGTTGACGATGCCGTCCTCCAACGGTTGACGCAAAACCTCCAAAACCGAGCGCGGGAACTCGGCTAATTCATCGAGGAACAAAACGCCGCGGTGGGCCAGCGAGATCTCGCCCGGACGTGGCCAGTTGCCACCGCCGACGATGGAGACGGCGGAGGCGGTGTGGTGGGGGCTGCGGTATGGCCTGTGGGTCATCAGCGGCTTCGCTTCATTCAAAAGTCCAAGCACGGAATAAACCTTGGTCGTTTCCAAAATTTCGTCTAAGTTCATTTCCGGCAGAATCGTCGGCAGAGCTTTAGCAAGCATGGTTTTGCCGGAGCCCGGCGGCCCGATCATGGCGATATTATGCCCACCGGCGGCCGCAATCTCCAGAGCCCTCTTGGCGTGTTCCTGCCCCGCCACATAAGCCATATCGTTGGGTAAGATCTCTTCGGCGCTGTCTGCCATCTCCACCTTGGTCGGAGGCTGGGGCGCAATCATTTTTTCGGAACGAAAATGAAAAATAATCTCCTTAAGTTCGTTCACCGGATAAATTGTCATGCTCTCAATCAGCGCCGCTTCTTTGGCATTCACCGTCGGTAAAAAGATATTTTTGATACCTCTTTTTTTGGCCATCAACACGGTGGAGAGCACGCCGGAAACATGACGCAAGCTACCATCAAGCGAGAGTTCGCCGATAAAAAGATTTTCTTTTTCGTTAAAATCAACTTGGCCGGAAGCTTTGAGGATACCGGTGGCAATCGGCAGGTCGTATGAGGGGCCTTCTTTGCGCAGATCGGCGGGAGCGAGATTGATGGTGATTTTGCGGGGTGGCAACTGGACGTGGCTGTGGCGAATGGCAGAGCGGACGCGCTCCTTGGATTCCTCGACCGCTTTGTCGGGCAAGCCCACGACCAAAAGTCCTGGCAGGCCGGAGGAGATATCCACTTCGACGACGACCGGTTCGGCCTCCAGCCCAACGACGGCGCTACTTAAGATTTTGGCGAGTCCCAATTTTTCCCTCCTTTGACAAATTTGCTAATCAGTTTTTTGGCTTCGGCGTAATTTTTGACCCAATGGATATTCTCATCTCTCTTGAACCAAGTCATCTGTCTCTTGGCGTATTGATGTGTTCTAATTTTGATAAGTTTTTTCGCTTCCGACAAAGATATTTTACCATCAAGATATTTTTTAACCTCGGGATAACCGATGCCGCTCATGGCTGGTAGATTGATGGAATATTTTTTCAGCGACTTTGCCGTTTCCTTGATAAGCCCTTGGCGAAACATTTTTCCGACATTGGTATCAATTTTTTTATTAAGTTCAAAGCGGGGAAGCGCGCGGGCGATTTTAATAATTTCAAAATCCGGGAAGCTATTTTTATTTTTCACAGTTGGCGATTTTAAGATCTCGATTTTACGAATCAGGCGCCTTCTGTTCTTAAAATCCGACTCGTTCAACTTTTCTTCTATTCCAATGTTCCGCGGAACATTGGAATAGGATTCTAGGTAGATTTTTTGGAGTTCGGCCAGAGTTTTTTCCTCCAATTTTTGGCGAAGGCGTGGATTTGGTTTGGCACCAGCCAGAGTTAGTTTTTTAACAATGGCATCAATATACAAACCGGTGCCGCCAACCAGAAAGGGGATTTTACCTTCCTGCCAAAGTTTTTTCATAATTTTAAAGGCGTCTTTCTGAAAGTCGGCTACGCTGTAATTTTTCTTTGGTGAAACACAGCCAATGAGATGATGTTTGGCTTTTTTTAATTCCGCCATTGTTGGCTTATTGGTGGCGATATCCAGCTCTTTGTAAATCTGGCGGGAGTCGGCCGAGATGATCTCGCCTTGGCCCATTGGGCCATTAAAAAAACGGGCCAGCTTGACCGCCAGAGCGGTTTTGCCGCTGGCCGTCGGGCCCAAGATGACAATGAGTTTATTTTTGCTTGGTGTTGTCATTTAAAACGTCATCGCGAGTCCGTTACTCCGACGGACGCGGCGATCTTGAGATTGCTTCGTTATCTTATTCTCGAGCCGACACGCTCCGCGGTCGGCTCCCCGATCCTTTAGTCATCGGGGCAATGACACAAAGAGCTCAATCCCGCACTCTTTAAACAAAAATGCGGGATGACTCTGCGGTCATTTCCTTTTTTCACGCCTTTGGGCGTGCTCGCCGCAAGAAGCTTGGATGCGCTCCATCAGCCGGATACTACCGCGATTGTCGGGCAGCATATTTTCACGTCTGCGCCTTTTTTCTTCACGGCGCAGTTTTTTCAGATCGTCTAATTCTTGCTCTTTTTTAGGTTTCATAAAAGTTAGGAATTATGAATTAGGAATCAGGAATTATCGAAGGCCTTTGTTTCATTATACTTTTGAAAGTAGCAAATGGAAAAGCCGAGCGAATGATATGAGAATCACTATGATAGCTCGGCTTTTATTTTAGGTACAACATAACCCTTCCTCAGAGCCGTCCCATCAACTGTTTCCAGTTGTTCCCCTCCCGATTAGGGCGGGCGATACTCGCCAGAAGCGAGGTCATCTCTTCCTCCGTCAGGCTCGGTCGCGAGCCGGACTTTTGAAGGCCGTAGGCCTTCTTTTTGAGCTCCTCCACGAATTCGCTCCCGAACAGCTCTTCCAACTGTTCGAGGTACGGATTCAGGGAGGGCCGAAACAGGACCCTGATCTTGAGGAGAGCTTCCCGCAGTTTTTCTCGGTCGACCTTATGCAGGTCCTGCTTTGGCATGGCCTGCAGAGCCCGCGAGAGCTTCATCAAGATCTGGTCGACGACATAAGTCGAGATGTCGCAACCCGTTTTCACTCGACCATTCAATTTTCTCACCTCCTTTTGTGAGATTTTATGATAGGGATGATAAGGTACGATCTTTCTTTCTGCTTTAAGTTTTAATAATTTTAATCAGCTTGTCAAGCGTTAAGCTCCCGAGGTCTTTGCCTTTCAGCGGTCGGACGGCGATTTTTTTTGCCTTGACCTCTTTCTCGCCGACGATCAGCATATAGGGAATTTTTTGCAGTTCGGCATCGCGAATCTTTTTGCCGAGCGATTCGTTGCGTTCGTCAATCTCGGTGCGAACATCCTCTTTCTCTAAATCCTTCTTTACCTTTCCCGCATATTTCATAAATTTATCGGAAACGGGCAAAATCTTCGCCTGCACCGGCGAGAGCCAGAGGGGGAGAGCGCCGGCGTAATGTTCAATCAAAATACCGATGAATCTCTCCAACGAGCCGAGAATGGCGCGGTGAATCATCACCGGCCGGTGTTGTTTCATATCCGCGCCGGTGTAGCGGATATCAAACCTTTCCGGCATGGAGAAATCAACCTGGATGGTGCCAAGCTGCCAAGAGCGACCGAGCGAATCGTTGATATGAAAATCAATCTTCGGGCCGTAAAAGGCGCCATCGCCAGGATTCAGTTCGTATTTAATTTTCTTTTTCTTGAGTGCGCTGGTCAGGGCTTTCTCCGCTTTTTTCCAAGCCTCGTCACTACCAATAGATTTTTCTGGTCGAGTGGAAAGCTCCAATTTAAAATCTTTGAAGCCAAAATATTTGTAAACTTCCAGAGTCAGATCAATCAGTTTGATGACTTCTACTTCAATTTGATCCGGCATCACAAAAACGTGGGCATCATCTTGTGTAAAAGCGCGCACGCGAAAGAGGCCGTGCAGAACGCCGGAGAGTTCGTGGCGATGCACCAAGCCCAGTTCGGAGTATTTGATTGGCAGTTCTTTGTAGGAATGAATGCGGCTGTTGTAAACCAAGATACAGCCGGGGCAGTTCATCGGTTTGACGGCAAAGGAATTCCCATCAATCTCGGTGAAATACATATTTTCTTTGTAATTTTGCCAATGGCCGCTTCGGTGCCAGAGCTCTTCGGAAAGAATAATCGGCGTTTTTATTTCTTCGTAGTGATGCTCTTTCAGTTTGCCCCGAAGCCAGCTTTCCACTTGGCTATAGATGAACATGCCTTTCGGGTGCCAAAAGGGGAAGCCGGGACTCTCGTCTTTGAAAGAGAAGAGCTCCAGTTCCTCACCGATCTTGCGGTGGTCGCGCAACTTGGCCTCTTCCAGCAGTTTCAAATATTCGTCCAGCTCTTTTTGAGTTGCGAAGGCGGTGCCGTAGATGCGCTGGAGCATTTTGTTTTTTTCACTGCCGCGCCAGTAAGCGCCGGCGATGGAGAGTAGCTTGAAAGCGCCGATTTCTTTGGTGCTTTTCACATGCGGACCGGCGCACATATCAATAAAATCACCGGATTTATAAAAACCGATTTTCTTTTCACCTTCTTTTTTCAGATCATTGATCAGCTCAACTTTATAGCTTTGGCCAACTTTTTTGACAAAATCCAAGGCCTTGGCAGTGGGCATTTCGCTCTGCTCAAACTTATGATTGGCTTTGATAAATTTGTTCACCTTCTCTTCCAAGATCGGCAGATCTTCCGGAATCAAAGTTCTGGGTAATTCGAAATCATAATAAAATCCGTCGGCCGTGGCCGGTCCGATGGCGAGCTTCGCCTCTGGGAACATCTCCAAAACCGCCGCCGCCAAAGCGTGTGAAGCAGAGTGGCGAATCCGCGCTAAATACCCCTGTTTGTCGACTTTTTTCCGCATAAGAAATTAATCTAACCAATCTATCCAATCTTCATCAATCTCACCAATTTGTCATTGCGAGGAGCAGAGTGACGAAGCAATCTTGAGATCGCCACGTCCGTCAGAGTCACGGACAAAGTCGGGCAATGCCATTCCGAAGCTTTAGCGAAGGGTGGTCCAGAATCTCACACCCTCCTTCGCCCGTCAATCTCAAGTATATCACCACCCTTCGTCAAGACTACGGAGTGGTTGTTTGCTTTATTTTTATTATATAAAGTAGCAAACAAAAAATCCCGAAGACATTTGTCTTGGGACCCTGATATTTTTAAGGGCGGTTCCACCCAAGTTTTCCTGACATATCGCCAGAAACACTCTCATAAATTTTCCTCGGGGCCAGAATCCGTTGGTAGCAGATTCATGCAACGGTAAATAGATTTTAGCAGAAATCCTCTCAAAAATAAATGGCTCATTTTTTGAGCCGTTTATTTTTTATTAAATTTGATAACTTATGGAGTCACCCAGCCGCAAAAACGGTTGAACTCTTTGCCGTTGTACTTGGAGCCTTTGGGAACGGTAATGCATAACTGGCCAATGGCAGCATGCCAGTTCCCGATATTTTGCTTCTCAGCTTTTTTTCTTAAATCGCTGCTGATTCTTTCAAGAGTGACCTCTGCCAGGGCTGTCGAACCAGTTTTTTCTGGAAATCTGAGAGGAGCATCAGATACTATCTCAACAAGTAGCGTGGTAAATTGTTTCCATGAGCTTCTTTCGCTAAGGAAGCTTCTGTTCTCGACTGTGCTTTTGCCGAGACTGATTTTCTCGGCCAAAGAATGTATTTGATTTTGAATTTTCCTCAGAGTTCCATAATCAACAGCAAGCTTAATCATTAGTGGTGTTAGACTTTTCGCTTTGATCGATCCTTGGAGTGCTTTTTCTAAATCATCCAACATTTCATCTTTCGCGCTACTCCTTTGATCCAGCTTCGAGTGAAGCGCCCAGTTTGAGTAGAAGTTCAGGACGTTGTACTCTTTCTTCAGTTCATAAATTTCAAGCAATTTTCTTATTAAGCTGAAGACGTAAACGACATCTTTTTCTTTCTCGATTTCTGATTTTAGGGCTTTGTATAGTTTTTTCTTTAGCCTGTCTTCTGGTTTCATCTTAATCACAAAATTTTATGGCGGGAGCCGGGCGAAGTCTGTCGGCTGACGGACGAAGACTGGTGGAGGTGGTGGGAATGGGTACCCACGTCCAGTTTTAAAACGAAAATAGTTTCTACATACTTAGTCTATTTTGATACTTAAGTCAGGCGTAGAAACAGACAAAATAAATCTGACCGCAGCTTGAAAAGTCTTAGCTCCGCTTCATCAAGCGCTGAAACGAAGAGCAGCCCATGCGTGGTTGGCACCGGCGATTTTCCGTTTGGGCCCGGAAAAGCCGATGGCTTAACTGATAATAGAGTTAAGCGAAAGCTAACTGTTTGTTGCCTTCTATTTTTTTGATGATATTTAACGCCTTTCATCAGTGGCGGTATGCGACTATCAAAGTCCTATGAAAACTGTCGAACCAACACCCCCATGGATAATGGCATTTTAAGCTCTAAAGCGGTGTTTGTCAATGAGGAAGGATTCGCCTAAAATGGATTTAGATGAAGAAAGCAAAACCATTTTTAGTCGGCATTGGTGGCGGTACCGGTAGCGGTAAAAGTTTGGTGGCGGAAAGGTTAAAAAGCATTTCGCCGAAAAATATTATCATTTTGAGCCACGATAATTATTACAAAGACCACAGCGCCATTCCGCTCAAGGATCGTAAGTTTTTAAATTACGATTATCCGGGCGCGCTAGACAATAATCTTTTTTTGCAACATTTGAAAAAGCTGGCGAAGGGCGAAGCAATCGATATGCCTGAGTATAGTTTCGCTACGCACACGCGCAAGAAAGGTGCAAAGAAAGTTAAACCGACGCCGATTATTATCGTGGAGGGCATTTTGATCTTTTCATTGAAAAAGCTAATCAGGGCTTTTGATTTGACCATTTACATTGATGTTGATGATGATATCCGTTTAGCGAGGCGCTTGCGACGCGATGTGGGCAAGCGGGATAAAAGTTACGAAGAATCTTTGCGGCAGTACCTGACCTCTGCTCAGCCGATGTTTGAAAAATATGTCTTGCCGGTCCAAAATGATGTGGACATTGTTTTAAATAACAACGGCACACTGAAAGATTTGCAAAATAGCATTGATACCGTGGCCGCACGGCTTAAAGAGGTTTTGGAAACTAGAGGTTAGAGACTGGAGGCTAGAGGTTAGTATTAAAATCCTTACGGCCAGAATTTCTGGCCGATAGAAAATTGTCATTGTCCCGATGACTAAAGAATCGGGAAGCCGCTCACGCAGTGTATCGGCTCAAATGCGTCCAGAATCTCACTCCATACTAAATACTAGCTTCTATATTCTAAATACTTTAAAATCTTAACGTAGTTAGATTTTAATGGGGCGATTAGCTCAGTTGGTTAGAGCGCCCCGATAACTATCGGGGAGGTCACAGTGACTCGTGAATTTTGTAAAATACATTTGTGGGCGATTAGCTCAGTTGGTTAGAGCGTTCGCTTGACGTGCGAAAGGTCACTGGTTCGAATCCAGTATCGCCCACCAAAATAAGACAGAGCCTTCGGGCTCGGTTTTATTTTGATGATTCAGATCTGGAATTATTTTAATCCAGCCTCGTCCCTCACCAAATTTATTGGTGATGGGGTATCGCCCACCAGAATAAGAATTGCCAAAAAATAAACGGCTCAAAATTTGAGCCATTTATTTTTGTGCGTGTTTAGCATTTTTTCATACTCCGCTATTATGCTAGCTAGCATAATAAACCTGCTCTCAGAGCGAGAAAACTCTTGACAAATTTTAATTAGTGCGTTAAATTCAAATAATCCCTGGGTGAGACAGGGTTTAGATTACTGGCCGAGGAGTGAGTAAGGTCAGTGTTGCTTATTTTTTCAAGGAAAGGAGGCGCCAAATGGAAGCCAGCATCTTTAAGAGCATGACTCTC
>Ga0210057_1007620_pt1 | contig 13050 bp, 12 predicted proteins | sample CryGeyCG2114_010_2_FD_183968 | JGI IMG/M metagenome (GOLD analysis project Ga0210057, IMG submission 183968) | Groundwater microbial communities from aquifer - Crystal Geyser CG10_big_fil_rev_8/21/14_0.10 (SPAdes) (version 2) | ecosystem: Environmental > Aquatic > Deep subsurface > Groundwater ... | reverse complement strand
ACATATTGAAAGACCAGAACTAGGAAAAATGCTTAAATAAGATGTCTGAATAAAACCTAAGTCAAATTCTATAGAATTGAAATAATCCTTAGAAAAAACAACATTTTTTAATTCCCTGAACTCTTCAGGAATCTCTATTTTTTCGCAAATTATTATGAATTTATATTGAGACTTTGTTTCGTAATGTTTTAAGAATATTTTAAGTTCTTTTAAGTTTGAATTTCTTTCTGGCTCACGAGTATTTTTTCTAATATTCAAAACTATAGGTTGCGAAGGATAAATATTGTTTTCATAAAACAAATAAATCTTGTGCAGTATTTCTTTCGGCAAAGTTAAATGCGATAGATATTTATTTTTTCTATAGAACGTGTCAATAATTTTTACATCTCCGGCTTCCAAAAAAAATTCACTGGGCCAACGAATATATCTTTCTCTGTTTTGAGCATAAAATTTTTTAAACTCAGAATCTGAACTAAACTCAAAGATGCTATCAATATATGGATTGAGCACATTCAATGCTTTCAAGTTCTTTTTCCACATATACGTTTTTGCAGTGTATAGGTTTTTAGAATCTGCGTATTTTTTATCATCCGTGAAACAAATATCAATATTTTTTTTACTAAAATCAGAACAATATTTTGATTGTAATACGCATAAGTCCTGCAAAAAAATTATATAATCCCCTAAAGTTTCACCACGATGATTAAAATTCCAGTACCCTAATATTTTGGTATTTGCATCTTTTTTATATTTATAAAATGCAAACTGTGTTTCTTTCAAAATCGATATTAAAAAACGTTCTATGTGTGAAAGAACTTTTTCCATTCTGCTTCTTTCTCGGAACATTTTTAGTGACTTTTTAATAACCCCTCTGTTTTAAGTATTTTTTTACCAATAAAAATATTAAATACTAATAAAAAGGCGTACGATAAAATAGTTGCAACAATAGCGCCATAAAGACCCCAGCGCGGGATAAAAATAATATTACCTGCAAAATTTATTATCATCGAAAAAAACAAACATGCAGATATTAATTTTACGCCTTTAATACCTTGAGAACTTATTAGAAAAGAATACAATCCGTTAACAACATAAATACCCCCTGCCAAAGAAAAAAGAAAGACCAAATCCAACAAAACAATATATTGTTGACCATACAAATTCAATAAAACTAACGCAGTTAAAAATAAAAAAACAAAAGCAAAAACAAAAACAGGAATTGCTATACGGTTTATTTTTTCAAGAATCAATACCTTATTTTTAACTTTAGAAACCGTTGGAAAATAAACCGCAAGAAAAGGACCTAGAAATAAATTTATTGATTGTGAACTGGTAATATACGCTTGGTAAATTCCAACAAATTTCAATGAAAGAAAATATTGGATCATCAGCTTGTCAAGATTTGTTATCACCACAAAAAAAACTCTTGATAAAATTACATAAAAACTAAACTGGAACAAAATCTTAATCCACCCATAACTAAAAACAAAAAAATACTTCCGTATACTGATAATAACAAGTAAAGAAAACAACAAATACGCTAAAATAACAGGGAGATAAACTGAGCTGTAACTCAAATTTTTTTTAAAAAATAATAAATAAACAAAAGTCAACAATAATAAAGAATAAGAAACGCCTTGAAATAAGGTCGTTCTGTTGATCTCTAGAAGGCCTTGTAATGTTGCACTGGTTGTTTGGTACATCCCAAACACCACAACAAATAAAAGACTGGCAGTCATTAAGTGTGCATCTAGTTTGAGAAAATCAATAATCCTTTCTTTCAGTAGAAAATAAAAAGAAATCCAAAAAATACCCTGAACAAATATTATGGCATATGCGCTAGAAATTATCTGCTTCTTTTTTTTTGCGTTTTTAGCAACATAAAATTGAATTGCGGTAGGAAAACCAAGTATTATCGGCAAAACAAGAAAGGTGGCGATAGATACCAGTAAACTATATTTACCATACTCTTCAGGACCAATAAATCTACCCCCCACAACATGTACAACTAGCATGACTAAAGTTATTATCAAAGATCCTGTGAATGACCAAGATAAATTTTTAATAAACTTATTAACTTTAGATGTGGGAGGCGTGTTAAAAATGTATGAAAAACTTTTGCCTGTAAATAACAATAGTTCTTCTAGCAATTTATCCCGTATTTTGATTTTAAACATTTTCTAATTTTCTACTTAATCTCGTATTATCTTTGCTATCAATCACAAATACATTGATTGGTTATGACTGGTAGTCCACAAGCAAGAGACTCTCCCATTCTTGTTGGAAAAACACACTTCCCAGATAAAGGTATTTTCAACATGTTTTCTCAAAAAAAATTCGATTTTTTGAGTTTGTGATGATCAAATAATGAAATTCATTTTTAAAATTTAGCAACACATTTTAAACGAAATTTTGGGTGAATTTTTGAAATTAATTTATAATATGTTTGTCTCCAATCATCTTTGATTTTTCCAGGAATATGGCTTACAATTTTTTTAATATATTTATTTGTAAGGATGGTGGTTGAGTTCTCAGTTTTAATGTCAGTAGATTTTTGCCATGCATCCAAATAAAAAGTTTGTTGTACCTGCGCGTCAAATGTTGATTTTTTTGTTTTTTGTGTAACAAAAAAAGTTCCATAAGTACCTTTGTGACCTCCTACACCCAATAACATCATTTTTTTAAAATTGTATTCATAAATTTTCCATAATTTTTTAAGGTTTCTTGGAAAAAGTTGTATGAAAAGACAATCAAGTATTTTCCATTTGTTAGATGTATAATAATCTTGAAATACAGTTGGGGAAAACATGTAAAATCCATGATTAACAAAATTAGATGTTGGTAAGCAGTGAATTATTCTTCCCCCAATTTTTAACATTTTATTATAATTTTCTAAGACTTTCGGAAAGTTAAAAATATGTTCCGAAGTTCCTGAATCTATTATCAAATCATACTTGTTGTGAAGTCTGGCGGGAATATTAGTGTTCAAATCATGAATTATAGTACACTTTTCAAAATCACAAAAATCCAAACTATCCACTTTGTCTAACCCGATAGATTTAAAGAACATAATATCAGAAATACATCCTTTTTTTTTGAAGTGATTATTTTCCGCTAAGTGTAATTGGACTTTGTTTAACTGAAATTTTAGTTCTTCACTCCATTTTTTTAATTGTTTTTGTGTTGCAGAAATATCTTGCCTTCCACAAGTTAATACAGTTCCAGAAAACGCTCTCTTTTTTCCTTCCCGCATAAGCAGTTTAATCATTCCACGAGTGATGCCCATTTTATTATTCTGTTAAGCAAATCTTTTATAAATTTTGTTAATCCCAAAAAAAACAAAATGTTTTGTTTAACAAACTATTTAAATTAATATGTGTTTTTTTATAATTTAAGTTTAAAAATGCAATTTAAAAATATTTTTATCACTGGAGGTGCAGGATATGTTGGAAGTAAATTAGTTCCACAACTTCTCGATAAAGGGGATTATGTAACCGTATATGATTTGTGTATTTATGGAGATGTTCTTAATCCTCATCCAAATCTTAATTTGATAAAAGAGGATATTAGGAATAAAAAAAAATTAATTGAATCCTCTAAAAATCATGATTCATTTATTCATCTTGCGTGCATTTCAAACGATCCTAGTTTCGATCTAAATCCGGAGTTAGGCAAGTCAATAAATTTTGACGCGTTCAAAAATGTGATTGAAGCAGTTAACAAAGGAGGAATTGAACGATTAATTGTTGCAAGTTCAACAAGTCAATATGGTATAAAACCTGTTGATGTTGATGTCACAGAAGATACTGTTGCAAATCCTATAACTGATTATGCAAAGTACAAATTGGCATGTGAACAACTTTTAATGAATACTGATATGGGAAACACAGAATATGTTTTTGTAAGACCTGCAACTTTATGCGGGTACGCGAAAAGATTAAGACTTGATTTATCAGTTAACATTCTCACTATCAATGCATTAATCAATAAAAAAATTAAAATTTTTGGCGGAGATCAAATGCGACCTGCACTAAACATTAAAGATATGGTGAGATTTTACGAATTAATGCTGGACGCACCAAAAGAAAAAATTCACGAGCAAGCATTCAATGTTTCTTACAAAAATATGACCATTAATGAAATTGCGAATGTGGTTAAAAACGTGGTTGGTGATGATTCAATACAATTTGAAGTCACACCAAGTAATGATAACAGATCTTATCATGTTAATACAGATAAAATGAAGAAAATTCTCAATTTTGAATGTAAATATGATCTTGAAGATGCAATCAAAAGTATAATGAACGCTTACAATTCAGGTCTCATAATTGATGGATTAAATAATCCTAATTATTATAATATAAAAAAAATGAAAGAGATCGAATTGAAATGAAAGTTGCAATCATTGGAAGTAATTCGTTTTCGGGAAGTCATTTTGTCAATTTACTTCTAGAGAATACACATTATGCTGTTCTGGGAATAAGTAGATCTCCTGAAAAAAGCGAATTATATTTGCCATATAAAAAAAGGGATCTTTCAAAATTCAAATTTTATCAATTGGATTTGAATAAGAACTGTCTTGAACTGTTGGCTTTATTTGACGAAGAAAAGCCAAAGTACATAGTTAATTTTGCTTCACAAAGTATGGTAGGTCAAAGTTGGGATAATCCAGATCATTGGTATAACACTAATGTATTGTCAATTGTCAAACTTACGAATGAACTTAAGGAAAGAGATTATTTAACAAAATATGTTCATATTTCAACTCCGGAAGTTTACGGTAACTGTACGGGGATTGTGAGAGAGAATAATATTTTTAATCCAAGCACACCTTACGCGGGGTCAAGAGCGGCGGCAGACAATTTTATACAAATGTTGGTTAAACAATTTAATTTTCCTGCAGTATTCACCCGTGCAGCAAATGTTTACGGGCCTCATCAACAACTTTTTAAAATAATACCAAAAGCTGTTGTATGTATTAAAAAAGGGGAAACAATACCTTTGCATGGAGGAGGGTTTGCAAAGAGATCGTTCATTCATATAAAAGATGTTTGTGAGGCAACACTTAAAATTATGGAAAATTCTGAACCGGGAGAAATTTATCACTTATCAACAAATAAATTAGTTTCCATAAGAGATTTGGTTAAGCTAATCACAGATAAAAAAAAAATTTGTTTAAAAAACTCAATAATGGCTGTTGAAACAAGAAGAGGCTTGGATGATGCTTATATTTTAGATTCAACAAAAGCAAATCAAGAATTAAGCTGGACCCCGAAAATAAATTTAGAAGACGGTATTGAAGAAGTTATGAACTGGGTTGACTATAATTGGGAAAAAATTAAGAAAGAAAGGGGGGAATACATACATGAAGAATGAAAAAATGAAACAAAAAGAATCACTTGTTTTAAACAAACTGCTCACAACTCTAGCAGAAATTCCAGAGTTGCATGCACCAGGAACACCAATATATTCATTAATCAAGTCAATTGCAAGAAATGAGATGGAATACTTATTTTCCAAAAACAATGATGTCTTTAATTTAGGCCATTTCGGAGAATTGAAATTTCCTTACGTTAGTATGGGTAGTGTAGATTCATTAAATCTTTTTGATATAGATGAATTAATACTTTTTTCTTTTTATTACAAAAATAAGGAAAAATATACTAAATGTGTAGATATTGGAGCAAATATAGGTTTGCATTCAATTTTACTCTCAAAAAGCGGTTATCAAATTAAAGCTTACGAACCTGATCCAACACATTTCAAAATTCTAAAAAAAAACATTACTTTGAATGATTGTAGAAATTTAGAACTAATACAAGCAGCAGTTTCATCCGAAGAAGGAACTCAAAACTTTATTAGGATTATAGGAAATACAACCGGAAGTTGTCTAGAAGGTGCTAAAAAACATTTTTATGGTGATTTAGAAAAATTTTCTGTAAGAACAGTAAGTATAAAAAACTTGATGAACTGGGCAGATATACTAAAAATAGATGCAGAAGGGTCTGAGAAAGATATTCTTTTAGCCACATCAAGGGAGGACTGGATCAATACAGACGCTCTTGTTGAAGTAGGAACTGAAGAAAATGCAACAGCAATATATGAACATTTCAAAAAATTAAAAATCAACATGTTTTCTCAAAAAAAAAACTGGCTTGTGGTAGAACGCATAAATGATATGCCTACACATTATTCAGAAGGAACTCTGTACATATCTTCAAAAAAAAATATGCCTTGGTAAACACCTAAGTAAAATGGATTTGAAATTTAAAGGAAAAGAAAATGTTTTAAAAATTTTCAGAGGGTATAATGCAACTTAAAGGGAAAGTAACAATTATTTTTGGAGGGGGAAAAGATATAGGAGAAGAAATTGTTAAGTTATTCGTAAAGGAAGGTTCTACAGTTATCATCGCAGATTTAGATGAGTCAGCAGGTAAAAAGTTAACTCAAGAATTGAAAAAAGATTATTTAACATCCATCGAATTTGTATCGGTTAACATTGTTGATGAAGAACAAGTAAACCTAGTGATAAATAAAGTCATTCAAGAACACAAAAAAATCGATATTTTAATTAATAATATTAGGGGTGACCGATTCCGTGAAAAGCAGGCTTTTGATTATTCAATTAAAGAATGGCTTGAGAGTTTTAAGTTTATATTAGGGGGTGCATATTTAACGACCAAATACACTATACCGCACATGCAACGGTTGAAAAAAGGAGTTATCTTGAATATTTCATCTATTTCAGGGTTTCTTATTGGAGATGAATCTATGAATTATCACATTGCCAAAGCAGGTTTAACACAATTTACAAAATATGTTGCGGCAAAATATGGTTCTGAAAACATAAGAGCTAATTCGGTTTCGTTAGGATTTATTGTTAAAGACAAACACAAAATGACTTTTGAAAGTTCCAAAAAAAAACACAAAGCGATATCAGTTCACCCTCTAAGAAAGGTGGGCACTAATTTAGATGTCGCAAATGCAGTTTTATTTCTTTGCTCGGATGATTCTGGGTTTATAACTGGAGAAAACTTGATTGTTGATGGAGGTTTGACAATTCAAGATCAATGGTCTGTTATTAATAGAGAGGTCGATTGAACAATGCGTATGTTAGATAAATCAAAAAACTGCCTGGGAATTATTGATTTAACTAAAGATGTCAAATTAGGTGATTTTCTCATATTTATAGAGAATTTAAAATTAAAATTGATTGAAAATGAATGTAGTAAAGTTGACATTCAGATAATTGCAAAATATTCAAGTAAAAAAAAGTTTTTTTTATATACCAAAATATTGGAAAACTATCTTGATATTTCTTCTTGTAAAATAATTAAGTCTCCAAAATATTTAAAATCCGATTACAAATTTATATACTATCCCCAATTTGAGGAAGGTTTAAAAATTTCTTCTTTAGATTCCACTAAATCTGTGCAAAATTTTTTTACTAAAAACGGATTCATACCGTTTTTATCTTCAAAAGACAACATTAAATTTGTTGAAAAAGAGTTTCTAGAAAAAGTTGCTCTGAACAGGTTGGTTATAACGGTTCACCTCAAAAATAATGTCAAACGACCGTTTGAAAGCAACGCAAATCAGGTTGAGTGGATTTATTTTTTAAACTGGTGTCACGAAACAAATATCTCTGCAATTTTTTTTATTATTGGTGATGATTATGTTCTTCCAGAAATTCTTGCTTTGCCCAATGTTATCAAAACAAAAGAATACTGCTTCGATATTGTTCAAGATCTTTTACTTATAGAGTCTTCCGATATGTTCATGGGTTCATGTAGTGGACCGTTTCAGATTGCGTTATTCAGTAAAATACCTTATTTGGTATTCAAGAATCCTGAACACCATAAAGAAGAAATGCTTCAAGAAATTGGTGGTTCAAACAGATTCCCTTTTTCTACAAATGCACAAGTCATTTTAAGAGAAAATGAAACTTTTGAAATTATGGTTGCAGAATTTAATAAGATTTATAAAACATTAAATAAGATCGGGTAAAAGATGGAATATCGTTTATTGGGTGAGACGGGAGTTAAGCTATCTGTTTTAGGCTTGGGGTGCTCGAATTTCGGAGAGCGAACTTCTGAAAAAGAAGCTGAAAAAATTATTCTTACTGCTTTTGAAAACGGAATAAATTTTATTGATACTGCTAACGTTTATCCGAATCAAGGACTTGAAGGAAAATCTGAAACAATAATTGGGAAAATTTTGAGAAAACATGATTTAAGAGATAAATTTTTTCTTTCAACAAAGGTCAGAGCAAGAATGGGTGAGGGGCCCAACGATTCCGGTTTAAGTAAGTACCACATCTTGAAACAAATAAATGGTTCTTTAAAAAGATTACAAACCGATCATATTGATTTGTATCAACTTCACCATCCAGATCATACTGTTGCTATTGAAGAACAAACCGCTACAATGGATATTTTGATTAAACAAAACAGAATTCTTTATTTCGGATTGTCTTCTTTTTCTTCATGGGAATTAATAGAGTTTTTATGGAATAGTGAAAAAAAAAATTTTTCTAAATGTGTTTCGGTACAATCAAAATATAATCTTTTTGATCGCGCGATAGAATCGGATATTTGTACGGTAGGCAAAAAATATAAAATAAGTGTTTTTGCGTATAGCCCTTTAGATGGAGGGCTACTTACTGGAAAATATGCGTTAAATAAACCTCTGCCATTAAATGCGAGACATACAATATGGGGTTTAGATTTTAAAAAAATAGAAAATAAAAAAAAATTAAAAAAAGTAGAAAAACTTTTAAAAATTGCAGAAAAAAAAAAAACTTCTCTCACCCAGTTATCAATAGCCCGACTTTTGCATAATAAAGATATCACAAGTTACATTATTGGACCAAGAACAACAGAGCATTTAAAGCAATATTTATCTGCTTTAGAAGTTACTCTTTCGTATGACGAAATTGACAAAATTGACAAAATATGCCCTCCTGAAAAGATTTATACGCCCTCAAAAAAAAGCATGTTTAGATAAGGATAATTAATAAATATTTTGTTAAGATTAATCCACTAAATTTAAATAACAATAAAAATCCTTCAAACTCTCAAATGGATCTAGGATTAAATGGAAAAAAAGCACTTGTAACTGGTGCAAGTAGTGGTTTGGGTAAATCAATTGCAATAGCACTTGCCGAAGAAGGTGCAAAAGTTGCAATAGTATCAAGAACTAAATCTGATTTAGAAGAAGTTTTAGAAAATATTGGTGGGCGGAAAAAAGGACATTATATGATTACTCAGGACCTTGCTTTGATCGGCAGTCCTGAAAAAGTCTTTGTCGATTTAAAACAAAACTGGGGTAATCTAGATATTCTTGTAAACAATGTGGGAGGCACACTAGACATTAAAGACCCACTATGTTCTATACGGGATTGGCAAAAAATTTGGCGTATAAATATGGAAGTCACAATAGAATTAACTAACCTATCTTTAACTTATATGAGGAATCAAAAATGGGGGAGAATTGTAAATATTTCTTCCATATCCGCACTGGAAAATCAGGGTCCTGTACCTTATTGTTCAATTAAAGCAGCCTTAACATCATATACTAGAAGTATTGGTCGCATATTTGCGTCTGATGGGGTGATGATAAATTCAGTTCTTCCAGGGGCAGTGCTCACAGAAAAAGGATATTGGAATACAAGTTCTAAAAACAACCCGGAACATGTTGAAAAATATTTAAATGAAAGAATGGCAATTAAACGTTTCGGTAAGCCTGAAGAAATAAGTAAAATTGTTACGTTTTTATGTTCAGAATATGCATCTTTTTTTGTCGGTTCAGCAGTGCTTGTTGATGGAGGACAAGGCAGGTGTTTTCAAAATGAATACTAGAAAAAATAATGATTTAAGAATTAGAATTGCTGAAATGGTTTATAATTCTAAAGAAGGACATATTCCCAGTGCGTACTCAATTATAGATATTTTATCGGCATTGTATGATAAAATTTTAAAGTATGATTCAAAAAATCCTGAGTGGGCTGAAAGAGATTATTTTATTCTGAGTAAAGGACATGGTTGTAAAGCGTTATATGTAATTCTTGAAAAATATGGGTTTATAACTAAAGAAGATATATTTCGAAAAGAAAAAATTATATTGGGCGGACATCCAGATTGTACAAAAGTGCCTGGCGTTGAAGCATCAACAGGATCTTTAGGTCATGGAGTTGTTACCGCAATGGGGATTGCGTTAGGTTTGAAAATTAAAAAAAAAGCTAATAAAGTTATTGCTTTAATAGGTGATGGAGAAAACAATGAGGGAACTGTTTGGGAAACCGCATTAATAGCACAAAACTTGAAACTGGGAAATCTTTGCGTTGTTGTTGATAACAATGAATCTTTAGCACAAATATTAAAGTATCATGACCTTAACAAAATGTGGGACTCCTTCGGGTGGAACGTTTATGAAATAAATGGACATGATGAAGAAGAATTAATTTCAACATTTAATAAAATTTCTTTTAATTACAATTTTCCACCTAGTGTAATAATTGCAAATACGGTCAAAGGAAAAGGAGTTGATTTTATTGAAGGGCACGGTCATTGGCATCATAAAATACCCACTATTAAAGAATTAGAAACAATAATGAGGCGTTTATCTTAAATGATTAAAAACGTATTTGATAAAACAAGCGATGGCGTAGAAAAAAAAATCAGGCAAGAATTTGCAGATACTATGCTTGAAATAGGGCAAAAAGATCCAAATCTTATAGTGTTAATTGGTGATATAAGCCATTTTATTTTACAACCTTTTGCGAATGCTTGTCCTGATAGATTTTATAATATAGGCATTTGTGAACCTGCAATGATGAATATGGCTGCTGGACTCTCAAAAGTAGGTTTTTTCCCGGTAGTTCATACAATTGCCCCTTTTTTAGTTGAAAGATCTTTTGAACAAATAAAACTTGATTTTGGTTACCAAAAATTAGGAGTTAATATTGTTACGGTGGGAAGTGCTTTTGATTATGGTAGTTTAGGATGCACGCACCATTGTTATGGAGATTTTGCACTCTTAAAGACAATAGAAGGAATGCAAATAATACATCCTGCGAGTTGTAAAGAGTTTAATTTGTTATTCAAACAAACATATAACAATAACAAACCATCATATTTTAGATTGCCTGAAAGCCAGCACAGTATTAATTTTAAAGATAAAGATATTGTTTTTGGAAAAGGAATAACCGTTAGAGAAGGTTCAGATGTAACTATAATTGCAATAGGACCTCAACTGAAAACTGCGGTTGCTTCTGCAGAATTACTTGATCTTGAAAAAATTAGTTCAGAAATAATTTATTTACACACGATCAAACCATTTGATGAAGAATTGATTAATAAAAGTGTTGAAAAAACAGGGAACTGTTTAGTTATAGAAGAACATAGTATGTATGGAGGGATTTTTGATGATGTTTTAAGGTGTTCAAAAGAGTTAAAGAATATAAATTATTCTGCAATAAATTTAGGGGATAAATTTGTTCGAGAGTATGGATCTTATGAAGATCATTGCAAGAGACTGGGGTTTTGTAAAGATAACGTTGTGAAAAAGATAAAAGAGGAATTATTATGAACCTTGAAAAATTTAAAAATATACCTTTTAAAAAAAGAACAACTTGCATTGTGTGTGATTGTGTTCTTGATAAACCTTTAATTAACTTACCTGGATTTCCTTTAACAGAAATATATGTTGATATACCTGTAACTGAAAAAATAGGTTTTGTTGATCAAGAATTTCATTTTTGTAAGAATTGTGAACACGGCCAAATTGGCAATGTAATAGCTCCAGAGTTTTTGTATGGTAATAATTATGTAACTAGAACTTCAACAAGTAGTTCTGCCGTTAAATCAATAGATGTTTTTCTCGTATTTGTAAACAAAATCTTAAATAATAAACCTGCGAAAAGCGTACTTGATATAGGCTGCAATGATGTTTACACTCTTAAAAAGTTGAAAAACAATGCAGAAAAATTATATGGTGTTGATCCTATTCTGAAAGGAAAAGAAGAGCAATTTAATGATGATCAAATAACTGTTTTCGGAGACTTTTTTGAAAACATAGATTTTCAATCAAAAAAAATAAATTTTGATGTTGTATTATGTAGCCACACTCTGGAGCATGTTGAACATCCTAAAGAATTGATTTCTAACTTACTCAAAAACTCAGGAGAGGAGACTTTGTTTTTCTTTCAATTTCCGGGTTTAGAGCCCTTAGTCGAAAATGCTCATTTTGATCAAGTTTTTCATCAACACCTGAATTATTTTTCTCTCAAATCAATATTATATTTGTTAAACTCTGTAGGGGCAGAACTTGTTAATTTTGAATTTAATAATCATCACTGGGGTACTTTGATGATCTGTTTTAAGAAAAAAAAAGAAGGTGTTATTTCTAGCAATAAATTTGAGACAGATATTACAAGCATAACTGAAAAAGAAATACTTGCACAATACAAGCTGTTTAAGGATTCTATGGCTTTAGCAAATGAGCGTTTAGCATCTTTTAATAGTGAAACTGTTTATGGTTACGGGGCTGCATTAATGGTTCCGGTACTGAATTATTACATCCATAATTTCTTAAGTCTGAAAAATATTATCGATGATGATAAAAATAAAGATGGATTGTATTACATTAACACACCAATACAGATCATACATTCAGAAAAAATAGGTGAAATAAAAAATTCCATTATTTTTATTACTGCAACGACTTCAAAACAAGCTATTCGTGACATAGTAAAAAAATTAATTGATCTAAATGTAAAAGAAATAATAATTCCTGTTAATTTAATTTAGGGGTAATAAAATATGATTGAAAAAACAAAAAAATTGTACGAAAAATTGCTTTTTATACGTATGGTTGAAGAAAGAATTGCTGATGAATATTCTAATCAAGAAATGCGTTGTCCAGTTCATTTGTCAATAGGGCAGGAAGCAATAGCAGTTGGTGTTTGCGAAAATTTAACAAAAAATGATGTTGTTTACAGTAATCATCGCTGCCATGCACATTATTTGGCAAAAGGAGGTAATTTGGATA
>Ga0210057_1007619_pt1 | contig 13051 bp, 13 predicted proteins | sample CryGeyCG2114_010_2_FD_183968 | JGI IMG/M metagenome (GOLD analysis project Ga0210057, IMG submission 183968) | Groundwater microbial communities from aquifer - Crystal Geyser CG10_big_fil_rev_8/21/14_0.10 (SPAdes) (version 2) | ecosystem: Environmental > Aquatic > Deep subsurface > Groundwater ... | reverse complement strand
GGATATGTTGAGGAGCTCAAGGGGGATAAAGTTGTTTTTTCTGAAATGAATTACATCGGCTTAGGGAAAATGAATTACAGGAGTTTAAGAATCGGCTCGTCGGTCATTAATGGATATATTTATTAATCTGTTATTATTCTCTTAATCTATACATTAGAGCTTCTGATAGATGGTTGGATGAAATATTTTCTGAACCGTCTAAATCAGCAATGGTTCTGGCTGTTTTCAAAACCCGATGATACCCCCGGGCGGATAATTTCCCGGAATCAACGTATTTTCTTAAAATACTCTCTGATTTGCTGTCAACCTGGCAGTATTTTTTTATTTGAGGAATTGCCATTTCTGAATTAGTCAGCCCCCCGCCGTATTTTAATGGACGGTCATTCTTGAATCTTTCTTTTTGAATTTCTCTGGCTTTTTCTATTTTGGTTCGAATTTTTGAGACAGAATTTTTCTCGTCGGTAGCTACTAATTTTTCATATTTTATTTGAGGGACATCAATAAAGAGGTCAATCCTGTCAATCAGGGGGCCGGAAAGTTTTCTTCTGTACATTTGAATTTGAGAGTTGGTGCAATGGCATTTCTTTTCCGGGTCGCCAAAATATCCGCAGGGGCAGGGGTTGGAAGCGGCGACCAGAGTGAATTGAGCGGGCAGAGTTAAAAAGTGTTTCGCCCTTAAAATTGTAATTTTCCCTTCTTCAAGCGGCTGGCGCAACGATTCTAAAACATCTCGGTGGAATTCGGGGAATTCATCCAGAAATAAAATACCCCGATGAGCCAAAGTTATTTCTCCCGGACGGGGAGGATTGCCGCCGCCAATTAAAGCTGTCTCTGAGGCCGTATGATGGGGCGAACGAAAGGGTCTCAGGTTAATTAAAGGTTGCTCCGGCGGCAACATCCCGGCTACGCTGTAAATTTTGCTTACTTCCAATGATTCGTCAAAAGAAAGAGGGGGCAAAATTGACGGGATGGCTTTGGCTAAAAGAGTTTTGCCTGTTCCCGGCGGCCCTTGCATCAAAAGATTATGGGAACCCCCGGCTACGATTTCCAGGGCTCTTTTGGCGTATTCCTGGCCCTTGATCCAACCGAGCTCAATGGGATAATTATTTTCCCTGATAAATTCTTCGGGATTTATTTTAAATGGAGCAATTGCTTTTCTGCCTTCCAAATATTCAATGGTCTCTGTTAAGCTTCCTACTCCGATTGTTTTTATTTCTTTTATTAAAGCGGCCTCAGCAACGTTGGGCCAGGGCAGAATTATTTCTTTTAAGCCCTTTTTCTTTGCGAGCAAGGCGATTGATAAGACCCCTTTAATCGGTCTTAATTTTCCGTCCAAAGCCAGCTCTCCGACAAAGATTCGTCCCGAATGGTCGAATTTTATTTGTTTTGAAGCGGATAGAAATCCTAAAGCAATAGGCAAGTCATACAAAGAGCCCTCTTTTTTCAAATCAGCCGGCGCCAGAGAGACCAAAACCCGAATTGGCTGATGAGAGGGAGATTGAAACCCCGAACTTTTAATTGCCGCCCCAACTCTTTCTTTCGCTTCCTGAACCGCCTTGTCAGGCAGGCCCACAATTTCAAAATGCCTCAATCCGTATGAGGCATCTGTTTCCACTTCAATAACTTGGGCATCCAAACCCACGACAGCCGCTGAGAATACTTTTGAAGGCATATTTTATTTACTTCTTACATTTATCGCAAGTTCTGGCTTCAGGGTATACTTTTAATCTTTCTTCTGAAATATCTTTTCCGCATTTTTCACACTTGCCGTATTTGCCTTTTTCAATTTTCTCTAAAGCTAAATTTATATCTCTCAATCGCGTTTCCAAACCATGTTCAACGGGCAGAAGATTGCCGTATTCTTCCACTTCATCGGCTGCTCTTTCCAAAGATGAGCCCCCTGAATCTCCGTCCCAGTGGGGGAAGCGGGTATCCCAGTCGCCTGGCACGGTCTTATCCTTTTCGGCGAATTTTTCCAACTCTTTTTCAAGAACAGTTTTTTCCTTTTCTAACTTTTCTTTTAATTCATTAAGAAGTTTTTTGTCCATATTTTATTGAGTTAACTTATCAATTGTTTTCATCATACTTTTGCCAGAGCTGGCAAAGAGAAATTTATCATTGAGAATTGACCAGCAAATGCCAAAATTAGCTTGCGGGAAAGAAAGGTAGCGGAAAGATGCGCCTTTGTAAACAGCTTTTTTGGAAGAGGGGAGATAGGCCGTCTTTTCTTTGCCTAAAACCGCAAAGAGGGTTTCAGTGTCTTTTTCCATTGTCGGCTCCCAAGAGTTGAGCAAATCAACCAATCCTTCCGGTCTTTCAATTTGAGCCACCAAGCCCAGGCGATTAACGGCTTTGTCAGAATAAATAAACAAAGTGAAATCTTGATTTAATTTTTCTAACAATCCTTCCGGTGTTTTTATTTCAAATGTTTCAAAAAATTCTTTTAGGCCCAAAATTTTATTTTCTTCCTCATCTTTGATTAAAAGCCGGGTAAAGCCTTCCGTTTCAGTTTTTTCCTTCAAGAGCTGGGATAAGGACAACTTAATTTCTTCCGGAGCGGTGAGAACCAAAGTTTTAGTTTCTTCGGTCTTCATCAGGGGAGAAGGAATTATTATTTCCGGCGGGGTAGAAGGTTTTTCAGTAGGCGGCTGAGCAGACGGAGTAGGTTGAGAGGCCGGTGTTCTGACCTTGGCATACCAATAGCAAAAAGTAATAAAAAAAGTTAAAATTGCCAACGTTAGGCCCAGAATTAAAAATCTAACCCAGATTTTTTCAGCAAAAGTGGGTTTCGCCGGCAGGGGCCTAAAAATCTCAGCTGGCGGAGCTACAGATTTTTCTATTTTTTCAGCCGGTCTGGAAAATTCTCTTGTGGAAGCGGCCGCTTTGATTCTTTCTAAAAATTTTTTTCTTTCTTTTTCTTCTTCTTGTTGTTGTTTCTGTGTCCCTTCTAATTCCTTTTTTAAATTTTCTATTTCCGGCTTTTCTTCTTTTTGTAATATTTCTTTTTCAGTTTCAGTTTCTTCGGCTAATTCTTCTTTCTCCTCTGCCGGCTCAAAAATTTCTTCTTCTGTTTTGTGTCTTATTGGCACATCTTCGGCCGTTTTTTCTTCTGCCGTTTCTTTAACTCCATTTAATTCTTCCTCCCTTTCTTCCGGCAACTCCTTTTTTAGAAATTTTGATTTAAGCTTGCGGTCTATTTCTTCTAATTTCCCGATTATTTCGTCTTCTGTCTCTAAAATCTTTTGTAGCTTTAGTTCATTTTCTTTTATCTGAAATTCAATTTTTCTTTTTTCGTCTTCCTGGCCCCATCTTTCTTTTTCAATTTTTTTTCTTCGGTCTTCTGCTTCCCACCTTCTTTGCTCTATTTCTTTCTTTGCTTCCGGCAATTCCGCCGAACTTTCCTCTTCTTCAATCAATTGTTTTTCTTCGTCAGCTTCTTTTTCCTTTCCCAAGACGGCTGACAGATTCCCTTCAATCTGAATTTTACTTTCAGAGAGACGAGCCTTTTTTTCTTCCAAAGGAAGCTTTTCCGCAGAAAGCTCTTTAAGCTCTTTTTCCAGAACATCCCTTTCTTCTTTTAATCTTATTTCTTCCTGCTTTTTTAAAATTTCCTCCAGCCTTATTTCTAACTGTTTTTCCTCCTCTGAAATCTTTTGGTATTTTAAATTAACTATTTCTATCTGAGTATCAATTTCTTTTATTTCATTTAGCCGGCTCCATTTTTCTTTTTCAACTTCTCTTCTTTCTTGTTCTTTCTCCCAACGCTTTCTCTCAAGCTTCCTTTTTTCCTGGAGCGATTCTGCCGCTTTTTCTTCTTTCTCGATGGGGGCCATTTCTTCTTCAATGCCTTTTTCTTTTTCCAAAATTGGTTCCAGAATTTTTTCTATTCCACCTTTTCTTTCCAGCAGTTGGTTTCTCTCTAATTCAAAAGGCGTTTTTTTCTCCGGGAAAGTTTTCAGAATTTCTTCTATCTCTGCTTTTTCTTTCTCCAGCTCTTCTGCTTTTAATTCAATTTGTTGTTTTTCTTCTTTCTCTTTTTTGCGCCTCATCGGCACATCTTCAGCCATTTTTTCTTCTGCTCCCCTTTTACTCTCTGCCAAACCCTTTTCAATTTCTTCAGTTTTCTTTTCGGCCGCCTCTTCTTCTCTGGCCGCCTGGGGGACTGTTTCTTTCCGAGCGATTTCTTCTTTTCTTGCTCTTTCCAGCGCCCTTACCATTTCTATCATTTTTTTTGCCTCATCGTCTTTTTCGATTTCTTCTTCGGTTTTTAACCCCGTTATTTTTTCTCTTTCTTTTTGGGTTTCCGCCTCCCTAAATTTGGCAATGTCTTTTGCCATTGTCTTAATCTCCTCTCTTGCCAAGAGTTTCCTTAACTCTTTTTTTTCTTCAACCTCCTTGACCACAAGATAGAGCGTTAATTTTAATCACTGCTTCTCCCACGAATAGATATTAGCTGCTACTACTGAAAGCTTCGTGATTTTATTAGCGGTTATTTTTTAACGGCTTTTAAAGAAAGATTTATTCTTCCCTGTTCGTCAATAGAAATTACTTTTACCGGCACGATATCCCCGATCTTAACTATATCTTCAACTTTTTTTACGTGATAGGGAGCAAGTTCAGAAATATGGATTAAGCCTTCCTGGCCAGGCAGTATTTCAGCGAAGGCCCCGAAATCCAAAATCCTTTTTACCTTTCCCTGAAAAACTTCTCCTACCTTAACCTCTCTGGTGATGTTTTCTATCCAGGATACCGCTTTTTTGGCCGCTTCTTCTTTTTCTGAAGTAACAAAAATCCTGCCCGAGTCCTCAATGTCAATTGATACCCCGCATTCATCAATAATTTCATTAATAATTTTGCCGCCGGGCCCGATTACCTCCCTGATTTTTGCCGGATTAATTTGGAGAATTAGAACCCTCGGGGCATAGGGGGAGAGTTCGGCTCGAGGCCCGGGCATTACTTTTTTCATTTCTCCCAGAACTTGAAGTCGAACCTTTTTCCCTTCAGCTAACGCCTCTTTTATAATATCCTGACCAATGCCTTCAATCTTGACGTCCATTTGGATAGCGGTGATGCCTTTTTCAGTTCCCGCCACTTTAAAATCCATATCTCCGTGATGGTCTTCCGGGCCCTGAATGTCGGCTAAAATTTTGTAGTCCGCCTCGTCGGCGAATGGGCCGGAGAGGCCCATTCCCACTTTCGTCATAAGACCCAAGGCGATTCCTGCGGCCGGCGCCTTGATGGGCACGCCGGCATCCATTAAAGCCAAACTGGAGCTGGATATGGCAGCCATAGAAGTGGAGCCGTTTGAAGAGAGAATTTCCGTAACTATTCTGATGGTGTAAGGGAATTCCTCAAAGCTTGGCACCAAGGAAAGCAAAGCTCTTTCCGCCAGCATGCCATGGCCGATTTCTCTTCTGCCCGGTCCCCGCATCGGCTTTACTTCTCCGGCAGAATAGGGCGGAAAATTGTAATGATGCATAAAACGTTTCTTTCCGACAATTTCCATGCCTTCCAGCAATTTTACATCGCCCGGCGCGCCTAAGGTTAAAATAGAAAGGGCTTGAGTTTGCCCTCTGATAAAAAGACCGGAGCCGTGAGTCCTCGGCAACAATCCTGTTTCAATTTGGAGTTTTCTTATCTCGTCAAGTTTTCGACCGTCAGGCCTTTTTTCTCCGCCAGCCGGCGGATTGATAATATTTTTATGGACCAATCCCTCAATTTCTTTTTCAAAAAATTCATTAGTATAACTTTTCTTTCCCATCCCCGGATATTTACCTTCAATAAAATAAAGCAATTCTTCTTTAAGATTGTTGACTGTTTCCATGCGCTCAACTTTTCCATTGCCGTAGAGAGCTGTTTCTAATTTCTTCCCTAAAAATTCCCTAATATCTTTTTCTAACTCAGAGTCTTTAGTTGGTTCAGCAATCGTAATTTTTTCTTTTCCAACCTTTTCAATAATTTCTTTTTGAAAATTAATTATTTTTTCTAAATAGGGTTTGGCAAATTCTACGGCATCTAAAATTACATTTTCTTCAACCTCATTCCCTTCCGCCTCAATCATATCAATCAAGATATCGTCATTTTTTTTGTTGCCTAAAAACTTAGCCAAAGGAGAAAATAAGCCGGATATTACCATGTCCAAATTGCTTTTTTCTCTTTCGTCATAGGCAGGGTTTAAAATAAATTTCCCGTCTATTCTGCCAACCCTTAAAGAAGCTATGGGCCCTGACCAGGGAATGTTAGAAATAGAAAGAGATAGGGAGGCGGCAATTAAACCAATGATATCCGGGTCGTTTTCTCTGTCCCAGGAAAGGCAGGTAATTACCACCTGGACTTCTCTTTTCAGGTTTTGAGGAAACCTGGGTCTGATTGCCCTGTCAATAAGCCGGGAAGTTAAAATCGCTTCATCTGAGGGCCGGCCTTCTCTCCTGACAAACCGGGAGCCAAAAATTTTGCCCGCGGCATAATATCTTTCTTCGTAATCAACGGTTAGGGGGAAAAAATTAATGCCTTCTCTCTCATTGTTTGCCATTACCGCCGTGCCCAAAACCAAAGTGTCTCCATATTGAACCAAAACGCTGCCCGAAGCTTGTTCGGCTAAATTGCGGATTTCTACTTTGAGTTCTTTGCCTCCAACTTCTAATTTAAAAACTTTATCAGCCATTTATTTTTTTAGCAAGAATTTTTCCGGATTATTTTCTAAATCAATAAATTCGTCAGCCGCTTCTTTTAATTTTGCAGAAGCTGATTTTCCGAAAGCAATCACTTCTATTCTTTTTCCTTGATTTTTCAAATAGTCAACTAATTGGAGAAAATCGCCGTCTCCGGAAGCTAAAACAATAGTATCACAACTTTGAGCAATCCTTATCGCATCAACAGTAATGCCCACGTCCCAATCCGCTTTTTTCAAACCGCCAAAAAATTCCTGTAGGTCTCTAACCCTGGTTTCAATTCCTAATTTAATCAGAGCTTCAAAAAAGGGCTTTTCTTCGCCGGTTTTTGTTCTGACAACATAGGCGAAAGCCCGAATGAGATTTCTTCGGCTGACCGCCGCTTTTAAAACTTCTCGGAAGTTCACCCGGGCGCCGTAGAGATTTTTGGCAGAATGATAGAGATTCTGGACATCAATTAAAACAGCTACTCTTTGACCTTGGTGTTTGATGACCATAAATTAATTTTCTATTTTATTTCTTAAGTCCTATTTTCTTCAAAATACCATTATATCTTCTTACGCCTTCTTTCTTTAAATAATTCAAAAGCGTTTTTCTTTTTGAAACCATTTTTAACAGGCCTCTTTTGGAATGGAAATCTTTGGAGTGTTTTTTCAAATGTAAAAGCAGCTGCTTGATTTCTTCGGTCAGTAAAGCAATTTGAACTTCCGGGGAACCGGTATCCGCGTCGTGAAGCTTGTATTTTTGGATGATTTTTGTTTTTTCTTCCGGTGTTAACATACTTTCTTTTATTTTATCACTAAAAATAAAAAAAGCAAAATTGCCTCGCTGGTGCGTTTATTTGACCAAATCCGAACCTTTTTTGAATGGAACTGACGGCACGCTCCGCGCGCCAAGCTGAACGCTCGGGCGGGCAAAAAGGAAGGGGGTTGGGGGGAAGGAATTTTTGCCCGCCCTCGCTTTCCGCCGCCGCCGAATTTCGTGCCAGTGAAACTGGCGCGCCGCCTAAATTTATTATACTCGCCTTCGTTTCGTTCCAGCAAGGTTTGTTACCGTGATTTTCTTATTACTCTTTTGGGCCACTTCAACCGCTTTCTTAAAATTGTATTCTGGGACTTTCAATATTCTTGAACTTCTTCTCACTCGCTCTAATCTTCGTACGGCTTTTTGCAAACCTTTACTACCACCCCTTTCGATTTCTACTGCCTTTGTTGCTGTTAATACATCAATTCTACCACCATACTTAATTTTCTTTTCAGTCTCGCCACTTCTTCCTGCCGCATGTCCTTTCGCTCTTTTATGTGATGTTGTTTCTGCCATATATTTTTGCTTTATGATAACCTTTCGGTCTTAATTTTTAAACAGACTTAGGGTGTCTCGACCATTACATCCATATCTGCCTTAAATTAAACTGTGGATAACTAAACTATTGGACTTTCTATTTATTTTCTATTATACTATAGTTAAGAAAACAAAGTCAACAAATTTATGCTTACAAAAAGACAAAAACAAGTTTTAGATTTTATTAAAGGTTATCAAAAAAATAAAGGATATGCCCCTTTGCTTGAAGAAATCTGCAAGAAGTTCAAACTTGCTTCAGTTTCTACCGCTCATTTTCATATTTCTAAACTTCGCGATGCGGGATATTTAGAGAAAGAGGAAAATAAACCTCGGGCCATTGATGCTACAAAACGAGAGGAAATAATAAAAATACCCGTCGTTGGAATTATTGCCGCAGGTCAACCTATCGAAGCGATAGAATTTCCGGACACAACTATCACAATATCTAAAAAAGAAATAATACCAACAGAAAAACATTATGCTCTCCGCGTTCAAGGCGATAGCATGATTGATGACGGGATTTTTGACGGTGATATTGTCGTAATCCGTAAACAAGAAACTGCTAACGACGGTCAAACAGTCGTAGCGATTATTGATGATAATGAAGCTACTCTTAAAAAAATTTATAGAGAAAAGTCACGTATTAAATTACAGCCGGCAAATCAAGAAATGTTGCCAATCTATCGCAAAGAGGTAGAAGTGCGAGGTATTGTAGTCAAAATCGTTAGAAATTTAGAAAATGGCACTCAAGACAATACACTTGCCTATAAGAAAAAAATCTTTCTATATCGTATAAGAAGCTCTAATCCAAATAGTCAAAATAAATATAAAAGGGTTGTCCTTTCCCCGATTAGATATGCTGGAGGGAAAAGTTTGGCAGTCGGGCATGTTATCGAGTTATTACCGGAAAATACAAAAAGGGTTGTTTCGCCATTCTTCGGCGGTGGCTCAATCGAAATAGCTATGAGTAAAGAGTTGGGTTTGGAGGTCGTTGGCTATGATATTTTTGACATTCTTTGTAATTATTGGAAATTTCAAATAGAAAAACCGAAACTTCTTTATAAAAAGCTGAAAGAGTTAAAACCCAATAAAAAAACCTTTGAAAAAATAAGATTGATTTTAAATGATGTTTGGAAGAAGAAAATAAAATTAGATCCGCTAACTTTGGCGGTTTATTATGTTTATAATTTTAATTTATCCTATGGGCCGGGTTTTATGGGCTGGTCTTCAGATATTTATTTAGACGAAACGAGATACAAAAGAATGTTAGAAAGAATAAGAGATTTTGACCCCCAAAATCTAAAAGTGGAATGTGCAGATTTCCAGCAAGTAATAAAAAATCATACTAACGACTTTCTTTATTGCGACCCCCCGTATTATATTGGGGACGATTCAAAGATGTTTAAAGGAATTTATCCAATGAGAAACATTCCAGTCCACCATAATGGATTTCCTCACGAGATTTTGAGAGATTTGCTAAAAAGCCATAAAGGAGGATTTATTCTGTCTTACAATAATTGCCCAACGATAAGAAAGTACTATAAAGAATTTCAGCAATTATTTCCAAGCTGGCAATATACAATGGGACAAGGAGAAACAAGAATAGGAAAAAACAGAATAGAAAATGGAGATAATCACATAAAGCAATCACACGAGATAATCATCTTTTGCCCGCCAAAAAATTAGCGTTATCTATTTTTTACCCTCTTGGTTAAAAATTTTACATAAGATTCATGAATTTTTTTAGGCCAAGGGACTGCTCTTTCTTGATAATTCCATTCTGGGAAATCACCTTCTATTTTTTTATAATCTTCTTTACATTTATTTTCCATTTCTTTAAATACATTTGTATTCTTTTTTTCTTCTGAAAAAAGCCCCTTAACTGATGCCTTCACACTTTGAGAAGTTATCATATAAATTTCAACCTTTTTACCTTTTTCAAGAGCTTCTGTAATTAAAAGATGAATTCCATAAGACCTTAAACTGGGTCCTCCTTGCATAGCAGATTGATAAAATGAAAGTGTCGCCTTTATTCCGCCTTTTGATTGTGAGCCGCCAATCTTTTTAATAACTCCGTCAACTACGATAATATAAACTCGCCCAGCGTTATTTTGCAGGATACTTTTTTCTAATTTTTCTTCCTTCTCGTTTATTATTTCAGACAAAAAATTTATCTTGATATGATTCTGTTTGTGTTTTTTGTCTAAAACAACATCTGCGATTTTAAAGGCTGTTTTTACATCTTTGATATTCATAAAATTACTTTAGAAAAAAGCTAATATCCTTTTTTAAAATTTTTGCTAACTCTTTTAACTCGGCTGCATCAACCCTTCTTTCGCCTCTTTCTATTTTTGAAATGTAAGATTGAGGCTTTTTTAATTTTGCGGCTACATCTTCCTGTTTTAAATCAGCGTCAAGACGGGCTGTTTTAAGCCGTTCAATAATGTTTTTATATTCTTTGGAATAAATTGACTTTGACATAGCTACCTGTATTGTATATCCTATTGTGGTATAACCCAAAATAGGTTATGATAATAAAGGGAGTAAATCCGTTGCCCGCGTATGGGTGGGTGGGACAAGGGCAACGCCTTTTGGCGGCGCATTTCGTAAAGCGAAATACGAAATTCGGCGGCGGCGGAAAGCGAGGGCGGGCAAAAATTCCTTCCCCCCAACCCCCTTCCTTTTTGCCCGCCCGAGCGTTCAGCTTGGCGCGCGGAGCGTGCCGTCAGTTCCATTCAAAAAAGGTTCGGATTTGGTCAAATAAACGCACCAGCGAGGCAACCAATATAAGAAAAGAGTTAAAAAAACAGAAATTTCACAGGGATTTCTGTTTTATGGTGCCCCCAGTAGGATTCGGACCTACGACCTTCTCGTTAAGAGCGAGCTGCTCTACCAATTGAGCTATGGGGGCTCTATACAAAATTTTATGCATAGGGGCCCGACCCCGCTACAAGCGGGGTATAGGGCAAATTTAAAGTTTTATCGGGCAGTTAATTGAAAACCAACCTTCTTTTAAATTAGTCCAATCAGCCACGCCAATAAAGATAAAGATGGTATTTACAATAATCCAGGCGGCAAAGATTATGACCAGACCCTGGACAGTGGTTGTTAAAATATTTCTCGCTTGCGTCAGTTGGTCAGGGTTAACGCCGGCAGTCAGGAAAAGGAAGCCGCCGATAACAAACATTAAAACAGCAATCACCATAACCAACATCAAGACAAAATCAATTATTCCTTTAAACATCACAAAAAAATGACAGAACTGGCAAGAAAGGATTTTATTTTCGTCTGCTGGCCACCAAGTTCCACCTACTGTCTGGCAGGCCTCTCTAAAGGTTTTCTTTTCTTGAATTAATTTCTCAATCTCTTCAACATTCTTCTTAATTATTTTTTCGTCTTCTTCTTTAGCCGGATCAAGACCTTCGAAAAGACAGTTTTTTCCCCCACAAGGAACTAATCCGAGATAAATTGCTGTTCCTTTTCTTGTATTCCATTCGGCTCCATAGTAACCCGCGGCCGAAAGAGGAAGGGGGAAAATTAAACTTCCAAAAATCCCGAAAAGAAATAAAAATTTTATTGTTTGAGACATAGAAACTTTCTGATAATTTTAAGCAACTTATTCCTTTAATTTATTATTACATTTATTTGAAAAAAAGAAAAGAGCAAAGCGAAGCTTTGCTCTTTGTGAGATTAAATCCTTTTAACAACCTCCTCTATCTTCTTTGGATATCAACTCCATGCCAGGTTTTTCCTCCGTCTTGAGTTTGCAATACTACTGTTTCGGAACCGAACCCATCTTTTTCTCCTTTCTGCTTTTCTTTTTTTGTTGTTAATGTGTTTCTAAAAAGCCAATTTTATTGTAAAACTGTTTGGAGATTATGTCAAATTTTTGCCAGCGAATGGACCAATATATTCTAATTAAAAAACTCAGGGATTAAATCCCTGAGTTTTTTATCTTGATTCTTTTTATGCTCTATATTGAAAATAGTTCGAACGCATTTCGCCGCCTGCGGCGGCGACGGCCAGCCCCCCAAAATTTGAGCGGCTTCGCTGCGAACTTTGACAATTTCAAGTTTTTCTTTGGCGACGAACTATCGCAATCTATCAATGTTAGCTTTCAATAAAACTTTAATGGTTTCTAAATCTTCTTTTTGATTGATTGGGAAGCCCGTCCATTTTTTTTCATTATCATGAGTATAAACCATAAAATGTTTCCGGCGAGGACAGATATAAGCGAATACTCTGCCAGAAACTTTAGCCGACATATCATATTTCGTAGGTTCAATAAGAATGTTTTCGGTGTCCCAGCTTTTGATTTCTTCAATCAAATCATTAGCAATCTTTCTTATATCAGAACTTGTAATGTATTCAAGTCTATCTTTAAGGTCATAGGTTTCTATTATTTCGGGGGTCGATGGAATGATTACTTCGGAGAAAACAGGAGTTATTTCTTCCGAATCTTCAAATGTAATACATTTGTAAGTAAATAGAGAGATGGGAATATCTATCCACTTGCACCGATTAAGAAGAGAAACGGAGAAACTGGGCGCAATGAGAAAAAGTCGAGCGGTCTGGTTGGGGTCAATATGAAAATCTTTATATACCCGTGAAATACCCTCAATATTTTTTGAAATATAATCGTAGTAATCAATGCCCTGAACTAACATTGTGTCATCTTCAACAATTTTTAATTCAGCGACAATCAATGCATTTCCGCTGTCCACCATTAAAACATCAAGCGGGCCCCTTCCAGTGTTTCTCTGGTGGACGATATACCGAACCCCTTCCTCTGTTAAATTTGCTCCTTGTCGTATCAAATCCTCAAGTTGTTTCTCTGATACCTCAATGGATTTATATTTTTTCATAAATTAATGAAATTAATGATTAAAAAATTTTCTTTTCCCCGAACAAAACCGCCAACTGATTTTTTCGCCCAAAATTCCCTACAATTTGGTCGCCGAGCAAAGCGAGGCGAACCAACAAAATTTGACTTTTCCTTACTGGTGCCCCCGGAAGGATTCGAACCCTCAAATCTCCTC
>Ga0210057_1007618_pt1 | contig 13053 bp, 12 predicted proteins | sample CryGeyCG2114_010_2_FD_183968 | JGI IMG/M metagenome (GOLD analysis project Ga0210057, IMG submission 183968) | Groundwater microbial communities from aquifer - Crystal Geyser CG10_big_fil_rev_8/21/14_0.10 (SPAdes) (version 2) | ecosystem: Environmental > Aquatic > Deep subsurface > Groundwater ... | reverse complement strand
AGCGACTAAAGCATTATCATTAATTTTCTTTTCTCCGGATTCCCTGTAAAGAAAATTGTTTTTATCCAGAAAATAAACAAACAAAAATGAACCTGTGCGTTTGTTGCCATCGACAAGAGGATGATCTTTGATGATGAAATACAAAAGATGCGCCGACTTTTCTTCCAGCGATGAGTAAAGCTCTTTGTTACCGAATGTTTGATACATATTGCCGATTATTCCTTGCAATTTGCCTTCGTATTCTTTCCCAAAGAGATTGCCGGCTTCTTTTTTGACAATCAAGTCTTTCTTAAGCGCGCCGATCACTTTTTGCGCCTCTTCGTATCCGAGAATAAACTTGCCCTTCCCTTTTTTTGAAACGCTCAAATTGTCTTTATCGTATTGTTCTAACAAAGTAAGCGTTTTTGAATAGTTGGCGAGTAAATTTAATATCTCCTGCTCTTGGCCAGACAGCAATTCATGTTTTGATTTTTCTTGCAAAAAAGAAATAGCGCCTTGCAATTCTTTGAATTTTTCTTGAGCATTTAACAATCTTTTTTCATTGATCGCGTAACCTTTTAACAGATAGTCTTTCAGCGTATTGGTCGCCCAAATTCTAAATTGGGTTGCTTGCTTGGAGTTGACGCGGTAACCTACTGAAATAATCATATCTAGATTATAAAGATTCATTTTTCTTATTTTTCCATCTGCGGCAACCTGTTCCAAAATGGAACAGGTTGCTTTTTGCACCAATTCACCTGTCTGATAAATATTGTTTATATGCTTTACAATAGCTGGTCTCTGCGTACCAAAAAGCGTCGCTATTTGATGAGCATCCAGCCACACTGTTTCTTTTTCAATCCGCACCTCCAACTCTGGCCCCTTGGTGGTTTGGTAAATAATCACACTATTTTTTTGCAGATCTTTTCTCGCCATAAATTTTATTACTTTATTTCAATTTGTAATACGTGGCCTTGCCTTTGCCAATCTTAACAATAAGCCCCAGATCAATCAACTTATTAAAATCAAGGTTCCGCGTCGGCTTTGCTCGCTTGGTAAGCGTGGCATAATCTCTATCAGCGATATATCCTTTTTCTTTGATGTGCTCCAAAATTATTTTATGATGCTCCTTGATATCAGGAGAAATTACTTCTCGCTCCAATTCTTTCTTTACACGGAGCAGTTCATCTATGATGCCGTCGGTAAAATACTCCAACCACAAGGTAAAATCTACCTTGTGGTGCAGGTCATAATAATTTCCAAAAAGTCCGACTTGCGTAAAATATTTGCTGACATTTTCATTGTAATAATTTTCAAAACTGAACAGATCGAAAGTATCAAGCCCCATTTTTGCAAGGAGCGCTTTAGTGGCGAGGCGCGCTGTTCTACCATTACCGTCAACAAAAGGATGGATGATAACTAATTGCTTATGAAAAATCCCCGCCAAGATCAACGGATCAATGGTCTGAGAATTTTTTTCTAAATATTCAAACAGTTCCTTCAGGAGCTTCTGTACATCTTTGTGATCCGGTGGCAGATATACTGCTTGGCGTGTCTTTGGGTCATTGACAAACACCGGCTCTGTGCGAATGCGACCAGAGCGATGTTTCTCAATAAGCCCGTTTGTGATGGTCTTTTGGATCTTTACGACCAATGATACGTCGCATAAAAACTTCTTTGCTTTAACCAGACCATTTACCTCAAACATGGCTTTATTATAATTCAAGACCTCCCGCTCGCTGTCACGGATATGTTCCGGCCTGTTTTTCAGGATCCTTTTAACATCAGTGAGTGGTAATGGGTTGCCCTCAATGCTTGTTGAAGAAAACGCTGAAATCTCTCGCGCGCGCTGTTCCATTTCCACCAGAACGACTTTCGGAAAACTTCTGCTATTCAAATGAGTAGCGATTTCGGCAATACGCTTGATATTGCGCAGTATCTTATTGGTGATTGTGTATTTCGGATCAAACATACTATAGACACATTATAGACGATTGATAGACGATTGTCAACAAAACACCCTTACACCATCTCCTTCCCATATCCATTAAACACAAACTTTCCGTTGGCGACATTTCCTATATCATCATAAACCTTATTCCAGAAAGTCGAACCTTCTGGAACTAAATTCCTTCCCAGAAATTTATGATAATCTTCATTATGCCTAACACGCTGACCATTATAAAAAGTCCTATTATACCCCAGATAATATGCTGTTTACCTTGTTTCCTCTTATCCTCATTATCAGCGCCATAAATGAATTCTATCACTCCATAAATAAAGAGCAAAAGAGCGATGGATATCATGAGTCCTATAATAGGATTCAGTATCTTATCCGCTATGTTTCTAAGTAAAGTATCTGCATTAATACTTACTTGCTCTGCTCCATAAGCCACTTTATAAACTAAATTATTCATATTGCCATTTTACAATAATTAAACTAAAAAAGAAATCCTCCTTTTGGAGGATTTCTTTTTTAAAGCTTGTTTTTTATTAGAAATTAAACTGTGGCGGAGTAATTGTAGTCTCATTTATACCGAAACTAGACTGTAGCATAGCCACAAGCCCCCAAACCGACACAATAGCGAAAAGACCAATCACGCCATAAATGATAGTATTTCTTGCTTCTTTTCTTTTCTCTTCATCTGCACCAGCGGTAATATACTTAATAACGCCGACAATAAAGACTATCAAAGCAACTGATATAAGTAATGGAAGAATAAGATTAACTAAAGCTTGAATATTGCCAACGACACTCTCAAGACTTGCCGCAGATGCCAATACCGGCGCAAACATCAACCCTACTGGAATGAATTTTTTAAATTTTTGCATATATTTTTTAATTTATTATTTTAATTTTTTAACCCCGCCCAAGCGGGATAAATCGACCTGTTTATTATTAATTTAACGACGTTATTGTTGATTTTACCACTAACGCTATCACCCATGCGCCAAGTATAACTGCTGTACCGATAATTGTCCAAGTGAAAGTAGCGTGCGCTTTCTTCAGTTTATCTTCGCTTCCCCTCGCCGACACATATAAGAATCCGGAATATATGATGAACACTACCGCCACCATAAAGCCAATCTTCATAACGACATTGGCGACCGCTTCCACAAGACCGGCGATAGAGCAAACTTGGAGTGGGTTTGGGATCCCTCCTCCCTCTCCGCAAGGAGGCTCGTTTGGAAGAGCGTCGTCAAGAGCGTTAGCTAACCAAAACGGCATAAGTAACCCTAAGCTTATAATAGACCAAAAAAGTGGCTTGGGCAAGAATGATTTTTTAATTTTGTGGATAAATTTATTCATATTATTTTATAGACCGCAAGCGGGAAATTCATTCCAAGCGCCAAAGGTAAACGATCCTTCTTTGACAGCGAGTCCTTTTATTATTGTATCAACAATTATCCATCCGGCAAAGGCCACTACAAGTCCGATAACCGCCCATGTTAGATAATTCCTCCCCTTCTCAAGTTGACCGGGGTTACCAGCGCCTGTCACCATAAGAATACCTCCCCAGAGGATCATTATGACGGCAAAGGGCATCGCCAGACCAAATAAGATGAAACCTATAACATTGTTAGCCAGCGGAAATATATGACATGCCTTGCAAGCGACATCTCCACCGCAAGGGACGATAGCTTGCCCCGGTGCCCAAGCAGACACGAGAGCAGGAACAAAAGTTAATGAAACGATGAAAAGCAGTGTCACTAAACTTAGTAATGAAGATAAAGAAAATTTCATAAATTATTTTAACAATTTTTCTAATCGCCCCTCGGCCTGACGGACCGCCTCATAAATCCTCAGCTTACCTACGGCCGACGACTCTACCATCTCTTTAAATATACTGTAAACTTCCATCGGATCCGGCTCCAACCAACCTTTCGCTTGAAGAGAAGCTTTATAGAAAATTGCCATTTCTGGACTCTTAGTTCCTTCTTTTATAATATCACGACGAACTGGCGGTAACAATAAATTCTCTTCCACAAGATTGATAGAAGGGATTGATGAAAGTGAATAAGCGGCAGAAAATGAGGCATTCAAATTCTTAGAAGCTTTAGACACGACTACCGCCTCCATTCTGCCGAAAGTGGCAACAAGCTTGCTATCTTTTATCTGTGGCACCAAGGTTACATCAAAATTAAGATGGGGATTTAGTTTCTTTATAGTATTAAAATCAGAAGCAAAGCCAAAATAATTAGCCAATTTACCGGAAGAGAATAGCCTCCTAGAATCATCCATGCTCCTGTTCCATACATAAGAATTCTTAGCCGGATCAGAGAATTGGTTATAGAACTTTACCGCCGCTTCTGCAGGAGGAAGCGGAGCATCCCCTTTATCATTAAAAACAATCTCTCTACTTTGTGGGTCAACTATATTATTACCCGTCTGAAGTATGAGCATAGAAACAAGCTCTTTGGCATTCTTAATATTTGAGAACTCACCAAGCGCCGCCCCAGACTGCACGATATTTCCAGCATCATCGTAACGATTGAAGATAGGCGCATTTACAAGAAACTCATCCCAGAACTCAGGAGGGTTAGATATCCCAACCCCTTGATACAAATCTCTGTTCCAATACATCACTATCGGATCTATCGTAAAAGGAAATCCTATCACTCCGGTAGAATTAGTAAAAAGTTCTCCTTCGGAAACAAACACATCTTTAAAACTCCTCTCCGTAAAAGTATTACTATAGGGAATGACAAAAACTTTATCTTCATGCTTTAAGATCATATCTTGAGGTAACAGCCACAGATCAGGCCCACTGGAACTTGCTAGAGCATTTATAAGATCATTTTCAAAAGAAGATATCGGTTTCTCTACATACTGGATTGAGAAAATATTTTTATTCTGTTCGTTTAGCTCGGTTATTATCGGCAATATCGCTCTTTTATTAACAGTCCCCCAAAGCACAAGGTCGGCTTTTGACTCGCCACCACCTAATCCAAAACCCGGAATAAGACCGGAGAACATTAACACCGCCAAAATTGCCGCTACCACAAAAACTACTATTAATATAATGTTAAACTTGCTCATTCTTATACCTTTTTAAATAATAACCCATAATGATGCTCTCCCGCAGGAAAATCGTCTTTAAACACAAAACCGGACTCTAAGAACATTTTTCTGGCATCTTCCATCTTAAGTTTCAATTGTTTTGGCGGACCGATGGGAATATCACTCTCATTCCACTCTATGATGGCCACTTCGCCACCACTCTTAAGCACTCTGAAAGCCTCTTTTACCATACCCTCTCTCTTGTCAGCTTGAAAAAGCACATTGGAAATAAGCACAAAGTCAGCTATGTCAGATGAGAGTCCTGACCCATTATCTTCGTCAAGGTCACCGCGAACTACTTCCACATTTAGAAGTCCGAGCGCCTCAGCCCTAGACTTAGTAGCCTCAAGCATCTCCTTCTGTATATCAACAGCATAAACTTTCCCAGAATCACCAATCTGTTTTGCCAAGGCGATACTCCAGTGTCCGGTGCCACAACCGAAATCAACTGCAGTTATCCCCTGACTAATATCTAACCTCCTTATTATTTGATCTGGGATTAAGAACATCTTTTTATTATAGGAAAGTTAAGGACGCAATGCTATCCCCAGCTTTTAACTTCATGACTCTTACTCCTTGAGTCTGTCTGCCAAGTAAAGGGATATCAGATAAAGCCGTTCGGATGATCTGCCCCTTCTTGGAGATGGCAATCGCTTCTTCAAATTCTGATCTTATCACAAGTGCCTTCATCAGTGGACCGGTCTTATCCGTGACCTTAGAAGTCTTAATACCTGAGCCACCTCGCTTCTGCACTTTATATTCATCCGCGCTTGTCCTTTTGCCAAAACCATTACTGGATAATACAAGAAATGATGCTTCTTTATCATCCACCTTTACAACATCAGCGCCGATCAATTCATCTTTAGCATGAAGCTTTATAGCGCGCACTCCTCCGGCGGTGCGCCCCATCTCGCGCGCGTCAGACTCCTTAAATCTCACCGACTGCCCCTCCTTGCTCGCTAAGATTATATCGTCCCCTTTTTCCACCAAATACGCCCAATCAAGTTCGTCGCCCGCTGTAATCTTTATAGAGATAATTCCATTTCTTCTTACGTCGTGGAAACTTTCGGCATTAACTTTCTTGATGATTCCTTTCTTTGTCACCATCACAAGAGACATTTTTTTCTTCTTCATCTCTCTAGGGAAAGTAAGGACTGAAGTTATCTGCTCATCACCGGCAAGAGCTAAGAAGTTCATAATAGACTTCCCTTTAGTGGCCTTTTTTCCTTCTGGGATATCATACATCTTTATCTGGAAAGCCTTACCTTTATTAGTAAAGAAAAGAAGATCATCGTGAGTATTAGCTGTTATAAGGTTAGTGACAAAATCTTCTTCTTTTGTATCAAGGTCAATAACTCCGGTTCCTCCCCTCTTCTGACGCTTATATTCTGAAGGATCAGTCCTCTTAATATAACCTCCATGAGTAACGACGAGCACGCATTCTGCCTCGGGAATAAGGTCTTCGTGAGCGATAATCTTAGCCTGCCCGGCGACCACCTTAGTCTTTCTTTCGTCACCATAATTCTCCACAATATCAAGGAGCTCATTTTTGATAACTTTCATTATCTTTTTTGCATCAGATAATAGCGCCTTAAGCTCTGCTATCAACTTGTGTTTTTCATTAAGTTCGTCTTCAACTTTCTTACGCTCAAGTCCAGCAAGTGTGGAAAGTCTCATCTCAAGGATCGCATTAGTCTGAATCTCGGTAAGCTTAAACTGTTTCATCAAGGCGGTTCTTGCTTCATCTCTGTCCTTAGATGATCTAATCGTCTTTATAACAGCGTCAATATTATCAAGTGCCTTCTTTAATCCTTCAAGGATATGCGCTCTTTCTTCGGCTTTCTTTAATTCAAATTTAGCCCTCCTTTCAACCACTACTTGTCGGTGTAATATAAAATTCTCTAAGATTGACTTAAGAGAGAGGACTCGCGGAACACCGTCAACAAGAGCCAGCATGTTGAAATGATACGCTGTCTCAAGTTCTGTCCTCTTATATAAATTATTAACCACTTTCTGAGGATTAGTCCCCACCTTAAGATCTATCGCGATTCTTAATCCGTCTTTATCAGACTCATCGCGAATATCACGGATACCTTCAATCTTTTTATCTTTTACCAAATCCGCCATTTTTATGATAAGCTCCGCTTTATTTATCTGATATGGAATAGAAGATATAATTATCTGATATGTGCCTGACTTCACTTCAACGATATCAGTCTCACCGCGGATGATGATACCACCCCGACCCGAAGCATAGGCATGATGAATATCTTTAGCATTAAAAATAATCCCACCAGTAGGAAAGTCCGGTCCTTTCACAAACTCCAAGAGGTCTTCTGTTGTCGCTTTTGGATTGTCTATCAGGGCGACAGTGGCGCCTATAACTTCTCTTAAGTTATGAGGCGGAATTTTAGTTGCCATACCAACAGCGATACCTAAAGCTCCATTTATTAAAAGATTAGGAATAGCGGAAGGCAAAACCTTAGGTTCCTTAAGCGCACCGTCATAATTAGGGGCAAAGTCAACCGTTTCTTTCTCTATATCTTTCAAAATCTCACCGCTTATCTTAGTCATCCTTGCTTCCGTATAACGCATAGCCGCGGCTGAATCACCGTCAATCGAGCCGAAGTTTCCTTGACCATCAATCAGCTGATAACGCATCGAGAAGTCCTGAGCCAACCTCACCATTGCGTCATATACCGAACTATCACCATGCGGATGGTATTTACCAAGAACTTCACCCACCACCATAGCCGATTTACGATACTTGGCCTGATTTGCCAAACCTAAGCCATGCATAGCATAAAGAATCCTCCTTTGAACCGGCTTCAGGCCATCTCTCACATCAGGAAGAGCACGGGTCACAATAACAGACATCGCATAATCAAGATACGATTCGCTCATTTCTTTCACAATGTCTCTTGGAACTATTCTCATATTGATAGATTAATTAGTTATAGATTTTAAATTTGATAATTTACCCTTAAAGACAGAGTAAGTCTCAGAAAAACTTTCAAACACAAGCGCAAAAGGTGCTTGAATTTCAACCTTTTTTTCTTTATCTTGAGTAGAAGGTAAATCAAGAGTGACCAACCAAGCGCCTAAAATAACCGGTATCATTACAGCCATGGTAATTATAAGAATCCTTCGGCGATGTGCTTCTGGCTTCTTTTGTAATTCTTCTATTCTTTCCAATAAACTCATAAAATTATTCTGCATTTAAAACGATAAATTGCATCTCCTTCCCTTCCAAATCTTTTTTCTTAAGAGTGAACTTATCAAGCGGTTTACCGTCGCCACCCATCTCATTGATAAATTTCTTAAGTTCGGCTGATTTGCCATCTCCACTTCCGTAATGCATAGGGATAATAATCCTTGGCTCTATTTGAGAGATAATCTTTGAGGCTCCCTCAGCATCAATGACAGTGTCTCCTCCTATCGGTATGAATAATATATCAATTTCGCCAATATCTTCTTTTGCCTCTCCCCTTAGGTCAGTTTCTCCAAAATCACCTAAATGACATATATTCATATTTTCCAAATTCACAACGTAGGCAGTATTTAGTCCCCTGTCTTTTCCAAAAGAGGCGTCATGGTAAGTAAGCACGCCCCGTATATGCGTCCCCCCTGATTCGTATTCCCCCGGTCCTTTTAGTATTATTGGTTTTTTATCTCCAGTGGTAAAATTCTCCCAACCATTATGATCTTTATGATTATGGCTTACAAACACCAGACTGGAAGCAAACCTAGGCGACTTAAATTTTGATTCTTTTGACGGCGGATCAAAGACAAGTACAGTCTCCCCTGACTGTACTTTGAAACAAGACGAACCATAATAAGTGATTATCATTACTTTAGATTATAGCAAAATTAGACCCTATTTGCAAAGAAGTTATCAACTTAGATATCGTTTAAAATGCCTTATTTTAAAAGACTTTTTGCTTTATCAACAATCTCCTGTGGAGTAAAATGAGCTTTCACCATATAACCAGCAGCGCCAAGATTCATACAACGGTCTTGATCTTCTTTCTGACCTAAATTACTCAAGATAAGCACTGGAATACCTTTCGTCCTTTCATCGTTCTTCAGGGTATCAAGAATCTTAAATCCGTCTATATCAGGCAACATCAAGTCAAGAAGCACTAAGCGAGGAAGCCCATCTTTGATTTTGTTAAACGCTTCCGCCCCACTTGAAGCAACCTCTACTTTAAACTCTTGACTCATCTTCTTATAGAGAAGTCCGCTTAAGAACTTATCATCCTCAACAAGTAAAATATAAGAACCATCTTCTACGGCTTTATCATTTGAAATTTTTTCTTTATTAAGTGAATTTTCATTTATGTTTTGTGAATCGGGACTATTCACTTGCGCGCCTTTTCCTATTTGGTTTTCAACTTTTTCTAACACCTCTTGGGGGGTAAACTCAACCTTAATCAAGTAATCCTTCACTCCTAAGGATAACGCTCTGTCAATCTCAACAGGTTGACCTGAATTAGAAATAATAATAATTGGTAATGTCTTTATAACACCGCTCTCGCTTAAATTCTCTAATACGCCGAATCCGTCCATTTCCGGCATAAGGATATCAAGAAGCACGAGGTCCGGTTTCTCTTCATTTATCTTTATAAGTCCTTCTCTTCCATTTCTGACTTCTTCAACTCTATAGCCGGCACCAATAAGCTTCTCTTTAAGCAAACTTGCTAAAGTTTTCTCATCTTCAATTATAAGAATATATTTTTGAGGCATATTATTAACTAATTAATTTCTAATTATATTATTAACTATAATTGCTTTACTTATTAATTACAAGTGGGATTTATTAACCAACGGCAACCTTACAAAAAATGTAGTGCCTTCATCTTCAACAGACTCAAACCATATCCGGCCATTATGCTTCTCAACAATATTTTTAGCGATATAAAGACCGAGACCGGAGCCATCTGTGTTCTTCTTTTTGGCATTACTTCCCCTAAAAAATCTTTTAAACATATTATCCTTCTCCGTGGCTAGTATCCCCATGCCGGTATCTTTAATCTTTATATCTAAATTATCCTTCACATTGCTCGTTTCAACTATAACCTTCCCTCCAGCCGGCGTATATTTTATGGCATTTTCTATTAAGTTCTCCAAGACAATATAAATCTTTTCCCTATCCACGTTAATTGTCGGCAATTCAACAGTCTTCATATAACTCAAATTTACACCCTTCTTATCAGCTTTGATATTAAGACTCGTGATAATCTCTTCTATTAATTGGTCCAATTTTACAGGAGTAGGTTTAAGAGCAAACCTACCTTCCTCTATACGCGACACATTCAAGAGGTCGGCGATAAGAGCGACCATTCTATCATTAGCCAAATTACCTTCGGAGATAGCTTTCTCCTGCTCTTCATTTAACTTACCGAAGTCACCGTCCATAAGCATTTGCATCGTCCACTTAATGGCAGAAAGGGGTGTTCTTAATTGATGAGCCGCAATAGAAATAAATTCCGACTTTGCCTTCTCAACCTCTTTAAATATTCTCATGTCTTTAGCTACCACGACAATACCGGAAATATCATCACTCTCATTTTTAATAATAGACCCGGATATACTTACGGGGATATCTTCTCCGCTCTTAGACTTAAGCGATATTTCAATATCTTTTATGAATCCTTTTTCTAGAAGCTTCTTAAGGCCGGCACCCATAAAGATAGCTTGAGCCGCCTCAGCTCCTATCACTTTCTCCGCTTGAGTATCCAATAACTCTTCACCCTTATATCCTAAAAGATCAAGGGTTGCCTGATTGACTTTAGTTATTTTGGCGTCAGGACTTAAAACTATAAGACTATCACCCATTGAACGGATGATATTTTCCGGAAAGGTTCTCGCTTCTATAAGACTATCCGTCATCTTATTGAAATTCTCCGCCAGAAGTCCTATCTCGTCCTTTGAATCAATGTTTGCCCTCACCTCAAGATCTCCGTCTGATATCCTCTTGGAAACAGCTGTGAGGGATTCTATCGGCTCAGTGAGCTGACCTGAGAAATATAGTCCGAAAAATAATATAATTATGACTGTAAGCGGGACTATCGTTATAAGATTATTTTCAAGATTAGAAAGTGGCTGGAAGACCTCCCCGCGGACTCTCTCTATCAAGACAACCCACCCCCGGTCAACAATACAGATAGACACACCTATGACTTCTTCACCTTTATAATTATTATAAAGACCTGTGAAATCCTCCCCATCTTCAAAACATTTAGCAATCGGCATAGTATCAATATCCATGCCGGCGTAATGCTCACCACCCACCTCATGACTAACACCGCCAGGGTGCACAAACATTTTTTTATTCTTATCTACTATATAAACTTCCGATGTATTCCTCTTAGTGACAACATCGTCGTTACCTACTCTGTCTTCCTTAAATTCACCCGACAGGATATATTGGAGCTTCTCTTTATCAAAGAAATTAACAATGACACCTATCAACTCACCTGTCTTTTTATCAGTGAGGGGCGCAGAGACAATCAAAGACCTACTGACCTTGCCAAAATGACCATCATCTGATCTTGGTTCAGATACATAAACACCCTCTTTCCCTTTCCAAAAATAAATATCATCAGATTCATCAGACCCGATTTCCTCGTCATTTGTAGAAGCAACAATCATACCACTAGCATCAATAACTATAATATCTAAAATCGTATTATCAAGCGACTTCTTATTTTTAATAAGATGATTGTTAAGTTCTAAGACGGCATCGTCTTCCCCATCTTTGATTATTTCTTTAACCTTGTCTCTTATAAATCCATCTGATGAGAAATCAAGCGTCCTAGACTCTATAGAATCCAGATACGAAGATACTTGACCTTCGACAGATTCAGAAACAAAGACAAGGTCGTCAAAAACCTGTTGACGAAGATTATTTTTAGCGCTGTTGAATATAAAATAGTTAGTGGCAAGTAGTGGCAATATAGAGATAGAGACAATAAAAAGTATCATCTTGGTACTTATCCTTGCGTATATCGGTATCTCTCCAAAAACCATTTTAAATCCAGAACCCTTATATTCTTTTCCTTGTGGAATTTGCTTAAATAGATTACTGACAAGACCTATAAAAATGACGAAAAAAGAGATAAAAATAATAAAATTAAAATACCACCAAGTAAGATTCCAATAATCATAAAAAAATGGGATTATGGCGGAATTAACCAATATAGAAAAACCTATAATCAAATTCCATATTAGATTACTGGTGCTATCTCTATACTTGTAGATTAAAAGTATTAAAGTGCTCACAAAGAGCAGTCCAGATGCTCCAATGAACAGATAGGCATTATGTTCAAGTGACTTTGCCACATTCGGTGAAAAAATAAGAAAGATAAACATCGCCGGTAGTCCAAAGAATATCCAGAAAAATATTTTTCTTCTATACTGATATATTTTGGCATCAAGAGTGACTGGTGGCAAAATAAAACCTAAAAGCAAAAGAGCTCCTAGAAACAACCCGTAGTGTTCCGTCACCTCAAAAACTTCTTTTATTATAAATAGAAAATTCCCAGTGGATAATATGTTTAAGAAAAAGACGAAGCCGAATATATAGAAAGCTAAAGTTAAGATAAATATCCTAGCGTCATGGTTCTTCTTATATATCTGGTATGAAAAATAAGAGACGATAAAAGCAAGTAGGCAAATAAAAATTACAGCCATAGAATGCATTATCGGACTATAAAAAATCTCTTCTGACAAAGCGCTGTTATATAAGATATAGAAACCTAAAAATGGGATTAGGAATGAGACAAGAGCGACTGACGTCTTCTTTAAAATTTGATTAAACATAATTACGTTGATTATACAATACAATAAGCCGTGATAAAAAGAAAAACTGGGTATAAGAAAAAAACTCCACTAGTGGAGTTGGAAACTTAAACGGCTCAATTCGTCCGCCAGCTGGCGGACGGGGTTGAGCCGTTTAAATCTATGCCTTAAGTGCTATGTGCGGCTGCCAGGACTCGCCATGCACCACT
>Ga0210057_1007617_pt1 | contig 13054 bp, 20 predicted proteins | sample CryGeyCG2114_010_2_FD_183968 | JGI IMG/M metagenome (GOLD analysis project Ga0210057, IMG submission 183968) | Groundwater microbial communities from aquifer - Crystal Geyser CG10_big_fil_rev_8/21/14_0.10 (SPAdes) (version 2) | ecosystem: Environmental > Aquatic > Deep subsurface > Groundwater ... | reverse complement strand
CATACCGCTCCGCCGATAAAAATTTTGAGCACCGCTTGAATATTATCGACACGCCGGGCCACATCGACTTTACCGTCGAGGTAAAGCGTTCGATGCGTGTTTTGGACGGTGCGGTTGTGGTCTTCGACGGCGTATCCGGCGTAGAGCCGCAATCGGAAACCAACTGGCATTACGCCGACGAATATAAAGTCCCCCGGGTTTGCTTCATTAATAAGCTCGACCGGACCGGAGCGAGTTTTGAAGGAAGTTTTCAGTCGATAATCGACCGACTTACTCCGAATGCCGTACGTCTTCAGATTCCAATCGGCTTGGAGGACAAGTTTGAAGGAGTTATCGATCTTTTGAAAAGAAAAGCCTATCGTTTTGAAGGGAAAATGGGAGAACAGGTTGTCGAAGGAGAAATTCCCGCTGAACTGAAAGACGATGTGGAAAAATACCGGCACGAACTGATTGAAAAAATTGTCGAGCATGACGACGAGGCGATGGCAATGTATCTCGACGGCAAAGAGCCGGAACTCGACACTTTGAAAAAAGTTCTTCGTAAGGCAACAATCGACAACACCATTATTCCTGTTTTTTGCGGAACCGCTCTAAAAAACAAAGGTGTCCAGCTTCTTTTGGACGCCGTAGTCGATTACCTCCCGTCGCCGGGCGATTTGCCGCCGGTAAAAGGAATAAGTCCCAACGACCACAAAGAAGAAGAGCGTCACCCGGACGACAACGAGCCCTTGTCGGCGCTCGCTTTCAAAGTGGCTTCCGACCCTTATGTCGGCGCCCTTACCTTTTTCCGGGTTTACTCGGGAACAATGAAGCGGGGAACTTATATTTTGAACGCGACCAAGGATTCCCAAGAAAGAATCGGCCGAATGGTCCGGCTTCACGCGAACCACCGGGAAGAAGTTGAAGAAATTTACGCCGGGGACATCGGCGCGCTCGTGGGCCTGAAAGACACTACAACCGGGGATACTTTAACCGACCTGGAAAACCCCGTTATCTTGGAGAAAATTACTTTCCCCGAACCGGTTATTTCCGTTCGAATCGAGCCGAAAACCAAAGCCGACCAGGAAAAAATGGGTATTGCCCTGCGCCGGCTCCAGGAAGAAGACCCGACTTTCAAAGTAGGGGGAGATGCCGAAACCGGCGAGACCATTATTTCCGGCATGGGAGAACTTCACTTGGAAATCATCGTCGACCGGATGAAGCGGGAATTTAAAGTGGAAGCGAATGTCGGCCGGCCGCAGGTGGCTTACCGCGAAACGGTTAAATCCGTTGCGGAAGCGGAAGGTAAATATATCAGGCAGTCCGGCGGTCGCGGTCAGTACGGTCACGTTTGGCTTAAGATTGAGCCTCTGGAAAAAGGAACCGGTTTCGAATTTGTCGATTCCATTAAGGGCGGAGTGATTCCTCAGGAATTTATTCCCGCCGTCGAAAAAGGCGTGCGCGAAGCGATTACCAAAGGCGTCGTTGCCGGTTATCCGGTGACCGACGTGAAGGTTACTCTCTACGACGGTTCTTTCCACGACGTCGATTCTTCGGAAATCGCTTTCAAAATTGCCTCGGCGATGGCCTTCTCGGAAGCGGCCCGGCGGGCCAAACCGGTTTTGCTCGAGCCAATCATGAAAATTCAGATAATCGTGCCTTCGGATTTCTTGGGCGAAGTGACCGGGGATGTAAGTTCCAAGCGCGGTAAGATAAAATCGATGGGCGAACGGGGTAACGTAAGAGTCATCGACTCCTTCGTGCCTCTTTCGGAAATGTTCGGTTACTCGACAAGTCTTCGCTCGATGACTCAAGGAAGAGGGTCTTTTAGCATGGAATTTTCCCATTATGAGGATGTGCCGCAAAACGTGGCGGCGGCTATAGTCGAGGGAAGGAAAAAATAAGCTGGGGATATTGACATATCCCAATCACTGGTTAATAATTGGATTGCAAAAACAATAATAGGTCGAAAAAATTTTATTAAAAAAACATGGCGGAAAAAGAAAAATTCGAACGTACAAAGCCTCACGTAAACGTGGGTACCATCGGTCACGTTGACCACGGTAAAACTACGCTTACGGCGGCCATAACGCACGTTCTTCACTTGAAGGGTCTTACCAAGAAATCGGAGTCCGTTGATCAGATTGACAACGCTCCGGAGGAAAGGAAGAGAGGTATTACCATCGCTCTTCACCACAGTGAGTACGAATCGGAAAACAGGCACTACGCGCACATCGATGCGCCGGGCCACGCCGACTACATCAAGAACATGATTACCGGCGCCGCTCAGATGGATGGTGCTATTCTTGTGGTTTCGGCAGCGGACGGTCCGATGCCCCAGACCAGAGAACACATTCTTCTGGCCTACCAGGTAGGTGTGCCGAAAATCGTTGTTTTCTTGAACAAAGTGGATATGGTTGACGACGCCGAGCTCGTTGAGCTCGTTGAGTCGGAAATTAGGGAACTTCTTAAGAAGTACCACTTTGACGGAGACAACACGCCGATTATTCGCGGTTCGGCCTTGAAAGCGCTTGAGACCAAATCAGCCGACGAAGAGGCCGCAAAGCCGATTCTTGAGTTGGTAAAAGCTCTGGACGAGAACGTTCCGGAACCCGTTCGGGAAATAGACAAACCTTTCCTTATGCCGGTTGAAGACGTTTTCTCGATTGAAGGTCGGGGAACGGTGGTAACCGGCCGGGTTGAGCGTGGTATCGTGAAGGTAAACGAAGAAATCGAAATTGTCGGTTTGCGTCCGACGGCCAAAACCGTTGTGACCGGCGTCGAAATGTTCCAGAAAACTCTGGACGAAGGAAGAGCCGGCGACAACGTGGGGATTTTGCTCCGTGGTCTGAAGAAAGAAGACGTCGAACGGGGTCAGGTTATTTCAAAGCCGGGCTCTGTAACTCCGCACACCGAGTTTGAAGCGGAAGTCTACATCCTTTCCAAAGAGGAAGGCGGTAGGCACACTCCGTTCTTCAAAGGCTACAAACCGCAGTTCTACATCAGAACCACGGACGTAACCGGTGAGGTTCAGTTGCCGGAAGGCATTGAGATGGTTATGCCGGGTGATACGGTAAAATTCTCCGTGAATTTATTGTCGCCCGTTGCCTTGGAAGAGAAACAGCGCTTCGCTATCCGCGAAGGCGGCAAAACTGTCGGTGCAGGAGTGGTTACGAAGATAAACAAATAATGCCAAAGAAAGAGGGACAGGTTATCGCTGAAAAGCTTCGGCTTCGAATCCGGGCTTACGATGCAAAGCTCATCGATTCTTCGGTGCGGCAAATCATCGAAGCTGTCCGGCGGCAGGGGGCCGAAGTGGTCGGTCCTATCCCTCTTCCTACGGAAGTAAGGCGTTACACCGTTAATCGTTCCACTTTCGTTCACAAGAAATCGCGGGAGCAATTCGAAATGAAAGTGCATAAGCGGCTAATTGACATTTTAAATCCTGGCCAGAAGATCGTTGAATCTCTGACCGACTTGAATTTGCCCGGAGGTGTTGACGTTGAAATCAAAATGGGTTAGGATTTACGCGGGTTTAGCCGACAGTAATGTTTTAAAAACAACAGGGCCAAACCCTGTTGTTTTGGTATAAATCCGGCAGAAGCGAAGACCGCAAGTCTTCGAGACGTGGCCATAGAGAGATAAGTTATGAAGATAAAAGCAAAAAAACTGAAAATGACCCAGATTTGGAAAGACGAGCGCGTTGTGCCGGTCACGGTTTTGGGTTTTGATAAAGACTCCGATTTCTTGAAAGAAGTTCAGCCCGGCGATAAGGTTCGGGTTTCGGGTTTCAGCAAGGGAAAGGGGTTTCAGGGCGTTGTTAAACGCCATGGTTTTCATGGCGGACCGAAAAGTCACGGTCAGAAAGACCGTCTTCGGGCGCCGGGCTCCATCGGCGCGACCGCTCCCCAACGGGTTATAAAAGGCAAAAAAATGGCCGGTCATATGGGCATGTCCCGGGTTACCGTCAAAAACTTGGTAGTGGCGGAAGTTCGGCCGGAAGAAAAGGTTTTAATGGTTAGAGGAGCGGTTCCGGGAATGCGGGGAACCGAAATAGAAATAAAGAAATAGAGATATGCAGTTGGAAGTTTATAACAAAGAAAACAAAAAAGTTGAAACGGTTGAAGTTTCCGACGAAGTTTTCGGTGCCAAGTGGAATCCTTCGCTTGTTCACCAGATTTCCGTTTCCGAAAGAGCGAACAGCCGGAAACCTTTTGCCGCGGTCAAAGACCGAAGCGAAGTGCGAGGCGGTGGTAAAAAACCGTGGGCTCAAAAAGGACTGGGGCGGGCAAGGCACGGTTCCATTCGGTCGCCGATTTGGGCCGGCGGCGGTGTAACTCACGGTCCGCGACGTGAAAAGGATTTTTCGAAAAAAATAAACAAGAAGATGAAGCGAGCGGCTCTCTACGCCATAATTTCGAAGAAAGTGAGCGACGGAGAAGTAAGAATAATCGACGATTTAAAAACGGAAAAAACCAAGAATTTTGCCGGAATCGTCAAAAACTTTTTCAAAAATAAAACCAGTATTCTTGTTGTTCCGGGGAAAGGCAATAAGGTTGTTTTTCGCTCGGCCAGAAATCTTCCGAAAACCAAAGTGACCGGAGTCGATTCTCTCAACGTTTCCGACTTTTTGAGCCACCGTAACATTCTTTTGGAAAAAGAAGCCGCTCAAGAAATAAAATAAACATGAAGACCGTCAAAAAAGTTTGGATAAGCGAAAAAGCGACCGATTTACAGGCAAACAACCAGTACGTTTTTTTGGTTACCGAAGACGCCAATAAGAACGAAATAAAAAAGGATATAAGCCAGAAATACGGAGTGAAAGTAAAAGACGTAAACATCGTTCAAATAAAAGGGAAAAGAAAAAAATTCATGCGGACCGTAAGCCGAAGGCCGGGCGTAAAGAAAGCCGTCGTCACCCTGAAACCGGGTGAGAAAATAGACATAACCTAAAATCATGGCAGCCACGAAAAAATACAAACCGACTTCGCCGGGAAGACGGGGAATGACCTCTCCCGATTACAGCGAGCTTACGAAAGTCAAACCGTTTAAAAAACTTCTCGTCCGCCTTAAGAAAAGAGCCGGCCGTTCGAGTTCCGGAAAAATTACGATGCGCCATCAAGGCGGCGGAGAAAAAGCCCTTTACCGGCTGGTGGATTTTAAGCAAAACAAAATCGGTGTTCCGGGCAGGGTAGAGTCCGTTGAATACGATCCTTATCGCAGCGCTTTTATCGCCAAAGTCGTTTATAAAGACGGGGAGCGGAGGTACATTCTCGCACCGGACGGACTCAAAGTCGGTTCGGGAGTTTTGACTTCCGAAGACACGCCTTTTGAGACCGGCATGAGAACATCCCTTCAAAGGATTCCCGTCGGAACTTTTGTCCATAATGTGGAACTTCTTCCCGGCAAAGGCGGAGCCTTGGGCCGTTCGGCCGGCACCTCTCTTCAGGTGCTCGCAAACGAAGACGGCTACACTCATTTAAAAATGCCTTCCGGAGAAGTAAGAAAAGTTGTCTGGCGGAGCCTTGCTTCCATCGGCCAGGTTTCAAATACCGGTCACAACCTCACCGTTATCGGGAAAGCCGGCCGGTCCCGGAGAATGGGCATACGGCCTACCGTGCGGGCTTCGGCAATGAATCCCCACGACCACAAATACGGCGGCGGTGAAGGCCGGGCTCAGCGCGGAACAAAAAGACCAAAAGACAAATGGGGCAATATTACCGGTGGCCGGAAAACCAGAAAAAAGAAAAAATGGTCAAACAAGCTTATTATAAAACGAAGAAAATAAATTTATGACAAGAAGTCTTAAAAAAGGTCCGTTCGTTGACCCTAAATTATTGAAGAAAATATCGAAAGTCGCGCCCGGCTCGGGAACCGTAATCAAAACCTGGTCGCGAGCTTCCGAAATTTCCCCGGAAATGGTGGGCTATACTTTTGGTATCCATAATGGCAAAGATTTCGTGGAGGTTAGAATAAACGAAGACATGGTTGGCCACCGGTTGGGAGAGTTTTCACCGACCAGAAAATTCGTAAGACACGGCGGTAAGATTCAGAAAGAACTGGAACAGAGATCCAAGGAAGCCGGTTCGGCATCTTCAAAATAAACCGATATGAAACAAATCACCGCAAAACTCAAATATTTGAACATTGCGCCGCGAAAGACGCGTTTTGTGGCCGACACGATAAGAGGCCTTAGTGTAAACGAAGCCGAAGCGCAGCTTATGTTTGCCGCTCGCCGTTCGGGTACCCCGCTTTTGAAGCTTCTTCGTTCGGCATCGGCCAACGCCAAAAACAACCACAAGGTTGATCCGGCAAAACTTTACGTAAAAGAAATCCGAGTGGACGAGGGTCCGGTTGGTAAGCGTTATATGCCGCGGGCTTTCGGTCGGGTTAATTTGATTGAAAAAAAGACCAGTCATGTTACCTTGGTTCTGGGCGTTTCGGAAAAACCCCAAGAGCAGAAGTTTGTGATTGCCCCGAAACCGAAAAAGGAAAAAGCCGAAACTTCGAAGAAATCAAAGAAAGCGGAGAAATCTTCGGATACCGCCCCTTCCCACCTCGCCCACGGACAGGCGGCGGATAAGGAAAAACCGGAAATCGACAAAAAGGCTTCCGCTCCGGATGCGAAAAAAGTCGGCGGCAAGAAGCCCGGATTTTTCCGGCGAACTTTCAGAAGAAAATCCGTTTAAAGAATAATTTTATGGCACAAAAAATAAAACCAGATCTGTTGCGTCTCGGAATAACCAAGCCTTGGAAGAGCCAGTGGTTTTTCAGGCGGGGATTGAGGTTTTTCATTGAGGAAGACCATCTTTTGAGGAATGTCATCAGAGAGAAAATTTTGACTTCCGGCATAGACTCGATTGAAATAGAGCGGACCGGCGAGGCGACCAAAATAACCATTCGTTCGTCAAGACCGGGGCTCATTATCGGCCGGGGCGGCAAAGGAATAGAAGAGTTGAAAGACGCGCTTCTGAAAGCGACGCGGGCTCTCCGCCGGAAAAATAAATTCGAAGGCGAGCCGATTTTGAATTTGAACGTTGAAGAAGTCAAAAGAATGGAGCTTTCCGCTTCCGTTCTCGCTCAACAGATGGCTTACGATATAGAAAAGCGGGTTCCTTACCGGATTGTGATGAAACGTCACCTCGAAATAATGAAACAGAACCGCGGCGTGAAAGGCGCGAAAATAAGAATGGCCGGACGTTTGAACGGTGCGGAAATTGCCCGCCGGGATTCGCTCCACTTTGGCCAAATGCCCCTTCAGACGCTTCGGGCAAACATCGATTACGGAGAGGCAACTGCCTTTACTACCTACGGGACAATTGGTATAAAAGTATGGCTTTATAAAGGCGAAATCTTCAGCGAGAAATCCGAAAACGTAAGATAGATTTATTATGTTGCAGCCAAAGAAACAAAAGTACAGAAAAATGCAGAAGGGGCGTTCCCGCGGACGCCTTAAGGAAACGAGGGGCTTGGAGCTCTCTTTTGGCAGCTTTGGCATGCAGGCTACAACGCCGGCGTGGATTACCGGCCGGCAGATAGAAGCCGCCCGTAAGGCGATAACCCACGCCATGAAACGGGAAGGCCGGGTCTGGATTCGAATTTTTCCCGACAAACCCATAACCAAGCTGCCGCCGGAAGTTACCCTGGGCGGCGGAAAGGGAGACGTCGACCACTACGTGGCGCCGGTTCGCCCGGGCCGTATCCTTTTTGAAATCGACGGCGTGCCGGAAGCAATCGCTCTTGAAGCTCTTCGAATTGCCGGACACAAACTGCCCGTTAAAACAAAAGTCATTTCCAAATAAGAAAGTTATGAATCCCGATAGTGTTAACCGGAGTTTTATCTTAAGATGACCACCATAATTCACAACAAATCGTATATCCGAGACCAAGGCCGTATAATACGGGCGTGCGGGCACGCCCTAACACTATCGGGATGAAAAAGAAAGAACTGAACGATTTAAAAAACAAAACCATGGTGGAAGTTGATAAAGAAATCAACGAGCGCCGGGAGCGGCTTTTAAATTTGAGAATGGACTTGTCCTTGGGCAAGGTAAAAAATATAAGCGAAATAAAAGAGCTCAAAAAAAGCATCGCTCAGCTCTTAACCGTCAAAAAAACAAAAGAACAAATTTCAAAAACATCATGAGAAAATTACAGGGCACGGTAGTGTCGGATAAAATGTTAAAAACGAGAGTAGTGGCGGTTGATCGCTTGAAAAAGCACAAGCGTTACGGCAAGTATTACAAAGTAACCGAGAGATACAAAGCTCACGACGAAGCGAACGAATACAAGACGGGGGACAAGGTGGTTATCGAAGAATCAAGACCAATGAGCCGCGATAAACGGTGGAAGATAGTTGAAAAAATATGATTCAGGAACGTTCCATATTAAAAGTTGCCGATAATTCGGGCGCCAAGTTCGTCCGTTGTTTCCGGGTTTTGGGCGGTTCAAAGCGCCGTTATGCGCGGGTAGGCGACGTTATCGTTGCTTCCGTTCAGTCGGCCGAACCGCGGAAATCGACGATAAAGAAAAAAGACATTGTTCGGGCTCTTGTTGTTCGAACGCGCACGGCTACTCGCCGGTCCGACGGTTCTTATGTGAGATTCGACGATAACGCCGTGGTTCTGGTTGATAAGCAGGAACCCCGGGCAACCAGAATTTTTGGTCCCATTCCCCGCGAAATAAAGGAAAAAGGTTATGATGCCATAGCTTCGCTTGCCGAAGAATTGGTTTAAAGATATGAAATTCAAGAAAGGAGACAACGTAAAGGTATTGACCGGTAAAGACCGCGGTAAGAGCGGTAAAATTATTAAGGTTTTCCCGGAAGCCGGCAGGCTGGTGGTTGAAGGCGTAAATGTTTTCAAAAAACACAGCCGGCCGAAAAGACAGGGTGAAAAAGGAGAAATCGTTTCCGTTGTCCGTCCGCTTCAGGTATCAAATGTTTCCTTCGTTTGTTCAAAGTGCGGGAAGGCCGCGCGTTTGGGATTTCGAATTGAAGGCGATAAAAAAATCCGACACTGCAAACGCTGTAATGCCGAAGCCTAAAAATATGTCAAAATTAACCGAAAAAATAGAAAAAATAGTCGTAAACGTGGGATTGGGAAAGCTTCACCAGACGGCGAGCTTTGAAGACAAAGTTCTCCCCCTTATCGAAGAAGAGCTTTCGATTGTAACCGGCCAGAAGGCCGCGCGTCGTCAGGCCAAAAAATCGATTGCCGCTTTCAAGACGAGAGAAGGCGATATTATCGGTCTTCAGGTTACTCTTCGAGGCAGGCGGATGGAAGATTTTTTCAAACGGCTTACCAGCCTTGTGCTGCCCCGGGTAAAAGACTTTCGGGGACTCGACGTGAAGAATGTCGACGAAAACGGCAATCTAAACATCGGTTTTCGCGAGCAGTTCGTTTTCCCGGAAATCAGTCCCGAAAAATCGAGAGTCAATTTCGGTATTCAGGTAACGATGGTGTCTTTGGAAAAAAGCAGAGACAAGGCGATTGATTTTTACCGGTCGGCTGGGGTACCCTTGAAGAAATAAACCATGGCAAAGAAATCAGTAATCGCGAGAGCGAGAAAAAAACCGAAATACTCGACCCGAATAGTCCGCCGCTGTTTTCGTTGCGGCCGGCGACGCGGTTACATGAGAGATTTCAACATGTGCCGGATTTGTTTCCGGGAACTGGCGAGCAAGGGCGAAATCCCCGGTATCAGGAAATCAAGCTGGTAAAACTATTATGTATATCGATTTATTGACAAGAATCAAAAACGCCCAGAACGCGGGCAAGAAATCCCTGAAAGTTCCCTACACGAAAAACGACCAGGCTGTTTTGGGAATCCTGGAAAGATACGGCTTTGTGAAGAAAACGGAAATCAAGGGACGAAGCGTTAAAAAAATAGTGGAAGTGCTTCTGAATCCGGAGCGACCGATCCAGGGCGTGAAGTTTTTAAGCCGTCCTTCCTTGAGAAATTATTCCGGCTATGCCGATTTCAAACAGGTGAAAGGAGGCCGGGGCATTCTTATTGTCTCGACTTCGAAAGGAATTTTGAGCGGTAATAACGCAAAACGTGAAAAAGTCGGCGGCCAGATGCTCGCCGAAATTTGGTAATCCCTCACCCTTCAAAGATTGCTTGAATGAATTCAAGAAGCTATTATTGAACACCATGATATATCAAACAAAAAATACAGAATCAAACGCTTCCTGGTCGCGAAGCGAACTTATCTTTGAAAGGTGAGGGATGAGTAAGATAGGCAAACAACCGATAAAAATACCGGAAGGAGTGACAGTCTCGGTAGACATCGACAAGGTGACCGTAAAAGGTTCGAAAGGAGAACTGGAAGTTCGCCTTCTTCCCTATGTGAAGACGGAGCTCGATGAAGCGGCTCGGGAGTTGAAGTTTTCTCCCGAATCGAACCACAAGCAGGCGCGGAGCAACTGGGGGACGATAAGAGCGAATGTTGCGAACGCCGTGGAAGGAGTGACCAAGGGATTTGAGAAAACTCTCATTGTTGAGGGCGTAGGTTACAGAATCACCAAAGCCGGCGAAGGGCTGGAAATGAATTTAGGCTTTTCCCATCCGGTAAATTACGAAGCCACGCCCGGAATCACTTTTGAAGTTGAAAAAAATACGATTTTGAAAATAAGCGGAATCGACAAACGACTGGTCGGTCAGGTAGCCGCCGAAATAAGAGGAATCGAAAAAGCCGAACCTTATAAGGGTCGGGGCTTTCGTTATTCCGACGAGGTAATAAGGAGAAAAGCCGGTAAGAAAGCGGTGGCTTCCGGCGGCGCTTAAAATCTATGAAAAAAAGAAAACTGGTAAACAAAAAAAGAATAAGACGGGCGGTAAGAGTCCGGGCAAAAGTAAAAGGAAGCGCCGAGACGCCCCGGCTTAGCGTTTTTCGGAGCCACAAGAACATTTATGTCCAGCTTATTGACGATTCTTCCGGAAAAACTTTGGCTTCCGTTTCTTCCTACAAAATGAAAGAAAAAGGCAAGAAATCGGAAATCGCAAAAAAAGTGGGCGAAGCGATTGCGGAAGAAGCGAAAAAACTCGGTATCGGAAAAGTTGTGTTTGACCGGGGTTCTTACCGGTATCACGGCCGGGTCGCCGAAATCGCGACAGGCGCAAGAAGCAAAGGATTAAAATTCTAAAATTATGAGACATCAAAGAGGCAGAAGAATGGAGAAAAAAGAGTTTCAGGAAAAGACTCTTGAAATAAGAAGAGTGACCCGGGTTGTCGCCGGCGGAAAACGTTTTAGCTTTCGGGCGGCGGTTGTTATCGGCGATTTGAAGGGCCGGGTTGGCTTCGGAGTGGCAAAGGGCCTGGATGTCGTGCAATCGATTCAGAAGGCCGTTTTAAGGGCTAAAAAGGACATGATAACAGTTCCCCTGAAGGACGGCCGGACTCTTATCTACGACGTTGAAGGGAAATACGGCGCGGCCCGCGTTCGCCTGAAGCCGGCGAGAGCAAACCACGGTCTTATTGCCGGCGGTCCGGTGCGAACCGTTCTGGAACTCGCAGGCGTGAAAGACGTTTCGGCAAAAATTCTGGGCAGTACCACGAGTAAGATAAACAATACGAGAGCGACCCTTCGGGCTTTAAAGAAGATAAAAACACATGCAAAACCACAGTCTTAGGCATCCGAACAGTAAAAAAGGGAAGAGAGTCGGCCGCGGCGGTAAGCGCGGAACGACTGCCGGCCGGGGGCAAAAAGGGCAGAGAGCCCGCGCCGGTCACCGTATTCGCCCGGCGGTACGCGATCTTATTATGCGAATCCCGAAACTTCGGGGCGTAAAACACGGTCCGGTGCGGGTAAAGCCGGTTGTGGTAAACGTGGGTGACCTGGAAAAAATTTCCGAAGGGGGAGTGCTCAATAAGGAAATTCTTCTCAAGAAGAAGATAATTAAAAAAGCCAGCCGGCCGGTGAAGGTTTTGGGCAACGGCGAACTGAAAAAGGCTTTTAACCTCGAAGGTTTGATTGTCTCGGCAAAAGCCAGGGAAAAAATACTTTCTGCCGGTGGTACAATTAAATAGAGACAAATGAAACAAATCTTTCAAGTTTTCAAAATACCCGATCTCAGGAAGAAAATCCTGATGGTTGGTTTTTTGCTTCTCGTCTTCCGGGCTTTTGCGGCTATTCCGATTCCCGGCATCGACGTCGTTCGTCTTAATGAATTTTTTTCTTCGAACCAGCTCTTCGGATTTTTGAACATCTTCTCGGGCGGCGGACTTTCCAACCTGTCGCTTATGATGCTTGGTGTCGGTCCCTACATTACCGGCGTCATTATCATGCAGCTTTTGACCATAATCTTCCCGAGCCTTAAGAAGGCTTATTACGAAGAAGGCGCCGAAGGAAAGGCGAAATTCAACCGCTATTCCCGCTATCTTACCGTGCCTTTGGCCGCTCTTCAGGGTTACGGTTTTTTGAATCTTTTGATTTCCCAGGGAGTGCTTGCCCGTTTGCCTTTTCTCGGACTTATGGCGAACGTTGCCGTCATTACCGCCGGGAGCGTATTCCTTATGTGGATAGGGGAAATAATTTCCGAATATAAAATCGGAAACGGCGTATCTCTCATCATTTTCGCCGGTATCGTGGCCAGCTTGCCGCAGGTTATCTCCTCAAGCGTTCTTACCTACACGCCGGCGATTTTGCCGACCTACATCGCGTTTATTGTTCTCTCGATAATCGTGATTGCCGGAGTGGTGTTCGTAAACGAAGGAGAGCGGAAGATTCCCATCGCTTACGCAAAGCAGGTCCGGGGCAATAAGCTCTATGGCGGCGTTTCGAGCTACCTGCCGCTCAAAGTAAACCAGGCCGGTGTTATTCCGATTATTTTTGCGATTTCGATTTTGCTTTTCCCGCAGTTTGTGGCTCAGGCCGCATCCATCTTTTCGCCGGAGCTGTCGCTAAAGCTCAATAATTTCGTTATCGGTATTTTCAACAATATCTTTTTCTACAGCTCTTTCTACTTTATTCTGGTATTCGTCTTCACTTACTTCTATACCGCGATTACTTTCGACCCGCAGGAAATCGCCAAAAACCTTCAGCGGGCCGGCGGTTTTATTCCCGGCATCCGG
>Ga0210057_1007615_pt1 | contig 13056 bp, 11 predicted proteins | sample CryGeyCG2114_010_2_FD_183968 | JGI IMG/M metagenome (GOLD analysis project Ga0210057, IMG submission 183968) | Groundwater microbial communities from aquifer - Crystal Geyser CG10_big_fil_rev_8/21/14_0.10 (SPAdes) (version 2) | ecosystem: Environmental > Aquatic > Deep subsurface > Groundwater ... | reverse complement strand
TAATTAAAATTAAGCGAAGTCCCGCACCGAACTTGTTCTGGTGCGGGGGTCCGGTTCAATTTGGAAATCATTATGACAATTTTGACACTGTTTAATTTGACTTTCCATATTTATAATTCTGCTTTGCCCTTCGTAGCTTTATGCGAAGAAGGGGCAATTTTTAATTTTAGTATTCATATTTTAACTTATATCTTACTTTTTAAATCTTATATATATTATTCGTGTTCACTCCTAATCTGTCCACCTAAAGTTCTTAGTTCTTTTAGCGCTTCCTTAGCTTGTTCTTTATTTGGTGAAATTCCATGCCACAAAAAATTCTTTTCCATAAAACCTACTCCCTTACCAGGAATTGTATGCGCGATTATAACAGTGGGCATGTTATAAATCGTTTTTGCTTCATTAACAGCTGAAATAATTGCCTGTATATTATGTCCATTAATTTGAAGAACATGCCAGTTAAACGATTCATATTTTTCTCTAAGAGATCGAAGCGGCATTATGTCTTCTGTAAAACCGTCAATTTGAATATTATTTCTATCTATAATTGCTGTTAAATTACCCATTCTATTTTTACCTGCAAACATTATAGCTTCCCAAACATTACCTTCATTGTGTTCTCCATCTGACATAAAACAATATGTCTGATACTTTTCATTATTCATCTTTCCAGCTAAAGCAATTCCAATCGCTTGAGATAAACCAGAACCCAACGGTCCAGAAGTTATTTCCACACCAGGAAGCGAACATCTATGTGGATGCCCCTGAAGACGGCTTCCAAATTTTCTTAAAGTTTTTAATTCATCTAATTTAAAATAGCCCGCTCTTGCTAATGTTGCATAAAGCACCGGACAAATATGCCCATTAGATAAAATTACCCTGTCTCTATCAACCCATTTAGGATTTTTAGGATTATGATTTAAAATATAAAAATAAAAAGATGTGAAAACATCGGCCATCCCAAGAGAACCAGCTGAATGTCCTGACCCGGCATCAAGAAGCATTTTTATAATATCTTGTCTTATAACATTCGCCGTTTCTTCTAATTTTTTTATTTTATTACTGTCTAAAAATTCCATAGATTTTTTAATTTATATTTCTCTCCGATATACCGTGTATATCACCATTTAACTTTTCACATTATCCATAATTACTGTGCTGCGCTTTTAGGCGGATGTTCTCTCATAAATGGAACTTCAGGCATTGCTTTCGGAATAATCAAATTTGGAACCAGTATTAATAAAAAGGCGCTAGAAAAAGATAAGATACCTGCCATAAAAAATACTGCTGGAAATCCGGCAACGTTTACAATTGCTCCTCCAATCAATGCCGAAACAGCTGCTGCTACCCCAATTGTAGTACTATCTAATGACCAATCAAAAGCGTATTTTTCTTTATCTAAATGACGAGAAAAAATAGCAGACCAAGAAGGCGTATAAAATCCTTGCGCAATACCATGAATTATTTGAATTACAAAAAGCCAAAAAACGCTTTTCACAGCCACAAAAGCCATAGCTGCAAAACCAGAAAGCATTAAAGCAAAAATCAAAGCATGAAAATCATCTTTTTCTCCTTCTTTTCTATCTAATAGAATTGCCATTGGCATTTGGACAACAGCCTTAGATACCCAATAAACAAAAGCAAGCGCCCCAATTATAAAAGCACTTGCCCCTGGTATATTTTGAATAACAAAAATAGCAAAAATAGGATTTATTAAACCCCAGCCACTAATTAAAAAAAGATCAGATAAAATAAAATATTTAACTACACGGTTAATCTTAAATTGATTTAGATTTAAATTTATTTTTATATACATATTATTTAAATATTATTTCTCCGCCTTCTAAAACCACCCTAACAACATCTCCCTTTTTTACCTCATCTCTCAATATTCTCTCTGCTAAAACATTTTTTATATTTTCAGAAATCGCTCCCCTTAATGGCCTGGCGCCAAAAACAGGATCATATCCAATTTTTGATATCTTATCTACGACTGCGTCGTCAAAATCTAAGCTTATTCCTTGATTTTCCGCGGCTAACTTCGCTAATTTATTTAATTGTAATTTTGTAATAGATAAAATATCTCCACGTGAAAGATTTTTAAAAATAATAACATCAGAAAATCTGTTAAGCAACTCTGGTCTGAAATAACTTGCCAATTTTTTCTTAAATTCATCTTTAATTTCTGAAATTTTCTTACCATTCTCTATCTGTTCTTTTATATAATTTGACTCAGCATTAGATGTGGCAATAATCATAGTGTTAGTAAAATCAACAACTCTTCCTAAATTATCCGTAAGACGCCCATCATCAAAAACCTGAAGAAAAATATTTAAAGTATCTGGATGCGCTTTCTCAAATTCATCTAAAAGAATTAAACTATATGGCTTTTGAATTATAGATTCTGTAAGTCCACCTGAAATTTTCCCATCAGGAGACCCTATAAACCTAAAAATGCTTTGCTTGTCTTGATATTCAGACATATCAAATCTAACCATTGCTGATTCTGAACCAAATTGCGTTTTTGCTAAAATTTTTGCCAATTCTGTCTTACCAACACCAGTAGGCCCAACAAAAAGAAATGAAGCAATTGGCCCACCCTGCCTGCTTAAACCGCTTCTATATTCTCTTATAGCAGATGATACAGATTTAACCGCTTCTTCTTGATCAATTAAACTTTGATGTATTGTGTCTTCTAAATTAAGTAATGACTTAGCTTCTTCTTTACTGGCTTTATGTATAGGAACATTTACCTTTCTTTCGCTTATTGAAATCACATGGTCCGCTTTTAAAACTTTATCTCCTCTTTGCGATGCTTCTACTATGGATTCTTTTAAAAGATCTTCGGCGCTTGATGGAAGAAGTTTTTGCCGAAAATATTTATGCGCCAAACTAACTGCCTCTTTAACCGCCTCAAAGCTAACTATTATTTTATATTGTTCTTCTAAAATAATACTTTCGTATATTAAAAGCGTTATGGCTTCATCTTCAGAAATTTCTTCTACTCTAACTATTTCAAAAATATTTAAAAAATCGCTCCTTGATTCCAAACTTAATTTTAATTCTTTCGGATAAGTGGCGCCAATAACCTGAATTGCATCAGATTTAAAAACAGAAAGCATAATATCTGCTGCACTCATAAACCCTTCACCTGAAGTTTTCACTAAATTATGTATATCTGGAATATAAAGAATAATATTTTTAGATGATATAATTTCTCCTAATATTTTATTTACCCTTTCTGAAACTTCTTTTGGGTCAGCTCCAGAAATCAAACTTCCTATTTGAAGCGAAACAACGCGCTTATCAAATAATGGTTCGGAAACTTTATCTTTAATTATCTCAAAAGCAATGCGTGAAACTATAGTTTCTTTTCCACTACCAGGCTCCCCAACTAAAAGCACGTTTGGCCGTGTTGGCCTAGATAAAATATTTAAAAGTTGAGAATGTTCTTTTTTGTGACCAATTAAAAATCCTATTTCACTTTCTCGCGCTAAATCAGTTAAATCATCGCTAAACATATCTAATATAGGTGTTGGTTTAGCTGTCCATGCCCTATTCATAATTCTATGTCGAATTCCAAATGGTTTGCGCGCAAACCCACCTATAGTTTGTGGAAGTCGTTTTACCAAAGAATACTTATGTCTATATCTAGAAAAAATAAGAGCTTTATTCAAATCATTAGCATTAATTGAAAAAAGATAGAATATTTTCTTTATAGCTTCACTTGAGGTTTCTCCGATTGCAGAAAAAATATCGCCTGGTTCAATAAAAATGTTTTGACTAGTATAGGCTTTTAAAAATGCTATTTTTACAAGTTCTTCTACCTTTATTATAACTTCTTTTTTTATAATTTTTTTGTCTTTTATTTTTTCAATTTCTTCATCTACTTTCTGCTCAAATTCTTCTGGAGATACCTCCATTCTCCAAAGAGCTCCTCTTATTTCTTTTCTTTTTATAAGATTTTTTAAAATATTAAGATAAAAATCTCCACCGACAGATTCTGTCATATCCATTGATCTCTCTAAAATACGAAAGCTTTTTGCTGACAAAAAATCACTAGTATTAATACCATCTGTTGGAGTTGAGTTTAATTCAACTATAGAATGTTTAGCTTTATTTATCAAAAAAGCCCTGTCTATTAAAAATAGTAAAAATAGTAGTCCAACCCATCTTAATCTCTCAACATCAGAAAAAATAAATACGACTGTTCCGACAACTAAAAAGACATAGAACGCATAAGAAATACAATTCCATAAAAACCTTTGGAAAATTGAAAAATCAAACCTCGGGTCACAAAAAATTATTTTTTCTAAATCAATCTTTTTTTCCATAAAAATTTAAAAAAGTTTTGCAATTTTCCAATTAACATTTTCTGAAAAATCGTACCCAATAATATTTGCAATTATATAAAATGGAATAAGTGCCCACACTACGAAAATAATCACAGCTAAAGTTATTAAAACTCCATAAATAAACGCGCCTATAAACAATCTTATTGATCTAAAAATAAATCCAAATATATACCCAAATATCGTCCTGTCTTGATAAAGAGGTTCGCCAAAATGTCTCCAAGTTATTTTTAAAGCAAAAGTTCCATCTAATTTTTCTAATAAAGAAATTATAAAATGCGTGTAAAAACGCGCGCTTTCTAAATACCAGCGCCTTATAAACTCTGAAATCCTATAAATAAACCTATTTAAAAAGAAAATAAAAAAAGCTCCCATATACCAATAAATTATACATTAAAAATCGTCTTCTCCCAAAACAAAACACCCCCCAGACCAAGGTCAGGAGAGTGTTTATATAAATCTAGTAATAATACTTACTTTGATTCTGTTATTTCCTTTAATCTTTCAATAAGACGAGAGGCGTAGTCCTTCCCGGCTAAGCCGAAAGATAGTCCACCTGCTAAAGCTAACATTGCAACAACTCCAGTAATAATTGTCTGAAGAATATATACATTAACGCCAACTTGCATTAATGCTGTGACTAATCCAAAGATTATCACTACCCACCAAACAAAAGTTCCCAAAAAATTAGATGCGCCGAGCTTTGCGCTCATTACTGAAGCTGATGTTGTTTTCTTTAAGAAATTAGCAACAACAAAAGTTGTAACTAATATCAACGCCATAACCACTATGTTAGGGACGTAGAACAAAACCTGTTTCAAGAAATCGGAAAAAACTTCAAGTCCAAGAATGTTTGCAACAGCAAGAATGAATACGATTACAAAGAACCAATATACTAACTTGCCCAAAAACTTTCCTGAATCCATTTTAATTCCTCCTCTTTCAACATAAGTAGCAACTCCGATTTTTTTCAAAAGAGAGTCCAACTTAATGCTCCTAATAACTTGCTCTATTACTGATTCGAAAACAGCCGCAACAATAAGACCGATTATCAAAACAATAATTGCTCCGATAAATTTAGGGATAAAACTTGCTACCCCATACCAAACTCCTATAAGTGCTCCAAAAAGAGTACTTGTCATGCTTTGAATAAACATAATTTATCTAAAATTTCTTAAAACTATAATGAATCTCGACCTTTACTTTAATTATACGTTTAAAAAAATTATAACCTATATTTGGTAAAATGTGAATAAGGTTTATCCACATTCAATATATAGTCCACTATTTAATGAATTACTATAAAGCTTATATCATATTCCGTAGCGATATATTATTACAAAATATTAAGCATCAATTTGAATCGCGTTCAATTTTTTGATAATATCTATTTAGAAATTTTATTTATATTTTTATATTGTAGATTTAACTATTCTTTATGACATTTATCTCAAAAATCATTTTTCATTTTATTACTAATATATTAGCTCTATTTGTAGCATCTTATTTTGTGGCAGGATTTTATTTAAACACTGCGTGGGAAAATTTAATTATTGTCGGATTGCTTTTCACTCTTATAAACACATTTATTCGCCCTATTTTAAAATTAATTTTAAGTCCTATTATTATTATTACTCTTGGGCTTGGTATTTTAATCGTAAACGCTATTACCTTATATATACTTGACTATTTATCACAAAATATAGCAATATCTGGACTAATACCTTTAATCTATGCTACACTAATCATCAGTGCAGTTAACTTAATTGTACACTTTACCACTAAAATCAAGTAAATAAACCAGAATAACGAAATTATATCTAATGAATTACTGTATCCATACTACATTCTTTAGTAATGCGATTCATAATTCATAATTCATAATTCATAATTCGTTGGATTACCTATCAATTGCTCAAATAATAATAGCCGTAGTTATAATAGTGCTTGTAATGCTTCAAGAAAGATCTTCTGGCCTTTCCGGAGCTTTTGGAGGAGGAGAAAGCACTTTTTATCAAACAAGACGCGGATTTGAAAAAATAATTTTTATAGCAACAGTTGTTTTAGTTGTAGCATTTACCGTGCTATCATTTATCAACTTTATTTTATAATAGATAAAATCTTAATATTTAACTCTTTTGCTAAATCGGTTTATTAAAATCTTTAATTTGTTTTCTATAAAAGAACGCTTTATATTTCTAAGCGCAACTTTAGTTTTTATAATTTCATCAATAATCCTTAGCACAATTTTTGTACAAAAAAATACGATTCTTTCTCCTACAAAAGGCGGGGAATATACAGAAGGCATTGTTGACCAGCCTAGTTTTATAAACCCAGTACTTGCTCAAATAAATAGTATTGATAAAGATATCTCAGAATTAGTATTTGCAACACTTAAAGATATGTCAGATGATATTACTCCAAACGATGATAAAAAAACTTATACAGTTAGAATTAAAGGTGATATTTTTTGGCAAGATAAAACTCCAATAACATCAGACGATGTAATTTTTACAATAAAAGCCATTCAAGATCCAGATATAAACTCACCATTGGCACCAAATTGGAAGGGGGTAAGAACAGAAAGAATTAGTGAGCGAGAATTAAAAATAATTATTCCAGCAACATATTCTTATTTTGAAAACATCTTGGCAAATTTAAGACCCTTACCAAAACATCTTTTTGAAAACATTCCATTAGCTAATATAAAATTATCTTCTTATAGTTTAGAGCCTATTGGAAGCGGACCATTTAAATTTTCATCGTTTGAAAAAACACGCGATGGTTTTATTTCAACATACTCGCTTAGTGATAATAAAGACGGATTTACAGGGGCTCCATTTCTAAAATCATTCACTATAAAAATGTATAAAAATAAAACTGCCCTTATTGACGCTTTTAATTCTGGAGACATAGATGGAATGGCAATAACAGATCCAAGCGACATAAGTAAAATTTCTATTCCTAATCAATTATTTAAAATACAAATGCCAAGATATTACGCAATTTTCTTAAATATATACAAAAATAAGTCATTAAAAAATATTGAAGTAAAAACAGCTTTAAATTTTGCAACTGATAAAAATAAAATCATAAAAGATGTTTTTAATGATTTAGCATTCCCAATAAACGGACCAGCTATTTTAAGTCCTGAGTCAAACGACTTTTCTATTGACCGCGCAAATGAAATTTTAAGTAACGCTGGTTGGACTTTAAACGATGAAAACATAAGAGTCTCAAATAATGGCTCACAAAAACTAGAGTTCTCTATTACAGTATTCCCCTCATCAACTCTTATAAAAACGGCTGAAATTATAAAAGAAGATTGGGCAAAAATAGGCGTAAAAATAAATATCAACACTCCGCCCATAGATAACTTCTCCGAAGACATTATTAAAACTAGAAATTATGAAATGCTACTTTTTGGAAATATTTATGGTGAAAATATGGACACTTATTCTTTTTGGCATTCAAGTCAAAAATTTTATCCTGGTTTAAATTTATCACTTTATGAAAACAAAAACGCAGATTATTTAATTGAACAAATCAGATCTACTTTTAATAAAGATACTAGAGAAAAAGAATTAGACCAACTTCAATCAACGATTATAAATGATAGTCCAGCAGTTTTTCTTTATTCTCCTTATTACCTGTATATTACAAATAAATCATTAAAAGGGTTTAATGAAGAACAACTTTCTCTGCCAAGTGATAGATTTTTAAACGCCAAAACATGGTATATTAAAACAGTAAGGTCATTTAAATAAAATTCGACCCCGCGCCTTCGGAAGATTATTTTATAAAAAACGCTTATATCCAATAATATTTAAATTGAAAAATTTAACCTGTGAATACCCGACAACACCTTTAGAAAATAGCTGAACGTTGCTATCTTCCAAATGTGCGGGGTTGACATTTACCTATGAATCTTGAAGAATATAAACAAAGAGCCACACTTATTCGGGATAATGAAATTTATAAAGTTTACGATTTACCCGAACTTAAAGATTTATCTATTTCTTTAACCGAACTTCATCCGTTAAAATCAACAACTGGACATTCTCATGACAACGCCGATGAAATTTATATCTTTATTGACGGCGAAGGAATTATTGAAATTGGCAACCAAACTTCTACTGTCAAAGGGGGCGACATTATATTGGTGCCTCGTGGCGATTTTCATAAAGTTCACAATAAAAAAGAAACATCAATGCATTTTTGGAGTCTTTTTGAAAAATACGAAGGAAGAGGAAAATAAATTATTATTCAACGGATAACAACATAACCGCTAATTGTTTACATTTTACTATTTTACATAACAACGCCGAAGTGGTGAAATTGGTAAACACGCAGTGTTCAGAACGCTGTGCCCGAAAGGGTCTGGGAGTTCGAGTCTCCCCTTCGGCACATAAATAAACTTAAAATTAAACAAATAATACTTTATAAATAAATTGTTTACCTACAAAGGTATTCATAATTCATAATTCATTATTCGTAATTCATCAATTTAATATGATTAAACAAAAAACAAACAAAATATATAGCACAAAATCAAAAATAGACAGTGAGAAAATGCAAAAAGCGCAGGCTCTTAAACCTCACATAGTCAAAAAATTATCATCAAAAGAAACTCATCCAGAAACAGTTAAGTTTGTCGCGCTTGGAGGATTTGAAGAAATAGGACGCAATATGATGTATTTAGAATATAAAGATGAAATTATTATTATTGATATGGGGCTTCAATTCCCAGAAGAAGACACCCCGGGAATTGATTATATTATTCCTAATATCAGTTCACTGGAAGCTAAAAAAGATAACATTAGAGCTGTTATTATTACACACGGACACTACGACCATATTGGAGCCATACCTCATTTAATGGGAAGACTTGGTAATCCGATCATTTATACAAGTCTTATTTCAAAAGAAATCATTCTTAAACGACAAGAGGACTTTCCAAATGCCCCAAAACTTAATTTTGAGATAGTAAAGTCTGGTGATGTTCACCAATTATCTGAACATTTTAAAGTAGAATTTTTTGGCATTACTCATAATGTACCGGATGGTTTTTGTATGGTGTTAGACACTCCTGTAGGGAAAATAGTTCATGGCGGAGAATTTAAATTTGATTATGATTTTAACGGAAATCCTCGTGGATTAGATGTTTGGAAAAAAATCGGCGATCAAAATATTCATACGCTTTTATTAGAGTCCACAGGCGCAGAAGTGCCAGGTTATTCTGTTTCTGAAAGAATTGTAGAGCAAGAATTAGAAAAACTTTTTAAAAAAGCTGAAGGTAGAATTATTGTTGGAACATTTGCTTCTCTTTTGGATAGATTAGCGGAAATTATTAAAATTGCCGAAAAACTTGATAAAAAAGTTGCCATTAGCGGATTTTCAATGAAAAACAACATTGATATTGTAAGAAATATTGGTTATATGAAAGTTGAAAAAAATACAATTATTCCATTAGAAGATATTCATAAATATCGCGATGATAAACTATTACTTCTTTGCACTGGCGCTCAAGGAGAGCCGAATGCCAGCCTAATGAGAATTGCTAATGGCGAATATCGCCAAATTCAAATTAAAAAAGGAGACACTGTTATTCTTTCATCTTCAATTGTTCCTGGTAATGAAAGGAGTGTTCAAGTACTTAAAGATAACATTTCTAGACAAGGCGCATTAGTTTATCATTATGGTACTATGGACATTCACTCTAGCGGGCATGCTCCACAAGAAGAACTTAAGACTGTAATGAAGCTAGTTAGGCCAAAATTCTTTATCCCTATGCATGGTTATTATTTTATGCGTCAAAAAAATTCTCAAAATGCGCAGGAGGCAATAGGTCTAAAACCTCAAAATATTATAATGGCAGATAACGGACAAATTTTAGAAATTACTAAAACTAACATAAAAATTACTGAGGAGAGTGTGCCAGCTTTTTATGTAATGGTTGACGGTTTAGGTGTTGGAGATGTTGGAGAGATAGTTATGCGCGATAGAAAAATATTAGCAGAAGAAGGTATGGTAGTTATTATCGCCACATTAGATAGAAAAACTGGTAGATTTTTGAAAAATCCAGATATAATTTCACGCGGATTTATTTATCTAAAAGAAAATAAGGAATTGGTTGAAGAGGTCAGAAAAAAGATTAGATTAATGATTGCAAAAATTCCTAATCACCAACAAGTTGAGCCAGATTATATTAAAGCTCTTATGCGCGACCAAATTGGTCAATTCTTATATAATAAAACAAAAAGAAGGCCTATGATTTTACCAGTTGTTATACAAGTATGACTAATGACTACGGTCAACGGACTACGGTCTACGGCAATATAACTCTGTAGCCTGTAAGCGGTAGACTGTAAGCTAAACAAATGAAGCCTATTTTAATTTCTGGCGTTCAGCCAACAGGAAAATTACATATTGGAAATTATTTCGGCGCGCTTAAAAATTTTGTTGACCTCCAAAATACAGGGAGATATCAATGTTATTTTTTTGTAGCTGACCTACATTCTTTAGCTGGAGATTTTGACCCATCACAAAAATATAAGCAAATTATAGATGTAATTTTAAATTTTATGGCTGCAGGATTAAAGCCAGAAAAATCTGTTTTATTTGTTCAATCTCAAATCTTTGAACATTCTGAATTAGCGTGGATTTTAAACACTGTTACTCCATTTGGTGAATTAAGACGTATGACACAATTTAAAGATAAGGCAGCTCACCAAAAAGAAAACGTTAATGCGGGACTTTTTAATTATCCAGTTCTTCAAGCCGCTGATATCTTACTTTATGACGCAGAAATAGTGCCAGTTGGCGAAGACCAAATTCAACATCTAGAATTTACCAGAGAAATTGCCAGAAAATTTAACGATAAATATCCGCCGGCTAATAAACACGGAAAGAAAACATTTGTTGAGCCTAAATCACTTCTTACTGAATTCCCACGACTTATGAGTTTAAATAATCCAAGTAAAAAAATGTCTAAATCAATCCCTGAAGGTTGTTTATTCTTAGACGATACAGCTGACGAAATAATGACTAAAATTAAAAAAGCAGTTACTGATTCAGGGAGTGAAGTAAAATACGACTTAGAAAATAAACCTGCTGTTTCTAATCTTATTGCTATCTATAAAGGATTTAGCGGACTCTCTACAAAAGAAGTTGAGAAAAAATTTAAAGACATAGGTTATGGACAATTTAAAAAAGACTTAGCAAAAGTAATTATTGAAGGTTTGCGTCCATTTCGCGCAAAGAAAAGGATCTTATCAAAAAGCGCGGGTAAAATTGAAAAAATTATTGAAAAAGGAAATAAAAAAGCTAGAAAACGCGCTAATTTAAAAATGAAGCAAGTTAAGAAAATTATAGGATTGTCTAAATAAATTCATACTTATACAAAACAAAAATCCCCTTATGGGAATTTTTGTTTATTCATAATTCTTAATTCACTATTCTAAAATTTCAGTAATTTTTAACACATGCTTTATAAGCATTGCTACATACCCCCATTCATTATCATACCAACTCAAAATTTTCACCAAATCACCATCAATAACTTTTGTAAATTTTAAATCCACAATCGCGCCATAAGGTTCTCTAATAATATCACTAGAAACTATTTGTTCATCAACAACTTTTAAAATTCCCTTCCACTTATCCGACTCAGAAGCGTCTTTTAAAATTCTATTTACTTCTTCAATAGAAGTTTTCTTTTTAGAAACAAATGTAATATCCGCGATTGAACCTGCTATTACAGGAACGCGCATTGAAAACCCATCAAATTTTCCTTCTAATTCTTTAAATGCTCGAGTGACAGCAATCGCCGCTCCAGTTGTAGAAGGAATTATATTTTGACTTGCTGATCTGCCACGTCTAAAGTCATCTCCATTTACAGCACTGTCTACCACGGTCTGAGTATTTGTCATCGCATGCACTGTATTTAAAACTGCTTTTTCAATTCCAATACTCTCTGCCATAACCGCAATTACAGGTGAAACTGCGTTAGTTGTACAAGATGCATTTGAACTAATCTCGCAAGTTTTAAGTTCGCCTTCATTTAATCCAACTAAAACTGTTTTTCCCAAACCATCTTCATCTTTAGCGGGCGCGGTTAAAACAACTCTTTTAGCTCCTGCGTCAATATGAACTTTTGCTTTTTCAAATGATTCAAAAACTCCTGTTGATTCAATCACAATATCAATTTCTAGATCTTTCCATGGCAATTTTGTAGCATCTTTCTCAGAAATAAATTTTATTTCTTTTCCATCAACTCTTATAATTCCATTTTCCTTTTCACATTTAACATCTTTCTCAAAAGCACGGTAAACACTATCATACTTTAATAAATATGAAAGATTTTCAATATCGCCTAAGTCATTTATAGCAACCACTTCTAATTGAGGATTATTTAATACTTGTCTTAAAAAAAGACGCCCAATCCTCCCAAAACCATTTATAGCAATTTTTGTTTTCATAGTTTTAATATATTATAATTCAATTAAACCAATTATAATGCATAATTTCATAGTCAGCAATATTATATATACTATACGAAAATACTCCGCATATAAACCAGTTATGCAAAATAAATTTTTTATCTTAATGATAATTTCAAGATTTGTGATTTAAGCAATGATAGAAAATTTGATTTTAATTTATTTATAAAGGGGGAAAAGGTGTCTTTTTTGCTCCTGAAATTGGG
>Ga0210057_1007614_pt1 | contig 13058 bp, 16 predicted proteins | sample CryGeyCG2114_010_2_FD_183968 | JGI IMG/M metagenome (GOLD analysis project Ga0210057, IMG submission 183968) | Groundwater microbial communities from aquifer - Crystal Geyser CG10_big_fil_rev_8/21/14_0.10 (SPAdes) (version 2) | ecosystem: Environmental > Aquatic > Deep subsurface > Groundwater ... | reverse complement strand
TGCCCAATATTCTTCTTGGTACCTTTCAAAAACTTCCTTTTTTGTTTCCATTTTCATATGGAAATACGGTACCTTAATTACTAGATATCCAGTAGAAGTTGGGTATCATTTATTATTAGCTGGAACGTAATTTGAATAATATAGCATAAATCATGTAACATGAAGCATTTAACATAAGGCATAGAACATTACTTAATTCCCAAGCCAAAAACTTTTGGCATTTTATTAGCAAATTACTTGCCCGCCGAAGCCACTTCGGCGGAGGCGAGGGAATTAGAAGTTAGGTGAATTCCCTCTCCTCCTCTTATCGTGTTACATGTTATACGCTACATGCTTCATGATTTACCCTAACAGCTAGAAGCTAACACCTGACAGCTATTTAGCTATTTTCCCTTGCTAACCACTCTTTTTTAAGGTAGTATTTTTCTAATGAATCTCGACGAGAATCTTATTATATACGCCCCTCTCGCCCTTTTACTGGTTGTTGTAATATGGATCGTAAGGGTCGAGGTCAAGCTTAACCGATTTCTTAAGGGTAAGGATGCCCGAACTCTTGAAGATACCATAAGGTCAATCGATGAGGGTCTTTCACAATCCCAAAAATTTGAAAAAGAGATGGAAGAGTATCTCACTTCGGTTGAGAAGAGATTGAGGCAAAGCCCACAAGGTATAGGGGTAGTTAGATTTAACGCCTTTAAAGGAACCGGTGAAGGCGGTAACCAAAGCTTTGCGGTAACATTTGCCAATGAGAATGGTGACGGAGTGGTATTTTCAAGTATTTATAGTCGAGACAGAGTCAGTGTATTTTCAAAACCATTGTCAAAATGGAAGTCGGAATACGAATTATCAAAAGAAGAAAAAGAATCCCTAAAGAAAGCAAAGGAATGTATGTAACTTTGAGTTACGAAACTACCTCCTACTGCGAAATCCCGAATCGAAGCTACGCCTTGTTCAAAATTTTTCACCAATACTATTCGTATGCGCTATTTGTAAGCGTATCTACGGCATTAAGCTCAAAATTTTGAACTACGGCTCGCTTTCCGCTCGGAATTTCTCGCTACGAAGTTAGTTTTGTAACTCAAAGTATGGAAAGATAGGTGTCCTTTTGTATTAAATTTATCGCGATTAAAATCGTGAAAGTAAAATCTTTTTGTGGATTCGGATGCGTACCAAAAAACCATCCGATTTTTTATAAGCTTATTTACTACTATTATGCCCACCAATACTTCAAACCAAAAATTAATACCGAGACCTCCCATTGTTGTTGTGATGGGACATATAGACCACGGCAAATCGACCCTGCTTGAGTATATTCGTAAAACCAATATAACAGATGCCGAAGCGGGAGGCATTACCCAACACGTCGGAGCTTATGAAGTGAGTCACGAAGACGACGAAGGTAAAGAGCGTAAAATAACCTTTATAGATACTCCCGGACATGAGGCTTTTGGTGCAATTCGATCAAGAGGAGCCAACCTTGCTGACGTGGCAATACTCGTGGTATCGGCGGAAGAAGGTGTAAAGCCACAGACAATAGAGGCATTGCGTTACATAAAAGAAGAGAGCCTGCCTTATATAGTAGCGATAACAAAAATCGACAAGCCGGAGGCGAACGTAGAAAAAGTAAAGCAATCACTTCTTGAAAATGAAATTTATCTTGAAGGTTGGGGCGGAGAGATCCCAAATGTCGCTATCTCTTCAAAAACTGGCGAAGGAATTACCGAACTTCTTGAAGTGATAACTCTACTCTCAGATTTAAACGATCAGAAGGAAGACTCTAATGCTCCCGCTGAAGGTTTTATAATAGAATCTCACCTTGATAAGAAGAAAGGTATCGTTGCTACCCTTATAATAACCAAAGGAACATTGACCATAAAAGATATTGTGGTCGCAGGCAAAACAATATCACCGGTTAGAATTATGGAAAATCACAAAGGAGAAGGTATCACAGAAGCAACTTTCTCAACTCCAGTTAGAATTATTGGCTGGAGTGAAATACCTGCAGCGGGATTACCATTTAAGGGGTACGACAATAAAAAAGACGCCGAAGCAGCGATATCCGCTTCGGCAAGTGATGACTCTTCCGAAAATGAAAAGGATGTCCATCAAATCAGAAGCGGAGCAAACAGAGTAGTTATACCCCTGGTCATTAAAGTCGATGTCTGGGGTTCGGCTGAAGCCCTCGAGCACGAGCTTAAAAAAATCGAGACTGAAAAAGTAGTTTTTAACATAATACACAAAGGAGTCGGCGACATAAACGAAAGTGATGTCAAAGCCGCTTCTGGGAGTTCGGATAGTGTTATCGCTGGATTCAACGTAAAGATTGATTCACGAGCCGCTGCGATGATAGATCGGTTAAAGATCGAAACTTCAACATTTGACATAATATATAAACTTACCGAGTGGTTAAGCGAAATGATTAACCAGAGAACCCCGACCGAAAAAGTTGAAACTCCAAAAGGTACCGCAAAGATAATGAGGATTTTTAGCGTCGTAAAAGATCGGCAGATAATCGGCGGTAAGGTAAATGATGGTTCCCTATCGATTGGCGATACAGTAAAGATAGTTCGTAGAGAGAACGAGATCGGCAAAGGCACAGTAAAAGAACTCCAGCAACAAAAAGTTAAAGCAAAAGAAGTGAGTTCGGGAAATGAATTTGGAGCTATGGTCGAGTCACGAGTTGTTTTAGCAGCAGGAGATCATATCATCCCATTCACAATAACAGTAAAATAGATGTCACTAAAAGACGAAAAAGTAAAAGAAATCATAAGACACGAGGCAGCTAATTTTCTGTCTCGTGAATCTAACCGAACATCTCTCATTACTGTAACTGATATCGTACTAAAAGACAGAGGTACGAGAGCTCTCGTATTGTTTACTGTAATCCCAGATCACGCTGAGGAGGCCGCTCTGGACTTTCTAAGACGAAAACGGCGAGACCTACGGGATCACCTCAAAAAGCACACCAAGCTTCGGACGATACCTTTTATAGATATAATGCTCGATCACGGGGAAAGAAATCGTCAAAAAATCGACGAACTAAGTTCGATAGACAAACAAGAAGAGGACGACAAATAGTCCTTTTTTTGATAATATGTCGGCAAAGGCCAAGTAGTGAAGTCCCGCCAAAGGCGGACAGGATCCACGCTTCGGTCTCGTTTCATGGTAGTATTTTAACTGAATATTTGGCCACGTGGCGAAGTGGTAACGCTTCGGTCTGCAAAACCGACACACGCGGGTTCGATTCCCGCCGTGGCCTCAAGAAAATCGTGCTTTCACGATTTTCGATGAGGACACGGAGAAAGCAAACTGCTTTGCTTTCGTCGGGAATCGAAAGGCTTTTGAGTCTTCTTTGGAGTACTGAGTCTCTCGAATACGAACAAAGAAGCCAAAAGGCATACTGGTCGTGTAACGACCGATAAGCGTACTCGCGTTCCCGCCGTGGCCTCAAGAAAATCGTGCTTTCACGATTTTCGATGAGGACACGGAGAAAGCAAACTGCTTTGCTTTCGTCGGGAATCGAAAGGCTTTTGAGTCTTCTTTGGAGTACTGAGTCTCTCGAATACGAACAAAGAAGCCAAAAGGCATACTGGTCGTGTAACGACCGATAAGCGTACTCGCGTTCCCGCCGTGGCCTCAAGAAAATCGTGCTTTCACGATTTTCGATGATGACACTTTGCCCCAATTGTCATAGTTTACAACCTACACACAGAGGAAGAAATATGAATAAAAATTATACTTGAAAATCAGAAAATGGGTCAGTGGCGGAACCGGTATACGCGCAACACTTAAAATGTTGTCCGCACTTCGCGGATGAGGGTTCGATTCCCTCCTGACCCACAATTTCACTTCGTCAAACTTGACCGGATACAGAGAAGGCTCTCATACTTTGAGTTACGAAACTAACTTCGTAGCGAGAAATTCCGAGCGTAAAGCGAGCCGTAGTTCAAAATTTTGAACTTAATGCCATAGGTATTGGTGAAAAATTTTGAACAAGGCGTAGCTTCGATTCGGGATTTCGCAGTAGGAGGTAGTTTCGTAACTCAAAGTCGCATAGAGCTTTCGTCAGAGATCGAAAAATTCCCCGCCTATGGTACTTCTTAGTACGGTCGGGGAATTTATCTTAGATCATTCCGTTATAGGGAGGTAGTTTACTTTGGTTAAGAAACCAATCGGATTATAAACACAATGAGAGCGATAACAAGCAGTGTGTGGATAAGATTGCCTCCTACCCCAAAACTAAAACCAAGAAGCCAGAGAACGAAAAGAATTATAATTATTGTCCAAAGCATATTTGTTTATTGGTTATTGTATAATGTTTTAAGTTTTGCAAGACCTCTATGCAATTGCACAGCAACAGAATTTTTTGATTGCCCGGTAATAAGGGCTATTTCTTTAAGTGAGAGATCTTGTACGTATCTCATTAGCATCACCTTCTCATACTTTCTCGGAAGATGCTTAATTAGAGCTAATGCCGCTTTGCTGTCAAATATATTAGAAGCTCTTTCAGAATTGTCGAAACTTGGTTCAAATCCTTTTTCAAGAAGGACATCGAGTGATGATGTTTTACGCTTGCAGTATTCATCAATAATCAGGTGATTCAAGACGCTGTATAAGAACGGCTTCATCAAATTGATTTTCCCACCTTTGACGAGATACGCCCAAGTCTTAATAAATGTCCCTTGGACCAAATCCTGGCCAGTAGCATTATTACTTACCTTAAAGGAAGCGTAGGAATTCATTCCCCTCTCATAATTGCGGTGTGCTACGGTCAATATTACATCTCTGTCTGTTTTTTGCTTCGGGGTCATCATATATAGGTTAAGCCGAGTACAATGCCATTCTATTACACAACTATTACAGAATCTCGACAATACTTGTGAGGTACCCATTTAGAGGGATATTAGGATCTTACTCAAACTTTCCTTATTACACAGTCATTACACCAATACCCAATACAATAGAAAGTATCTGAAATTTAAGCATATCACCTCACAGGTCTTATAGCGAGATATTGTAACAATACGACTTCTTTAACGTCATTTGCTAATATGAAAAAAATTGAAAAAACTACAAAAAAACAAGTGCACAAGAAGCAGATACGCTCAGCGATTGGATCCGACTTCGTTGATCATTTTTGGGAGAAGAGTTGGACATATATCAAGACTGTTGTAGATGTTGTACGGGAGCCGGTTTTGATCTTAGATAAAGATTTTAGAGTTATGGCGGCCAACGAGTCATTTTATAGAGTGTTTCAAGTTGAAGCAAAAAACACTGAGCAAAAAATTGTCTACGAACTTGGAAATGGTCAGTGGGATATTCCCGCTCTGAGAAAATTGCTTGAAGATATCTTACCTAAAAATACTTTTTTCAAAGGATTCGAAGTTACTCACGAATTCCCTTCCATCGGACACAAAGTAATGATTTTAAACGCACGCCAGATCCATGTTAAAGAAGATACCGATTTCCCCCCAATAATACTCCTTGCTATGGAAGATGTTACAGAACTGATGGACGTTGCCGAAATGCTTGCCAACCACACAAAGCAGTTCGAAACTAAAACTGGAGAACGCTTAGAGAAAGTGGAAGTTTATATACAGAAGTTAGAAAAAGAGTTAAGCGAACTTAAAGAGAAACCTCGATCATAGCAGTAAAACACTGTAATAGCATAGGTTCAAAAATCGTCATTATATGTAGAGATTATACATAAAAGGTCGATTGTGTAAGCACCTAAATAATCTCTAAGACCTGTTAAAACAGTTAGTTTAAAAAAATATATGAACACAAAAACAGACCTACAAAAAAATAAGTCACTCATAGGAATTATTATCTTTAGTGTGTTAATAGTGGCGATACTTGCCCTATCATTCTTCGGAATTAGAAATGCATATGCAGAAATTTCTACCCAATTGGACATTGGTGATCGCGGCTCGGAAGTTACTGAACTTCAGACATACCTTGCAACAAATGCGAACATCTATCCCGAGGGTTTGGTTACCGGATACTACGGTCAGCTCACCAAAGCAGCAGTAGAAAGATTCCAAACATCACAAGGGATTGTTTCTCAAGGCACGCCGGCAACAACTGGATATGGCCGTGTCGGACCAATGACACAAGCTTCCATTAACGCAAAGCTTGCAGGTGGCGGGAATACTAATACCAATAGTGGAGATGTTTACGCTCCTACAATCAAAAGTGTGAATGTGAATACCGACAACAATGGAGCATCCATCACCTGGACGGCAAGCGAAGCGTCTATGGGAAAAGTCTACTACAGCACATCTCCAATCAGAATAAGTAACACATTTGACGCAACAGGAAGATCCTCAGGAGAACCGGTAGTGAGCGGTACATTGGCTCAACACGATGGATTAGCTCGTGTTACTCATACAGTAAACATAAACAATCTTGCATCAGATACAACATACTACTATTTAGTCGCAGTATTTGATTCATCAAAGAATGTAAGTTGGACTACCCCCGACTCTTTTCGAATCAACTAATAATTAATTCGTAAGGTCAGACAAAAAACACCGCGTGCAGACGGTGTTTTTTGTTGAATAAATATCTCCCCACAAGGATTGTGGTTTACCTAAGCAATAATTCAAGTCCTCACGAAAAGCAAAATTGTTTGCTTTTCTTCCCCGTCAACAATACTCGCTTTGCTCGTTTGTGTCTCTATTGTACCAAACTCGCACCTACTTCCAAAACAAATGATGTCGCACGCTCTGCGTGCGTGGTGAAGCGAAACTAAAGCGTACGCTCCACGAAAGCCCCACGCACTGGCGAGTACGCCAGCAACCCCGAAAGAAAAAACACTCCTTGCATTTCTGATTTGGCGGGGATGAAATTTCTTTTGAAAAAGGAAAGGGTGTTTTTCTTTCGGGGTTCTGCCCTCCAAGTATTCGGGCAGTGCGTGGGACTTCAATGCGGACTCGGTTTTGCCAAAACTATTTTTCTGGGGATTTGGATTTGGCAAAACCGAGACTGAATTTCCCGCCCGCAGAAAGGGGTCTGGGGAATGAATGTGGGCGGGTTTCGGACTGGGGGTTTTCGGAAAATTTGTCGCTACCTTTTAATCCGTTGTCTCTAAGTTTTCAAAAAGTTTCATCAATAATGGATTGATTTTTACCGTTTGAGCGTCTGCTAATCCAATACCAGTAATCTCCTTAAATAACTGAAACGACTTTTTGAAAACGTCTAAGGCGTCAGCTTGTTCGTTTTTTAAATCCGTAGTCCATAAATGCAAATATGGTTTCCTGCTTCGCCTTATAGTATCAAAATTATTAAGTTGGGTTTCAGTAATATGACCAAATGTCTTGAGAACCTTTAGCCGCTTATCTTGTCCAAGATTTTCAAACGAGCTACCAAAAATTCCGATTTCATCTTGTTCGGTAATAGAATTGCCTTTCAATCTCACGTCATTGATTTTCCACAAAAGTATTGCAAGCATTTCTCCGACCATTCCGCACAGTGCAATAGTTGCCGCATAATCGCCAAGACAATAACACTTCTTTGCGCTATGCAAAGGTTTTAGCAATCTTTCGGAAATTTCTTTGGTGTGCGGAACAATCGCAGTATGTGATTCCTCTGTCGTTGCTTCTGCATATCTTTCCAAAATTTCTTTTGATAATGCACTAAAAGGAAGTTCAAAAAACTGATTGAACAATTCTCTTTGGTGCTGGAAAATAGCATCAGCGAATTTTGAGTCAATAATCTTTGGTATGTCCTTCTTTTCAATGTAGGGACCAAATACATTAAATCTAACTATTATTTTATTCATCTTTAAAAATCTATACTATCCAAAAATTCCAAAGAGTTTTCTCGTCTTCCCGTCCGGTCCGAGGTAATTAAAAATTGATTCTCCAAATTTTCGCTGGAAAGCATCTTGGACTTTTTTCAATTTTTTCTGCATTACTTCGTCAGAGCCATCAATAATTGCCCGAAATAAATTTGCTCCCACACCAGGCGGGAGAATACCACGGCTCAAGTTATCTTCCATTTGGTTTTTCATTTTTTCCCAATCTTTCACATAAACGCTGTGTGTCTTCGCAAACTGAAAGGTAATGTTGCAGTTATGAATCAAGTCTTGGACTTGTCCCATTTCGCTAGCTTCCATTTGAGCCACCCAATTTTTCAAATGTTGCTGTTCCTCTTTTGTAAGATTATCGTTCATAGTGTTTATTATACCACGTCAAATTTTGAAAAAATCTCACGAATCATTTTTTCAAAATTCTCAATATGAAGGGCAAATATCTGTGCAACAGATACAAACATGACCAATCCTTGATGTTTTACATCTTTATCAAGAAAATAATCAGTAAATTGCTTACCAAAGAAAAACATCATATTCTCTTCCTTAGAAGCTAAAATTTGATAATAGGTCTGATAGCGATTTTGAACCATTTCCTCAAATTCTACTTGTTTTTTCTCATCATCAGAAATTCGAGAATAAATTTTTTCATGAAACTTGTCTAAAAACTCCTTTGGGTTTGAAATTTTATCTCCGAGCTTAGATACTGTGCGCGTTATTGCTAACATTTCCAAAACCAAGATTTCTCTCTGTTGCCTCTCGTTAATTTCAGGGGTCTCTTTCATGTTTTTCAACATATCAGAATACGGCTTGAGAGATTCTGCTGATGTAGAATTAAAAACCATGTCTGCCACATTATCTATCAACTCATCTTTGGTAATTTTATCTTTTCCAAAAAACCCCATAAATTTATACGTTCTTATTTTGCTTTCGGCCGTATCTTATAAACCAATAAGCAAACATTATTACTAAAATTATCCCGCCGAAGAAAAGTGTATCAAGAAATAACGAGCCGAAAGCACTTTCTCTTTCCGATTGATTAAAAAGCTTTGCGAATGCCAAAAGTAAAAACCACCAATTGCGACCTAAATAATCTTTGAATGTATAATTTTCTACCATAATTTTTACTTTAGAAAATCGTCCATTGATTTACCTTTATCTTTTAGTTTTTCCTCAAGCTGTTTTCCGGCATTTTCAATTTCCTCGTCACTAGCTTTTCTTACAACTTTTTCTACGCCGAAAAGTTTAATAAAGATTTTGTCAAAAATATATGTGACGACAAACCAAGTAATCAATCCGTAGAGAATTGAAAGAAAAATGTTTGCCTCAAAAAATTTCCAATACACAAAAATGCTTGCTATAGCAACAATAAGATAAACCACGGAGGTTGCTTTTCCAAAAGACGATTGATTGTAGAGACTGTGCGATGTGCGTTTCAACTCCATTTCCCGAAGCATTTTTGCTTCCGGAAATTTTTTATCAAATTTTTCTTTCATTGATTCCATAAGTTATTTCGATAATTCTTTTTCTATCCTGTTTTGGCTTTCTTCATATACCCCGACTCTGCCGTAGAACTTTACCGTCTTTCCAATTTTTGGAACATAGAGAAGAAAGGGGCCGTCTAGTCCGGTTTTATCTATATTTCCATTACCATCACCAATCACCCATGCATTATCACTCAAAAATTGTTCGTAAACAAAATCAGGGTTTTTTGATGCTTTTTTCCAAAACTTTAAATTCCCGTTTCTTAAAATAACGACATAATGTAAAGTGCCAAGTATTGCTATTGTGATAATAATTCCTATTGTCATAAGCTAAAAAATAAACCACCAAATTATTAATCCGACACAAACTACTTGTCCAATCATTGCGTAAAAACCAACCAGGGCAAACATTGATTTCAATGTCATACTTAATTTCTGCATTTGCCCAACTCTATCAGACATAACCCACTGCCTAGTAAACAAATCAACAATCCCCGCTCCTAAAACTGATAGAGGAATCCACAAATATGATTGCTCAAAGAAAAATCCAAGCAGTAGGGTTATGAGTGAAATTATTATTGCAGTATTGAATTTCATAAGCTAATTGATTAACTCATCAACGGAAACACCAAACGCCTTAGCGACCTTTCGCAAGGTTTCAAGCGTAGGATTCTTGTTTTCCCCCGATTCCATTTTAATAAGCGTGTTATTGGCGACATCCGCCAATCTCGCTAACTTCTCTTGCGAAAGCCCTTTAGCTTCACGCAATTTCTTTATGTTGTTTGCTAAATTTTGGTTGTTTGACATATTATCATTAAAGTAATACCATTATAGTAGAGTGTCCATTTATCTATTACTATTATGATGTTACACCAAAATTTAAAACAAATCAATATGAAGGATTTTTTTGTATCGGCGAATTTTCCGAAAACCCCCAGTCCGAAACCCGCCCACATTCATTCCCCAGACCCCTTTCTGCGGGCGGGAAATTCAGTCTCGGTTTTGCCAAATCCAAATCCCCAGAAAAATAGTTTTGGCAAAACCGAGTCCATATTGAAGCCCCACGCACTGCCCGAATACTTGGAGGGCAGAACCCCGAAAGAAAAACACCCTTCCCTTTTTCAAAAGAAATTCCACCCCCGCCAAATCAGAAATGCAAGGAGTGTTTTTTCTTTCGGGGTTGCTGGCGTACTCGCCAGTGCGTGGGGCTTTCTCCGAGCGTACGATTTAATTTCGCTTCACCACGCATGCGGAGCGTGCGACATCATTTGTTTTGGAAGTAGGTGCGAGTTTGGTACAATAGAGACACCAAAATGGAACTTAGCGGTTGAGAACCAACCAAGGAGTGGGCGTGCCGTAGGCACGCCCACGCTGTTTCGCCTGATTTTCCAAACGAATTCGGATTCCCGCCTTCGGCGGGACGGATTGTTTTTTCGCCGAGAAACAGGTGCGAAATCAGAAGCAATTTTGACTCATAGTATTTGCTTTGAATACAAAAATAATTTTTTATCACTATGAAAAACAATATGGAAAATAAAAAATTCTTTTTGTATGCTCGCAAGTCCACTGATGTCGAGGATAAGCAGGTTCTTTCTATTGACGCTCAACTCACCGAATTGCGGGAATACGCCGTTCGGGAAAATATTGAAATTTCCGCCGAAATTGTAGAAAAACAATCTGCGAAAACTCCAGGTCGTCCGTTGTTTAACAAGATGATGAAAGAAATTGAAACCTTCGGCGGAAACATCCTTGCATGGAATCCCGATCGTCTCGCCCGCAATTCGGTGGACGGCGGACAGATTATTTATCTCCTCGACACAGGGAAACTTGCGAGCATTAAGTTTCCAACCTTTTGGTGTGATAACACTGGTCAGGGTAAATTTATGCTCAACATGGCGTTCGGGCAAAGCAAATACTATGTGGATTCTCTTTCCGAAAATACGAAACGCGGACTTCGCCAAAAAGTGAGAATGGGTATATTCCCAAGCCAAGCGCCAGTGGGGTATTTGAATGATAGTAGAACAAAGACGATTGTGGTGGAAAAGAAAAAATCTCGTATTGTGCGCTTGGCTTTTGAGAAGTACACAAAAGGAAATATGCGACTGGAAGATGTGTCAAACTTTTTGGCGAAATCCGGCATTACCACTAGAACCGGAAAGAGAATCTCAAAAACCAAAGCGTCTTTTATACTCTCAAACCCATTTTACATTGGACTATTTAAATATGGTGGTGAAATCCACGAAGGAAAGCACGAGCCAATCATTTCAAAGAAACTTTTTGATGAAGCACAGGAAATGTTGCGGAAGCGTGGACAACCAGAACGCAAACCTAAAAATGAACCGCAACCATTTTGTGGTCTAATTTCCTGTGCTTCATGCGGAATGATGATAACTGCTGAAAACAAAACGAAGCGACAGAAAAATGGCAATGTTCACGAATACACATATTATCGTTGCACGAAAAAATCTAAAATAATGAAGTGCAAAGAAATGTCGCTTCGTTCGGAAAAATTGGACGAGCAGTTATCATCCTTAATCAAAAAAGTTTCTTTGCCCAAAGACTGGGCGGAGGAACTTAATCGTCTTGCTTTGCAAGACTACAAAAATTCCGCCCCGTCTTTGACTGCATGTGTGAAAGAGAAAGAAAACAAAATCAATGTCATTTCACAAAAGTTAGAGCGACTTCTTACTGGCTATCTCGACCAGGTTATTGATGAGCAAGATTATCGTTTACAAAAATCAAAACTGTTGTCCGAAAAGAAGTCGCTCGAAGAAGAAATGACATCTCTTTCACACACGCAGAATGATTGGCTCGCACCTTTCCAAAACTGGCTAAAAGACGCTCAATCCCTGGACAAAATTGCTTCTGATTCAGACCTTTTTGCGAAAAAGGTCTGTGCCAAAGAAATCTTTGGCTCGCACCTGTTTCTCGGCGAAAAAACAATCCGTCCCGCCGAAGGCGGGAATCCGAATTCGTTTGGAAAATCAGGCGAAACAGCGTGGGCGTGCCTACGGCACGCCCACTCCTTGGTTGGTTCTCAACCGCTAAGTTCCATTTTGGTGCCGGGGAGAGGACTTGAACCTCCACGGATTGCTCCATTAGTTCCTAAGACTAACGCGTCTACCAATTTCGCCACCCCGGCAAGCATACTTAATTTAATTTTGATTCTGCGACTCCTGTCCGAATATGACCGCAGGAGCTTACCTCGCCCGTTTCGTCTGCTGACGAAACATGTCTCCGGCTCGGACAAGTGTAACCCTTGTCGTCAGGGATATTTTACTCGTCGCCACTCGTAAAATTCCACGACCCTGCCTCGCCCGTTTCGTCTGCTGACGAAACATGTCTCCGGCTCGGACAAGTGTAACCCTTGTCGTCAGGGATATTTTACTCGTCGCCACTCGTAAAATTCCACGACCCTGCCTCGCCCGTTTCGTCTGCTGACGAAACATGTCTCCGGCTCGGACAAGTGTCGGAAAAAGCAAAGCAGTTTACTTTTTCCTCCCTTGTCCGCCCAGTAGGACTCGAACCTACGACCGTTCGCTTAAGAGGCGACTGCTCTACCAGCTGAGCTATGAGCGGTAAACAAACTTACCAACAATAGTTATAACATAATATGATATTTTTTTCACTCATCAGTCTTGTCCAATCCCCAATGTCCCCTGAAATGACATATCGGTTTAACGCAAATGTCCCCCAAACGGGGAACATTGCAAAATTGCCGTTCTTTTCAATACTGGTGGTCTATGAACATCACCATGAAA
>Ga0210057_1007613_pt1 | contig 13060 bp, 9 predicted proteins | sample CryGeyCG2114_010_2_FD_183968 | JGI IMG/M metagenome (GOLD analysis project Ga0210057, IMG submission 183968) | Groundwater microbial communities from aquifer - Crystal Geyser CG10_big_fil_rev_8/21/14_0.10 (SPAdes) (version 2) | ecosystem: Environmental > Aquatic > Deep subsurface > Groundwater ... | reverse complement strand
CTTCCTCTTTCAAATGCCCATAAGTCTGCCACATCTTCAACCACACATATTGTAGTGTCGTCCCGCTTGGGATTTGAACATACAGAACAGGGAGAAATACTATCAATATTGCCACAATGTTCACATGTAACTGTAGAATCAAAAACAGCAATCATGGCTTCTGCTAGTGGGCGCATGACATAGTCTTTGTTTTTTATCAGGTGTAAAGCCAGCCTCCGGCCTGAGCGCGGGCCCAAACCGGGTAATTTTCCCAGCATTTTAATAAATCTTTCTAATTCGCTTTCGACCATGATAATTAAAATGGCAGCTTCATACCTGGAGGCAAAGGAAGGCCGCTGGTTACCTTGCTCATTTCCTTGCTTGATAGTTCATCCGTTTTATTTTTTGCATCATTGATAGCTGCAACTAACAAATCTTCAAGCATGCTTAAATCATCTGTATCAACCGCTTTAGGATCTATAACAACCTTCTTGGCATTTCCTTTGCCATTAAGCGTTACAGAAATCATCCCTCCCCCTGAAGTTCCAGTAACTTCCATGGCGGCAATCTTTTCCTGCACTTCATTCATTTGCTTCTGCATGGCTTGCGCCTGTTTCATGATTTTGTTTATGTTCATTTAGCTTCTCCTGAAATTAGTTTATTAGATTGCGTTTTTTCCACCTGCTCTTCTTCAAATACTGGCTCTATTTTCTCTATAACTGCTCCAGGAAATGTTTCAAGCAGCCGGGCAACATTTTCATTTTCCAGAGCCTTGTTTTTTCTGTTTTCCAGCTCCTCTTCCATTTTTTGGCGCAGTGGCTTTTCACCATTATTATTGGAAATTGCAACTACCCAGCGATTGCCTGTCCATTCTGAAAGAAGGTTTCCAACTTTACCTGCCAAATCATTTGGCGTGGCGCGGCTTGGACAAAATTCGACACGGCAAGTTCGTGCATCAAAATTTATTAAACTCACATCATGTAACATCGTGCTGATGAAATGTTCTTTCATTTCATCAAACATTTTGACCATTTCATCAAAATTATGAGGGTTATTCAATTTCTTTTTTTTTTCAGTAAAAAGAGCAGTAGTTGCTTCTTCCTTAATATTTCCTTTTACCGAAACAGATTCCATGCTGTCTTTTTTCTTTTCTATTTCTTTTATAAGATCACCTGGTGTAGGCAAATCTGAACTATAGCTGATGCGCACTAAAATCATTTCTGCAGCCATCATTTGGTTCTGCACTGTTTTAGTTTCTTCAACTCCCTTAACCAACATCTGCCATATGCGAGCTAGAAACGGCAGAGAGAGCTTTTGGGAAAGATCATCACCTCTTTTTCTATCACCTTCTGATATATGCGAAGATTCAACCATATCTGGCATTATTTTTATCTGAGTAAGAAAATGGCTTAATTCGAGCAAATCCTGCAATATCGCTAAGGGCGAGGCACCACTCTTATACATGGAACGCAGTTTTCCCACAGCCTTCGCGGCTTCTCCTGCTACCATGAATTCAAAAAGGCTAAAAATACTCTCTCTATCTGCTATGCCGAGCATCTGCCTAATGCCGGAAACTTTGATAATTTCGTCTTTTCTGTTGCCAATAGCCTGATCAAGAAGCGAAAGAGCATCACGCGCAGAGCCTTCCGCATAATAAGAAATAAGCATAAGTGCTTCTTTCTCAATTTTGGCGCCTTCTTTTTCCGCAATCACTGACAAATGGTCGGCCAGCAACTGTGCATCGATTCTTGGCAAATCAAAACGCATACAGCGGGAAAGTATGGTAACAGGAATCTTACGCACCTCTGTGGTGGCAAGTATAAACTTGGCATGAGAAGGAGGCTCCTCCAAAGTTTTCAGCAGCGCATTAAAAGCACTTTTGGAAAGCATGTGCACTTCATCAATAATATATATCTTATATCTGGCTGAAACAGGCAAATAACGGACATTTTCTATGATTTCTCTTATTTCATCAACCCCAGTATGGCTGGCTGCATCTATTTCTATTACGTCAACATGTCTGCTTTCAGCTATCGCTCTGCAATTATCGCAAACTCCACATGGGTCGGTCGTTGGCTTATTTCCTCTGCCGTCTGACCCTGTGCAGACTAATGACCGGGCAATTATCCTCGCCGTACTGGTTTTGCCAACTCCTCTTATGCCGGTCATCATAAAGGCATGAGGAATACGTTCATCTTTAATGGCATTGGTAAGTGTCTGAACCAGCATCTCCTGACCAACAAGCTCAGAAAGCCTGCCAGGGCGATATTTACGCGCTAAAACCTCATATGATTTTTTGTTTTCAGACAAAATACTTCCCACCGTTTATATAAAAGGAGGCCGGCAACGACCCGAAAAACATCCGTTACGGCTGCTTTCTTTCGAACCTGACCGGGTTAGCAGAGTCTTTCGTCCGCTACCGACCTCCCATTTTATACAATATGGTTAATATTACAGCAACAGCAAGGTTTTTAAAAAAATAGTCGCAGAAGGTTTGTAATTTATAATTTATGAATTATACATGCAGAAATTTATTTTTCTGATAGCCTTGATAATATATAACTTTATACTGATTTATACTGCTCATAGTTTAGATTTCTGGTGATTATAATTAATGTTTGGTAGATCGTTCTTAAATTTTTTTCAGGCTTTTTTTATTAAGCTTCTTGGCGTTGGTTTCATCGCTCTTAGCATATTTCTGTTTGCTTCATTTATTTCACATGATCTGACCGACCCTTCAGCCAACCATGCGGGGGGGGATTTCATTAAAAACTGGGGAGGATACGCCGGAGCTTATATTGCCAACCCAATTATTCAATTTCTTGGTCTTGGCAGTTACATAATGCCCGTGATAGCTCTGGCCTGGGGTTGGAACTTGCTTTCTCAAAAGCATCTTTCCCGCTTATGGCTTCGCATTACCATGTTTGTTCTATGTGTTCCACTTGCTTCAACCAGCTTTGCAGCTTTGGATAGATATATTGATGTACCTGTAGACTGGCCCTCTAATACCTTCGGGGGATTTATAGGTGGTTTCCTGCGCGATAACTCCATTCCCTTTCTAACATTTTGGGGTTACGCAGCGATAAGCACAATTCTAACAATTTCTACTTTTATTCTTGCCTGTGGTCTGCCAATTGAAAAATGGAAGGCGATTGGCAGCTTTATTGTAAAAACCGTCTCTGCTATCAATAAGGGAGTTTTATATATATTGCATGGTATCAGAAAAATCATTGCCCATTTTAAAAATGAAGAGGAGGAAGAAGAGGAAAAACCAGCAAAAAAGAGAAAGTCGATAAGAAAAATTATTGCCCGGAATGAGGAAGTGGAAAGCAAGGTAAAAAAAGGCAACGCACAAAAATCATTTGATATTGAAATGCGTGATAAATATCAACTCCCTCCCTTAAGTCTTTTAAAAGCCAGCGTTAAAAAACAAAAAACCACTCTTTCTGAAAGTGGGCTTTCGCAAAATGCTGAATTACTGGAAAAAGTTCTTGATGATTTTGGCATAAATGGAAAAATTACCGAAGTAAGCCCTGGGCCGGTTGTCACTCTTTACGCTCTTGAACCTTCCCCAGGAACAAAATCATCACGTGTAATTGGCCTGGCTGATGATATCGCACGCTCAATGACAGCTGTTTCTGCTCGTATCGCTGTTATACCAGGAAAAAATGCAATTGGCATTGAACTACCAAACTCTACACGTGAGACTGTTTACCTAAAAGAATTGCTTGGCTCCGAAAATTATAAAAATTCTGAGGCTAGCCTGCCTCTTGCACTCGGCAAAGATATAAGTGGCAATGAAGTTATTATAGATCTTGCAAAAACCCCTCACCTTCTTGTGGCCGGAACAACGGGCTCAGGAAAATCTGTTGGAATCAATGCTATGATTCTTTCGCTGCTTTATAAATATTCTCCAGATGAATGTAAATTCATCATGGTTGATCCAAAAATGCTGGAACTTTCTGTTTACCAGGATATTCCCCATCTTCTCTCTCCTGTGGTTACAGAACCTGGCAAAGCTGTCGTTGCCCTGAAATGGGTGGTAAAGGAGATGGAAAGCCGCTATCGACTAATGTCTAATTTTAGTGTTCGTAATATCCACGGTTATAACCAAAGAATAAAAGAAGCTAAGAAAAAGGGCGAAAAATTAACTCGTACAGTTCAAACTGGCTTTGACCCAGATTCAGGTAAGCCAATCATTGAGGAAGTTCCTCTTGATATGAATACCCTACCCCTTATCGTTGTAATTGTTGATGAAATGGCCGACCTTATGTTAGTAGCTGGAAAAGATATAGAAACATCGGTTCAGCGCCTTGCTCAAATGGCCCGCGCAGCTGGCATACATATAATTCTTGCCACTCAACGCCCATCTGTTGATGTTATCACTGGTGTAATAAAGGCAAATTTCCCTACAAGAATAAGCTTCCAGGTTACATCAAAAATTGACAGCAGAACAATCCTTGGCGAACAGGGTGCTGAGCAATTACTAGGTATGGGCGATATGTTATATATGGCCGGAGGTAACAGAATAACCCGTGTTCATGGGCCTTTTGTTGATGATAAGGAAGTTGAAGCGGTTGTCAGCTTCCTGAAAAAACAAGGGCAGCCTTCTTATGTTGATGATATTACAAAAGACGATGAAGAAGCCATGTTTGGTGAAGAAGAACCATCTGAAAAAGATGAATTATATAATCAGGCTGTTACAATTGTTTGCAGAGATGGCAAAGCTTCCACAAGCTATATACAACGCTCGCTAAAAATAGGCTATAATCGTGCAGCCAATATAATGGAAACCATGGAAAAAGAAGGGATTGTCGGTGCTCCTAACCATGTTGGCAAGAGAGAGATTCTATTAAAATAAATTACTGCTATAGTGCTTTTGCTTTTATTTTACGCTAGGCAGCCGAGGCAAGTAAAATTCCAGCGTAGCCTTACTACGTGAATTTTACTAGTCCGAAGGATAACGACGCGTAAGATAAAATGAAAAGCACTATACTTAAATCACAAATAACTCTGAGGCATTTTGGACATTTAATGAAAAAGCTATTTATAATCATGAATGTACTTTTTCTTCTTCTGCCAGTTTTTGTTGCTGCCGCAGAAAATTTCAACCGCAAACCTTATAAAGATGAAATTATTCGGGCAGAAAAATATCTATCTGAGTTCAAAACTCTTGTTTCAGAATTTTCGCAAATAAACCCTGAAGGAAAAAGCACCAGTAAAGGCATTATTAAAATATCCCGCCCGGGAAAGGCACGCTTTGAATATACCACCCCCGAGCAGATTGTTATGGTGATAAATAAAGATAAAATGTTTTACTGGGACAAAACCCTCGAGCAAATTACTTTTGCTGACGTACCCTCTACAATATTTTCCGTGCTTATGGACAATGATATAAAGTTCTCTGGAAAGATAAATTTGCTTAACATAATCGATAAAGAGAGTGAAATTACGTTCGTTCTTGAGCCCGCTAAAATTGATGAATATACCGGCAATGAATATCTCTCTCTCTCTTTTGCCAAAAAGCCTTTTGAATTAAAAAAGATAACAAGAATTGATTCTAATAACGCAATTACTGCTATGAATCTTTCTGGTTTGCAATTTGGCAATGATCTTGACGACAGCTTATTTATATTGAACAATCCCATTCCCTTTAATAGAAAAAAAAGATAGCAAGGAGAATAACATGCCTAGTTTCGACATAGTTTCAGAAACAAATATGCAAGAAGTTGATAACGCTCTTAATTCAGTAAAGCGTGAAATTGCCCAGCGTTATGATTTCAAGGGCGGTAATTCGTCAGTCAATCTGGAAAACGATGAAATTCTTATAATGGCGGATGATGATATGCGCCTACGGGCAATTACAGAAATGCTTAAGGGAAATTTTGTTAAAAGAAAGGTTGATCCTCGTTCTCTGGATTTCCAAAATGTTGAAAAGGCGAGCGGTAATATGCTCAGGCAGAGCGTGAAAATAAAAAAAGGAATCGATCAGGAAACTGCAAAAAAAATAACAAAGCATATCAAGGAAAGTAAAATGAAAGTTCAGGCCTCTATAAGAGGCGAAGAAGTCAGAGTAGATGGAAAAAAGCGTGATGACTTGCAGGAAGCTATGGCAATTGTTCGGGCAATGGATCTTCCTCTGCCATTACAATTTATAAATTTCAGGGACTAATCGTCGCAGAATAATTAGCTTCCCAGAATTTCTCCAATGTATCCTTATCCCACTGCACAGAAGGAGAAGAAATATCTCCGCTGCCATTTAAATTCAGCGGCACATTGCCCCACTTTGTTCTAAGTGCCAGCATTCCCTTCATGTCAATTTTCCATTCCGGTAAATCTGCAGCAAAAGAAAGATAGCTATTTCCCAAGATTACATGGCTAATGGTTATATTATCAAATGAAATTTTTCCTGCAGAAACGTTAAAATTCCCTGAAGCAGAATCAATTTCACTGCGCCCTGAGGAAAAAGCATTTTCGGTAAAAAATCTTAGTTCTTTAGAGGATTGTATAGATGGAAGCTTCCTAGAAATAAGCATTGTATCTATACCGTTTACTAAAATACCCCTGGCAGAAACACCTCCAGCACCTTGAACTGAAGAGATTAATTTATCTATTGTCTCGCCTGACGCAGCAATACTACCACTTGCACTGAATTTACCGCCTATGGCATTTATATCAAATATATCACTCAAAAAATCTCTAAGTTCTGCGTTAGCAATAGAAAATGATATGTTCAATGTTGGGTAATCAAGAACTGCATTACCTTTAATATCCAGAGTTCCATCAAAAATTCCGGCATGCAACGCGCCAATCTCTGCTTTGCCATTATTGACATTCATAGCTATAAGAAAATCTTTTATATTTATTCCTTTATGAACAAATTCATCTGCCTTAAGATTTAATTTGCCAGAAAAAATACTAAGCTGCTCAAAATCAAGTCTTTCTTTTGACCACCTGCCTGTAGTCTCTTGTTTTATTACATCTTCATTACGCTCTAATCCAACCATATCATAAAGGAAACTTGTATCTAATTTTCCAAATCTCAATTCAATTTCTGTATATGGAGTAAATCTATTATTATCAAAAATAATCTTGCCTTCTGCTTTTTTACCTTCTGTATAGAAAGAAATCTTATCCAGTTTTATTAATCCATCGCTTATTTCAAGTGCTGTAGAAAAATTGTTCAATTTCTGACTATTATAAATCAGCGAATCTGAGGATATATTGGCAGTAAGTTTACCAAAACGTTCCGTAGTGTTTTGTATAAAACCAGAAAACCATTGAACATTAGGTATTTCATTTTTTCCACCTGAATATTTATCTGCGTCAATTTTATTTATATTCAGTGAAACATCGGTTTTTGCTAAAACACCGTCACCTTTGACACTTATATCACCCGTAAAATCAGTGTCGTCCAGATTTGCTTTTATCTGTTTAATATTTATTTCATCTGAAGAAATAGAAAGTTCCGCATAAATAGAAAATAGCGGGACGTTTAAATTACTTGCTCCATCCTTATCAATTTTAAGCCAATTAAGGAATTGCCAGAGATTCTGGCCAGATATATTGACACTGCCATCAAAAAATTCATCAGATGATATAACTCCTTTTATAGAAGCGGCCCCACCTCCTGGCAGTGCTTTGACATGAAAAGAGCTAATTTCTGTTTTGCTGTCAAAACGTTTTATCTCTGCGCTTATTCCTTCTAATTTCTGCTTATTATATATGACGCTATCAATACCAAATAAAATATTAACCAACTCTTTATCCAGGAACAGGTCGGCAAGGAGTGCCGGAACTTTATTGCTATTTTTTGCTTTTTCTTTACCATGATTTATGTTGTCTAAATCGAGTTCTTTTATATTTAGAGAAATTCTCGAATCAGTTCTTTCATTCAGGTTAATCTGTACTGCTGCACTACCCTCAGTTTTTCCGGACTTTAATGAGATGTTTTCTAAAATAATTTTTTCATCAGCCAGAGATATCTGGCCATTTAAATTAACTTCATTGCCGATAGAAAGTCCTGCCAGCAGCGGCACTTTTTTAATTGCCTCAACTGGAAAAAGGTTTTTAAAAGAAATAATGTCACTGGAAAATTTTGAAGAGAAATTACCTTCAAACAACCTTCCTGATGAAATGTTTTTTATATCACCATTGGCTGAAAAATTTGACCCACCAGAATAAATTGAAAAGCTAAGATCAATTGGTTTATTTCCCTCATATATATTACGTAATTTTATTTCATATTTTGCCTTCTCTTCATTTTCTTCCGAACTAATTTCCCCGGAAATTTTAAATACATCAAATATCCATACTTTCTTAATATTTGCTGTAGGAAGTAAAATAGTTCTTTTAATTGGATTACTTCTTGATCCGGTGGCAAAAAATATTTTTGCATTTTCTGCGGTAACAGATCTTATATCTTCAGAAGAACCAGCCTTATCTAAAAACTTTAACCAGTTGTTTTTATCATCCTTAAAACTTTCCACATTAAAAACTGGATCAACAAAGTGTATTTTGCCGAATGATATATCGCCAGACAGTAAAGCTAATATTGAAGGGGTTATTTCAACTGATTTGCTTTCTAACATGAATCTTTCTTTTCCATCTGACATGTTGGTCATTTTTATATTTTCCATAACCAGATGTGGAAAAGGCATAGATACGTAGCTTACGCCGCTTTCTATAGTTAATTCATTGCCAGATTTCTGCTTTATTTTCTCTATAAAAGAATATTTGTAGCTGTCCCAATTAAAGGCATAGGGTATTACATAGATAAGTCCAAATGCTATCGCTAAAAGAGAAAGAATAAAAACTGAAAATTTTTTGTTTAGCAATTTTCCTATAAAGAAATTCATATTAAACTTAAAACCCTACCTAAAATTTAGTATTATGGGGCGACAATAATATCTACTATATAGCCCGCCGGCAGATTATACATAATCTCCAAATGTGGCCAGTTAAAGCCTGATAAAATTTTAAATTAACCATATGAAGAAAAAAATAAACTTATAACTATTGCATAAAGAACACACAATTTTCCGGATAATTTAGTATAAAATCCAGAAAAATTAGTAAAATAATTTTGTTTTTTTTATTCTCTGCTGAGAAAAAAATTCAATCAAATTAAACAAGTTAGTAGATTTTCTTTGTAAAAAAGCGGATAATAACTTCCGTAAAGTTAATACGGCTGGTTACTATATATTGTATTTGGGGTACCACCATACACAATATGTTGACAGACGGGCAGACGATTGGTAGCCTATACGATACTTACTTATGTTAATTGGCATAAATGAGGCCAAGTAGGCAAAATGGTTCAATGTATGAAATCTGGAGGGGCGAAAATGGCTGAAGCTAAGAGAGTAAAAATCGATTACTCTAACGACGACAAGCTTTCTGAATTTGGCAAAGCTGTTCTGCAAGATAGATATCTACTCCCTGGCGAAACCTATCAGGATTTATTCGCACGTGTAGCTAATCACTATGGTGACGATGAAGCACACGCTCAACGTATTTACGATTATATGAGCAAGCTGTGGTTTATGCCTGCTACTCCAATATTAAGTAACGGCGGTACAACACGTGGCCTTCCCATCTCATGTTTCCTGAATGAAACTGAAGATAGTTTGGAAGGCATAGTTGATTTATGGAACGAAAATGTCTGGCTTGCTGCCCGCGGTGGTGGAATCGGAAGCTATTGGGGCAATCTTCGCTCTATTGGCGAAAGTGTTCGTGGCAATGGTAAAACCTCTGGGGTTATACCATTCATGAGAGTGCAGGATTCTCTTACTCTTGCAATATCTCAGGGCTCTCTGCGCAGAGGCAGCTCTGCTGTTTATCTTCCCGTAGATCACCCAGAAGTTGAAGAGTTTATCGAACTGCGTCGGCCAACTGGCGGCGATCCTAATCGCAAAGCCCCTAATATACATCATGGCATTGCTATTACTGATGCCTTCATGGAAGCCGTAGAAAAAGACGCTATATGGGAATTAAAAAGCCCAAAAGATGGCTCCCCTATGTCTATAATAAATGCCAGAGAATTATGGATAAGAATTTTAATGGCCAGAATAGAAACTGGTGAACCTTACCTTCTGTTCATTGATACTGTAAACAGAGGAATCCCTGAGCATCATAAAAAGCTTGGTCTGAAAGTTAAAACTTCCAATTTGTGCAGTGAAATCACCTTGCCAACAGGCTATGACCATCTTGGAAAATCACGCACGGCAGTTTGCTGCCTTTCTTCTCTTAATCTTGAAAATTACGATGAGTGGAAAGATGATAAACTGTTCATAAAAGATATAATGAGGTTCCTTGATAACGTTCTGCAAGGTTTTATAGATACAGCCCCAACTAATATGGAGCGTGCAAAATATTCTGCGATGCGCGAAAGAAGTGTTGGCTTAGGAGTAATGGGCTTCCATTCATATCTTCAGTCTAAAATGATTCCGATGGAATCAGTGATGGCTAAAGTGTGGAATAAAAAAATATTTGAACATATACGTCGTGAGGCTGATTTGGCTTCTGTGGAACTGGCAGAAGAACGTGGCCCCTGCCCTGATGCTGAGGAAGTTGGTTTAATGGAACGCTTTAGCAATAAACTTGCTATAGCCCCAACCGCTTCTATATCGATCATCGCCGGAAATTCTTCTCCAGGAATAGAGCCTTATGCGGCTAATAGTTTTACCCAGAAAACTCTTACTGGTTCTTTTACCGTTAGAAATAAAAATCTTAAAAAGCTTCTTGCTTCTAAAGGCAAGGATACTGATGAAATATGGTCTTCTGTTGGAACCAATGAAGGCTCTGTTCAGCATCTTGATTTCCTTACTCAGGAAGAAAAAGATGTGTTCAAAACTGCACCTGAGATTGATCAGTTGTGGGTTATAGAACATGCAGCAGATAGAGCTCCTTATATTTGTCAGGCACAATCAGTTAATATTTTTATGCCTGGAAACGTTCATAAACGCTATTTACACATGGTACACTTCCATGCATGGAAAAAAGGCGTTAAAAGTTTATATTACTGCCGCTCAACCTCCATGCAGAGAGCCGACAAAGTTTCTCATGCTCATGACGCAGGTACGGAACAGCAGCAGTTGGAAATGAAGCTCAGACCCGGCTATAAAAAGCGGGCGGGCGATGAAGAACATGTCAGTGCATCCAACAATTATGATGAATGCCTGGCCTGTCAGTGAGTGTTTTTTTTATTAACCCTAAGTAAGGAGTTTTGAAATGGCTCTAAAGAAGAAAGCGAAGAAGAAGCCTGCAAAGGCTGCCGCTAAGAAAAAGGCTGTAAAGAAAAAAGCTGTAAAGAAAACAGCTAAGAAGCCTGCGGCAAAGAAGAAAGCCAAGAAAGCTGTAAAAAAGAAGAAAAAATAGCTTTTTTGGTATTCCTATAATTGGAACCTTTTCGGGAGTTGATGGATGTCTCTACTTGATTCGAAGCCTATATTCAAACCGTTCAATTATCCTTGGGCGTATGAGGCATGGCTTATGCAACAGAGGATTCATTGGCTCCCGGAAGAGGTTCCAATGGGGGATGATGTAAAAGACTGGAAGAAAAACATTACAGATTCGGAAAAATATCTTCTTTCTCAGATTTTCCGCTTCTTTACCCAGGCTGATATAGAAGTGAATAATTGTTATATGAAACATTATTCACGTGTGTTTAAGCCAACAGAAGTGCAAATGATGCTTGCTGCTTTCTCTAATATGGAAACAGTGCATATTGCTGCTTATTCTCATTTGATTGAAACACTGGGCATGCCGGAAACCACCTATTCAGAGTTCCTGGAATATAAAGAAATGAAAGACAAATATGATTACATGCAGAAATTTGGCGTTGATACCAAAGAGGATATTGCAATTACTCTTGCCGCTTTTGGTGCCTTCACAGAAGGATTGCAGCTTTTTGCATCTTTCGCAATTCTACTTAATTTCCAGCGTTTTGGAAAAATGAAAGGTATGGGGCAGATCATAACCTGGTCAGTCCGCGATGAAACACTTCATACAAATTCTATAATCAGGCTGTTTAAAACTTTCCTGATGGAAAATCCTGAAGTCAATAATGATGGTATGAGAAGAAAGCTTTATACAATTTGTGATACCATAGTAAGTCACGAAGATGCCTTTATCGACCTTGCCTTCCATATAGATGGCTCAATCCAGGGTCTTTCTTCAAAAGAGGTTAAGCAATACATTCGATATATTGCCGATAGAAGGCTTATGCAGCTTGAAATGCGCCCAATGTACAATGTGTTGAAAAACCCACTACCTTGGCTTGATGAGATTTTAAATGGTGTTGAGCACACAAATTTCTTTGAAAATCGTGTAACTGAATACACCAAAGCCGCCACCCAAGGCACATGGGACGAAGCCTTCTCCGAATTCTAGGCCTTTGGCAAACCAATTAGCCTTTTACGGAAGTTTTAGATTATTAAGATTTTGCTTACAGCGCAGGAACCCTTTTGTTTTTTGTTAATTCACGATTGTTTGCAAATTCACGCTGAGATTCTTCACGCAAGATATCCATTTTTTTGTCTAATTTTTCTAAGGAAGCTGTTATTTTTTCTTGCCCCTCTTTTAGATACTGCTTAGCTATACTAGAGTAATTTTTAACATTATATAAGCTAGACCCTCCCTCTGTAATAATTGCAGGGTGAGTCAAATAAACATCCTCTGTTGTTCCACAATTATTAAAGTTCTTTGGTAAGTAAACTCCTAAGGATTCTACTCTACCTGCATTTCCATCTCTTGCATTCAGAGCATACGAAATAAGACCTTTAACTAGTTCTTGTGTGGAAAAAGGACCAAATTTGGTACTTCTTTTTGTACCTTCTACAATATACTTTGGAATTAATGGTAATTTTTCAGTGACTTCTTTCGTTGTAAGGTAATCTGCGACTTTCATTAATCTGTCATTTGCAGAGATGCCTTTGGAGCATTCTGCATCGAATTCTTCTTCAACTCTTCTAATATTTAGAGAATATCCTCTGCCATTACCCTCTAGGTTTTCCATAAAATATTCATAATAGCTCATACCGTCTATTTCTACTTTATCAAATAAAGGAACTACTCTATT
>Ga0210057_1007612_pt1 | contig 13061 bp, 12 predicted proteins | sample CryGeyCG2114_010_2_FD_183968 | JGI IMG/M metagenome (GOLD analysis project Ga0210057, IMG submission 183968) | Groundwater microbial communities from aquifer - Crystal Geyser CG10_big_fil_rev_8/21/14_0.10 (SPAdes) (version 2) | ecosystem: Environmental > Aquatic > Deep subsurface > Groundwater ... | reverse complement strand
GAAAATAGACCAGGCCGGCATTAAAAAAGTGAGAGTCAGGTCAGTTATTTCTTGCCGGGCGACTAACGGCATCTGCCAGAAATGTTATGGTTATGATTTGGGCAGGAACGAATTAGTCAAGTTAGGCGAAGCGGTCGGTATTGTCACAGCTCAAGCGATTGGCGAACCGGGCACCCAATTAACCCTGCGCACTTTTCATACCGGCGGAGTGGCCGGCGGCCAGGATATCACCCAAGGATTGCCCCGGGTAGAAGAAATTTTTGAAGTGAGGTCGCCTAAGGGCAAAGCGGTTATTTCAGAAGTTGACGGACAGGTCAAGAAAATAGTCAAAAAGGGGCAGCAGATTATTGTTCAAATAAAACCAAGCGCCCTTAACTCTAAACTGAAAGAAGAATCTCAAGGCGGAAAATCGGCGAAATCTCTCGCCGGCGTCCGGAAAAACAAAGAAATAAAACAAAAAATATTAGAATACAGTCTGCCGGCCAATCTGGCTCTTTGGGTTGAGCAAGGCGATTTAGTAGCTCGGGGCCAGCAAATGACCGAGGGCCATATTGATTTGAAAGAGTTGTATAAAACGGCTGGCCAGGAAGCTGTCCAGCGCTACATCGTCAAAGAAGTCCAGCAGATTTATACTTTTGCCGGCGAAAATATTGATGACAAGCATATTGAGATGATTGTTCGTCAAATGTTTTCCAGGGTCAGAATAAAAGATTCCGGCTCGACTAATTTTTTGTCCAATCAGATAGTTGAAAGAGGACAGTTTCAGGCGGTTAATGCTAAATTGACTAAAAAAGGCAAACCGGCCACCGGACAGCTATTGCTCTTAGGCATTACCAAAGTTTCTTTAACCACCGATAGCTTTCTTTCGGCGGCTTCTTTCCAGGAAACGGCCCGCGTTTTAATTGACGCGGCTATTCAGGGCAAAGAAGACAATTTGCGGGGATTGAAAGAAAACGTAATTATTGGTAAACTGATACCAGCCGGTACCGGCTTCCAGATTCATGGTTAAGAAACATCTTAAGAAATCAGCCAGAGGCAAATCCGCCTTTGGCGGAAAGTCCAAAAAAGTTAAAGCCAGACCATCTCTTCGTTCTGGGACCAAGAAGGATATTTTGGTCATCGTTTGTTTTGTTTTGGCTCTGCTTAGTTTGTTAAGCTTTTTTAATTTGGCTGGTCAATTCGGCCATTATTTTTTTAAGGCCAGCCAGCTGTTTCTTGGCCGCGGTTTTTTCATCGTTCCGGTCTTTTTCGTCTTGGTCGGTTTAGCCCTTCTGATTCCTCGGTTGGACGAGGCAAACAAACGGCCGCCCGTTTACCGGGCGGTTTTCGGCGGCGCCTTTCTTTTCCTTTTGAGTATTTTGGGCATTTTCCACATTTTGTTTAATCAGGCGGCGCCGATTAAAGCCGGCGGTTACCTGGGCTTTATTTTCGGTTATCCTTTGTTAAGATTTTTAGGTTTTTGGGCCGGTTTGCTGGCTATTTTTGCTCTTTTGATTATTTCTATTTTAATTACTTTTAATCTGTCCCTGGGGACTTTTATCGGTCGGCTGACCGGCCAGAAAGAGACCGAATCGGCTAAAGACAAAAAGATTTTCCCTTTGGTCGGCGAGAAATCCGCTCAAGGCGGACTTTGGCAAAAAATGAAAGAAAAAGCCAGAGAAAGGGAAGCCGGTCGGGAAATGGCGGGAAAACAAGAGCAGATATTTGGGCGATCAACCAATGAGAACTTGCCGGTCGCTGCTTCAGTCAGTTCAGAGACTCAAAAAGAAACTAGCCAATCGGCTGTTAATAAATTTGAGAAATCTTCCATCGGCTTTAAATCGCCGCCGATTGAATTTTTGGAAAAAGATAAAGGTCAGCCAACTAGCGGCGACATTAAGGCCAATATCAATATTATCAAACGAACCTTAGAAAATTTCGGCATTGAGGTAGAGATGGCTGAAGTTAGCGTTGGTCCGACAGTAACTCAATATACTTTAAGACCGGCTCAGGGGGTAAAACTTTCCCGAATTACCGCTTTGCAAAATGATTTATCTTTAGCTTTAGCGGCTCATCCTTTACGAATTGAAGCGCCGATTCCCGGTCGTTCGTTGGTCGGTATTGAAATTCCCAACCGTTCGGTCATTTTGGTCCGGCTGCGCTCTCTTTTAGAGAGGCCGACTTTTAAAGAAGCGCCTTCTTCCTTGACTTTTGTTTTAGGCCGCGATGTCGCCGGCAATCCAATGTTCGCTGATTTAGCTCAAATGCCTCATTTGTTGGTTGCCGGAGCGACCGGCACCGGCAAAACGATTGCTCTAAATAATATAATTGTTAGTTTGCTTTATCGAAATTTTCCTCAAACTCTTAAATTCATTATGATTGACCCAAAAAGAGTAGAGCTAATTTCTTATGATAATATTCCTTATTTGCTGACGCCGGTAATCACTCAAGCCGACAAGGCCATCGGCGCCCTTCATTGGGCAGTCGGTGAAATGGAAAGACGTTTTGGAATACTTCAAGGAGCCGCTAAACGGAATATTGATGCTTATAACAAAGGCCTGGCGGCTGAACAAAAAGACCAAAAATTGTCATATATTGTCATTATCATTGACGAACTGGCCGATTTAATGGCCACTCGCGGTCGGGACGTCGAAGCGGCTATTGTCAGATTAGCCCAAATGTCTCGGGCCGTCGGCATCCATTTGGTCGTTTCTACGCAACGTCCTTCAGTTGAAGTGATTACCGGCCTAATCAAAGCCAACATTACTTCAAGGATGGCTTTCCAGGTAGCTTCCCAGATTGATTCGCGAACAATTTTAGACATGGCCGGGGCCGAGAAATTATTGGGTAATGGCGATATGCTTTTTCTGGCCGGCAATTCGGCTAAACCGCGCCGTCTCCAGGGAGCTTATTTAAGTGATAAAGAAATCAAGAAAGTAGCTGACTATTTCAGAAAGATTAGTTCGCCGGAATACAACGAAGAGTTAGTTATTAGCCGAAGCGCCGCTGCTGAAAAAAGTTTAGGTCTTGGCCTAACCGGTTTAGAAACAGATGACGAATTATATCAGGAAGCAAAAAAAGTGATTGTTAAAGCCGGCAAGGCCTCGGCTTCTTTGCTCCAGCGCCGTTTAAGGATTGGTTACGCCCGAGCCGCCCGCTTGTTGGACTTATTGGAGGAAAAAGGCGTGGTTGGGCCGGTTGACGGAGCCAAGCCGAGAGAAGTCTTTATTGACGAGGGAGAAGAACAAGATAACTTTTAATATTCTTCCCGGGAGCGGAAGATGTAAAAACAATGGCTAAGCAGAAAAATAAGGAGGAGATGGACAAAAAAATAAAAATATTGGAAGCGACGGTTGATGAAATTAAGGGGCGTTTTGGCAATGGTTCAATTATGAAATTGGGGGAAGCCAAGCAGGTTGATGTTGATGCGATTCCGACCGGCTCTATCTCTTTGGATTTGGCTTTAGGCGTAGGCGGTTTTCCCAAGGGTCGGATTATTGAAGTTTTCGGTTTAGAATCTAGCGGTAAAAGCACCTTGGCCTTGCATGCTATTGCCGAAGTCCAGAAAAGAGGCGGCTTGGCCGCTTTCATTGACGCTGAGTACGCTTTGGACCCGGAATATGCCAAAAAATTAGGCGTTAAAGTTAATGATTTGTTGATTTCTCAACCAGATACCGGCGAACAGGCCTTGGAAATTTTAGAAAGCTTGGTTAAATCCGGAGTGATTGATTTAGCTATTGTTGATTCGGTGGCCGCCTTGACGCCGCGAGTGGAAATTGAAGGAGAAATGGGCCAGCAGCATATTGGTTTGCAGGCGCGTTTAATGAGCCAATGTTTAAGAAAATTAACGGCGATTACGGCAAAAAGCGGGACAACTATTGTCTTTATTAATCAGATTAGAATGAAAATAGGGGTCATCTGGGGAAATCCCGAAGAGACGCCGGGCGGCAAGGCCTTGAAATTCTATTCTTCGGTCCGGTTAGAATTGCGGCGGTCGGCTCAAATAAAGCAAGGCGACCAGATTATCGGCAACCGGATTAAAGCCAAGGTAGTTAAGAATAAGGTAGCGCCGCCGTTTCGCCAAACCGAGTTTGATATTTTCTATAACGAGGGCATTTCTCGCTTAGCTGATATTTTGAATACCGGGTTGAAATTCGGGATAGTTAGTCGGAGCGGGGCTTGGTTTAACTATGGTTCTGAAAAACTTGGCCAAGGGCTGGAGGCGGCTAAGGGTTATCTAAAAGAAAATCCCCGCTTAGTCACGGAGATTGTCAAAGGGATAAAAAAAGCCGTGCGAGAGCAACCGGCTTAGTCAAAGGCGTCAGTCAAAATCAGTCAAAGGGACGCCCTTTTTACCAAAGTTACCAAAGGGATGCCCTTTTTACCGCACCCTTTTTATTTATTAGTAAAAGACAGCAAGCTCATTAAACGGGCTTTTTTTATTGCCTTAGCTAATTTTCTTTGATGTTTAGCGCAAACGCCGGTTCGTTTAGAGGATAGAATCTTTGCCTGACCGGAAATAAACCGGCGGAGTAAGTCGGTATTTTGATAATCAATTTCTTTAATTTTTTGCTGGCAAAAAAAACAATTCTTGATCATAAAATTTTTACGCATTTGGGCCTTTTACGCATTTGGGCCTTTTACGCATTTGGGCCTTTTACGCATTTGGGCCTTTAGGGCCCAAAAATTAAAAGGGGATATCTTTAAGATTTACTTCTTCTTTTTCATTAGAATCAGATTCTGCAGAATCAGTTTCTTCTTTAGTTGATTCTAAAAAACTATTTTTTTCTTCAATCGGCTCTTCAGCCTCAATAATGGGAATTTCTTCTTGAGGAAGAGTCGGTTTTTCCGCTGTCTTTTCTTGAGGGCTTGTCTGGGACGCGGTCGAATTTGTCCTTGGCCCCATTTGCATATTTTCGGCAACAATTTCAGTGCGATATTTTTTATTGCCATCCTGCCCCTGCCAAGAACGAGTTTGAATACGTCCTTCAATCAAGACCAATCGGCCCTTGCTTAAGTAATTAGAACAAATATCAGCCAATTTGCCAAAAGCGACTATATTATGGAATTCAACCGCTTCTTGGCGATTGCCGCTTTGGTCATTCCAGACACGATTGGTGGCTATACTGAAAGAGGCGACTGATTGTCCCGAAGGCAAATTTCTCGTTTCCGGGTCGCGAGTAAGATTGCCAACGATGACTGCTTTATTAAAATTCATATATTTAGGGAACAAACGATAACAAACAACGAACAGCAGTTTTGTTCATTATTTATTGCCTTTTGTTCATTCGTTTAAAATCTCGTCTAATTTTTTATCTAATTTTTCTATTTCAACTTTTTCTCGATTGGGAGAAACTCTTTTTTGGGTGGTTTCTTCCGATTCCGCTTTTATATCTTTTAAGGGAACTTCTCTGGCTATCAGGGGCTCTATTTTATCGGCGATTTTCTTGTCAATAGTTTCCGGCTTAGCTTTCGGCCGAGGATTATTGATGACAAAATGACGAAGAATATCTTTTTCCAGATTTAATTTTTGGCCAAGCTGATTGATGTACTGACCGGCCAAAAGAAAGCCGAAATTAAGATAAAAGGCCTCTCGGTATTTTTTGAGAGGATAAGCTAAATTTTTTTTAAAGATGTAATAATTTCTTTCTCCCAAAAGAGAACCGCCTTTTTCTTTGATCCATTTTTCAATTTTTTGACTAATTTCTTCTATCTCCTTTTGCTCAAGCAGGGGAGAAAGCAAGCAAGTTAGTTGATATTGCTTATTTTCTTCAATCATAGTGCCAGAATAACAGATAATCTTTCAAGGGTCAAGGGCGTTATCAAAAGGGACGCCCTTGAAAGGGAAAAGGGTGTCCTTAAAAGGGACGCCCTTAAAAGGACGCCCTCAAAGGGGCTCGCTTGCCGCATAAATAAAAGGATAAGCTTTTTGGCTTATCCTTTTTCATTGTTTTTCTCATTTTCTGTTATTGCTATCCATTTTTTTTCTTTTTTGTCTTATTGTTTTCTCGGTTTGTCTTACTTCTTCGATTAATGCCGTTGAGTCATCCTTTGCTCTAGAAGAAATTTTTACTATCCTCTCTATTTCTAAAGCCATTTTTCTTACTCTTAATGCAAATCCTCCAAGTCCTGACAGGCGGTTTCTAAGACGATGACAGGTTTCATCAAAGATGTTATCGTCTCTCTTTGAAACGGCCGAGGTCAGTTGTAAGAGAAAGGTCTTTTCTGCCGGCTTGAGTTTCTTTATTTCGGATTCTCTCATTTTTCGATTAATTTCTTGTTTAAGAATAATCATCATTCGTTCCGGGTTTCTAAAATAGGTTTTTTCAGAAGTTAACAATTCAGCAATAGTTTCCATAATAATCTCTTTTCTTCTCGGCTTTCTCTTCTTTTCGGCCATTTTATCCTCCTTTATTGATTAATTTGTCTAAAGAGCTTTTTACTATGAGTTTGTCTCTAAAAATGTTAGTTTGGTGTTATCCTTAGATCGGTTTTTTTTGCGCCGGGATGGCCTCTGAAAAATTCCTGACCGGTCATTGGCTTTTTGCCGGCCGGTTGGACTGTCTCTAAAAGCAAAAAACCCTGACCAGCTGGCAGGGCTGCTTCGCCGGTTGGCGAATTTTTAATTGCTTTAGCTTTTAAAATCTTGACTCTTAATCCGTTAAATTCAGTCCAGGCGCCCGGCCAGGGATAAAAAGCTCTGACCTGGCGGACAATCTGCCCGGCGCTTTTTTGCCAGTTAATTTGTCCGTCTTGCTTGGTTAATATTTTGGTATAGCTAACTTGGGATTCGTCCTGCGGCTTTAACTTAATCTTTCCATGCAGATAATCCGGTAAAATTTCAATCAAAAAATCAGCCGCTAATTGAGCCAACTTTTTTTCTAAAGTTTGGGAATTATCATCAGTCATTATCTTTAATTCTTTTTGGGCGACAATCGGACCATGGTCTATTTTTTCGTCCATCAACATAATTGTCAGACCGGTTTTCTGGTCGCCATTGAGAATAGTTGTTTGAATAGGCGAAGGGCCGCGATACTTAGGCAAAAGAGAAGGGTGAAGATTTAAACAGCCAAAATGAGGAATGTCCAGAACCTCTTTAGGGATAATCTTACCATAGGCGGCCGAAACAACCAAGTCCGGTTTAACTGCGGATATCTCTGATTTAACCTCAATTAATTTTTCCGGCTGGCTCAGGAATAATTTATGCCTTAGGGCAATCTCCTTAACCGCCGAAGCGGTCAATTCTTGACGCCGGCCAACCGGTTTATCCGGAGCCGTAATCACTCTGATAATATTATATCTGTTTTTGATTAAGTTTTCCAGAATAGGTCCGGCAAATTGGCCGGTACCAATGAAAATGATTTTAGAATCAGTCATTATTTTAAAAAGGGTGTACTTTTAAGGGACGCCCTTAAAAGTACACCCTTTTAAGGGCGTCCTTTTTTATGACGCCCTTTTATCAACAATTAAAATGCCTTCCAAATGATCAACCTCGTGCTGGATAACCCGGGCCGATAATCCTTTGGCTTTAATCTTAATTTTTCGACCGTTTAAGTCAAGGGCTTGGACGGTAATTTTAACGGCCCGTTCAACGGGTGCCTCTATATTGGGCAAACTTAAACATCCTTCTGCCATAACATCCTTTTTTCGGGAAAACTTTTTTATTTCCGGATTGATTAAAATTAAGGTTTTTTCTTTTGGATTTGGCTTGACGACGATTATTCTTAATAGTTGACCGATTTGGGGAGCGGCCAGGCCGATGCCGTCTTTAACTTCCATCGTTTCGGCCATATCCAAAGTTAGACGCTTGAGTTGAGCAGTCAGCTTCTTGACTTCCGCGGATTTTTGCCGCAGAATAGGATTATCTTGGCCTGTTTGTATAGGCAGAAGCATAAACTTTGTTCTTTAAAAATATATTCAGAAACGAATCAATAAAAATTTAAAAATGAAAAGAGGTGAAAGAAATGGGATGGCGATTCTCGGTTGGTCTTTCTTCTTTTCTATTTGGGCCTAGGGCTGATTATGGAATTTAGTCGGCACTGGTGGAGTAAAAGTGAGGAGTGGATAATAGACGTATCAAGCGACGGTTGGCTGCTATTTGAGATGGCTCAATGGTTTCTCGGAGCTATCTGCCGGCCGTTATTGATGCTTGTTAGAATCGGTCAAAGATACTGTTAAAAGCTATCAGGCGACCTAATCAGAATTACTGCTGGTTAGGTCTTTTTATTTAGTTATCCGCCAGTCAATATCCGATTTCTGGCCGGCGAATTCTTTCCAGTCGCCATCCGGGACAATGACATACCATTTTTTTCTGGTTTCTGACCAGACCATCGGGTCATCGTGGTAAAAAGGTTTTTTGACTATTTCTTTTGGCTTGAGCCGATCTAATTCCAGCCATTTTTTAAAGACCGTTTCAATGACGTAATCCAATCCTCGCGACTTGGCCCATTTGGCCACTTTAGTGATGGCTTTTTTAGCTTCTCGGATCGAACCAGCTAATTCCAAAAGCTGCTTGGCTGGCCGGGTATAGCGAGAGTAGATTATTTTTCTTTTTTTAGCGTCTTTTTTGATTTCTTCCAAGCTTAAGCCTTTGCTTTTGAAATAGTGATTGACGATTTTTTGAATGGCTGTTTCCTCCCGTTTTTTTTGAGCCGGGTTTTTTGGGGGACGGCCCGGCCGAGATGCAGGCCTGCCTCGTCTTTTGTTTGATTGTTTTTTGGACGGCATTTTTTTAAAGCATAAAGGGTTGCCTTTGGTGCATTCGAAAGGGCGGCCCTTTAAATATTGCCCTTATGGACATATTTTAGTCCGGCGGCTAAACCAATTTGATGAGCTTTTTCTAAAGATTTCAAAGGAGTCGCCGGCAAGTCCTTCATCTGCCAGGAAACTTCCGGGAAAAATCTGGAAAGATGCCAAGGCGTTTCCGGTCCTAATTCATTTTTAATAAATTGAGCGATTTTTTTTAACATAGCCGGTGAATCGGATAAACCTGGAATAATCAAGGTAGTTATCTCTACCCAGACGCCTTTTCTTTTCATCTCTTTAATATTTTCTAAAATTGGCTTTAAACGTCCGCCGCAATATTTTTGATAAAAACTATTCTCAAATGACTTTATATCAACATTAGCCGCGTCCAGCTCGGGGAGAATTAACTTTAAAGCCTGGGGGCTCATAAAACCGTTAGTTACCCAAATATTCTTTAGCCTTTTCTTCCGAGCTAATTTCATTATTTCCAGAGCGTATTCCAGAAAAATAGTTGGTTCGGTATAGGTATAGGAAATGCTTGGGCAATGATCAGCCAACGCTTCCTGAATAATTTCTTCCGGCGGCATTTCTTGGCCTGATATTGGCTTGTTCAATTTTGGCCCTTGGGAGATATCCCAATTCTGGCAATTGTGGCAAGCCAGATTACAGCCGACCGTGGCCAGAGAGAGAGAATATGTCCCTGGCAGAAAATGATAAAGCGGTTTTTTTTCAATCGGGTCAATGTTTACCGCGGCTGCTTTTCCGTAAACCAAAGAATAAAGTTTGCCGTTTTGATTCTCTCTGACTCCGCAAATTCCTCTTTTTCCGGGGAGAATAAGGCAATAATGATGGCAGGTTTGGCAACGGACTTTTTTATCCTTGAGTTTTTGGTAAAGAAGAGCTTCTTTCATCACTTTCCATTATATCCCTTATTTGCTATACTTCAAGCATGAAAAAACACCGAATTTTTATCGCAGTCAATTTGCCGGATAAGACCAGGAAAAAATTGTTGGACTTTCAAAAAGAATGGGCCTCTTTGCCGGTCCGTTGGACTAAAGAAGCAAATTTGCATATTACTTTGGTTTTTATCGGTTATGTTGACGACCAGGAATTGTTAAAAATCTGTCGGTCGGTTCGGCAGAATGTCTCAAAATATCAATCATTTGAGATTAAGTTAAATCGAATTTGTTTAGGCCCGCCCAAGAGACCGGCCCGAATGATTTGGCTAGAAGGAGAAGATAATTCAATTTTAGCCCAATTGAAAAATGACTTAGAAGCGGCCTCGTTCAGCTTGCCTAAAAGCGGTTTTAACCAACGGGAAAATCGCCCTTTCCGCGTTCATATTACTTTAGCTAGAATCAGACAAGGGGAATGGCAAAAATTATCTCCTAGGCCTCAAATAGAAAAAGAAATATCTTTGATTTTTCCGGTTGAGTCAGTAGAGATAATGGAAAGTTATTTATCCAAAAGGGGGCCTGATTACGCAATTTTAGAATCAATTAAAATATGAAATCGGAGATTTTAGGCGTTAAAATAGATAATTTGACCATGGCCAGGACTCTTCGGAAAATAGAGGGTTTTTTAACTGACGGCCGACAACATTATATTGTCACGCCCAATCCTGAATTTTTGGTTTTGGCTCGAAAAGATGAAGATTTCCGGAGAATTTTGAATCAGGCGGATTTAGCCGTGCCCGATGGCATCGGTTTGGTCTTTGCTTCTTGGTTCTTAGGTCAGCCGTTGAAGCAAAGGATTGCCGGTACGGATTTAATGGAAAAAATTTGCCAAAGAGCCGCTTTACGGGGATGGCCGGTTTTTTTATTAGGCGATCGGGAAGATGGTTTGGTTGAGGAAACGGCTGAACGATTAAAAAAGAAATATCCGGATTTAAAAATTGAAGGTTCTAGTTTTTCCGACCCTTTAGCTTCGGGGGCAGCCCTTTTATTGCTGAAGGACGCCCTGTTGATATCCTTTTTGTTGCTTTGGGGGCGCCTCATCAGGAAAAATGGATTGTCCAAAATTTGGCCAAAATACCTTCGGTCAAATTAGCCATGGGCGTGGGCGGCGCTTTCAACTTTATTTCCGGTCGGGTCAGACGGGCGCCTAAGTTTTTACGGACAATTGGCCTGGAATGGCTTTGGCGATTGGCTTGCCAGCCCTGGCGGATTAAACGAATTTTCAGAGCAGTGGTTATTTTTCCTTGGTTGGTAGTTAGGTCAAGGCTTTGAGAAACCTTTTGATAGATTGTTTTGCCGGCCAAGGGTCGTCCTTGAGAATACGCCCTTTGCTTCGCAAATGGCATATTCTCGAGGGCAACCCTTTTATTAGGAATGGCTAAGAAAACTCAAGGGTCTTTAGCCCTTGAGATGAATTAGCCTGTATGTTATAACTAAATTGTCTGGTTTTGGAACGCAATCGGACATTAAACAAAAACTCGGTGAGGCGTTGACATTAGTCAAGTCTATGAAACGAGAAGCCATTTTGTCTTTAGCATAATGGTAGTTCACTATGGGGGCGTGGAATTTTGATGCGTGCTCTTATCTATATAATTTAATGAATTTATCAAAAGTCAAAAAAGCATATTTTATCGGCCTGAAAGGAGTCGGCATGACTGCCTTGGCGCAGGTCTTGCAAGGCAGAGGCATAGAAGTTTTAGGTTCCGACACTCAAGAGAAATTTTTTACAGATGAGGTTTTAAGAAAATTAGGCATCAGAGTAATTGAAGGTTTTAATCCTAAAAATATTCCAACCGAGGCAGATTTGATTATTGCTTCGGCCGCTTATTTAGGCCAGGGGACAAATAATCCGGAAGTGGCCGAAGCGAAAAAACAGGGCCGGTCTGTTTTGACCTACGCCCAAATTTTAGGTCAGCTTTTTAAAGAAAAAAAGGGAATAGCCGTGGCCGGCACTCACGGCAAAAGCACCGTTACGGCCATGTTGGGTCTGATTTTAGAGAAGGCCGGTTTTGACCCGACGGTTATTGTCGGCAGCCAAGTTCTTCAGTGGCAAAGCAATGCCCGGGTTGGCCATTCAGAGTATTTGGTCGCCGAAGCCGACGAATACCGCAATAATTTTTTGGAATACTCGCCGCAGATTTTGATTTTAACCAGCTTGGAATACGACCATCCTGATTTTTTCAAAGATTTTCGGGCTTACCAAGAAACCTTTGAGCAGTTAGTTCAAAAAATTCCGCCAGCCGGTTTCATTATCGCCAATAGTTTGGATGAACAGGTCAGAGAAACGGTTAGGAAAGCTAAATGCCGGCTCGTTGAATACGGCCTGCCCGAAGAAAAAATCAAATTGAAAATTCCCGGTCGGCATAACCTTTTAAATGCGGCCGCGGCCATGAAAACAGCCCTGGGATTGGGAATTGATAAAGAAATAATTAAGAAGGTCCTAACTGATTTCCAAGGAATCAGCCGCCGTTTTGAAATTAAAAGTCAATGGCAAGGAACTTTGTTAATTGACGATTACGCTCATCACCCGACCGAGATTAAAGCAACCTTGGCCGCGGCCAAAGAATTTTATCCAGAGAAGAAAATTTGGGCTGTTTTCCAGCCGCATACTTTCAGCCGGACGAAAGCCCTTTTAAATGACTTTGCCGCCGCTTTTGGGCAAGCCGACCAGGTCATTGTTTTAGATATCTACGGTTCGGCTCGGGAAAAAGCCGGCCGGGTTAAAGCTCAAGATTTAGTTAACCGGATTAAAAAATATAAGGGCGCGCCTCTTAATCACGCTCTCAAAGAGTCGTCCTTTCGGACACATAGAGGGCGTGTCTCGAGATTCCACGCCCTCGCCTTTAGCGAGGACGTGGTCGAGAGGCACGCCCTTTGGCAGAAAGAACGTAATCCTCAATGGCAACCCTTTGGAACATCTCGAGGGCAACCCTTTAACGCCCCGAAGGAGAAAGTTAGATATATTCCAACCATTGAAGAGGTGGTTGAATATTTAAAGAAAAACGTTCAGTCCGGTCAAGTTATTTTAACTATGGGAGCGGGCGATGTTTGGCGAGTTCTTGAAGAAATAGCATCCTGAAGATGCCTTCTTTGGCGCCGCGCTTCGTGGGATAACAGCCGGTTCCTAAGACTTATCCACAACTTTTATTTTTAATTTAAGTCCGATTATGATAAGATATAATAAATTGGTTAGGTAAGTATCCCCACGAATAAATTCAGGGGCTTTAAGCATAGGTCAAAGACCCTGTCTTTAGGGCTAACTTACAGGGTAGCCCAGTCCAATCAGGATTTTTACCTGAAAGGACTTTAATAGCTATATTTTTGCTGGCGTTATAGTCAGCATTAAGGGAGTAACCACAATACTTACAAACGAAATTCAAG
>Ga0210057_1007611_pt1 | contig 13062 bp, 11 predicted proteins | sample CryGeyCG2114_010_2_FD_183968 | JGI IMG/M metagenome (GOLD analysis project Ga0210057, IMG submission 183968) | Groundwater microbial communities from aquifer - Crystal Geyser CG10_big_fil_rev_8/21/14_0.10 (SPAdes) (version 2) | ecosystem: Environmental > Aquatic > Deep subsurface > Groundwater ... | reverse complement strand
CAGTGCCTTCGATATCTCCAAGTGTATGAATGAGGGCAAGATCCTGCTCATGAACCTGAGTAAAGGACTTGTCGGAGATATCAACGCCCAGCTCCTCGGTTTGATCATCGTGAGTAAAATACAGGTCGCAGCCATGCGCAGACAGCGGCAGACAAATGAGCAGCGCCGCGACTTCTACCTCTACATCGACGAGTTCCAGAACTTCGTAACCCCTTCCATTGAGTCCATTCTCTCCGAAGCCCGCAAGTACCGCCTTGGCCTCATCCTTGCCCACCAGTACATCGATCAGCTGGAAAAAGAGAGCAAGATCTCCGGCAATATCAGCCTGAAGGGCGCAGTCTTTGGCAACGTGGGCACGATGATGTTCTACAAGATCGGTCCGCAGGACGCCGAAGTATGTGCGAAGGAAATGGCTCCGGTCTTCTCCGAACAGGATCTCATTAACATCGATGCTTTCAAAGGTGCCATGAAACTGAGCGTGGAGGGCCAACCTTCCAGACCGTTCTCCATAGAGGTACCACGCCCCTGGCTCGACAAAACGTACCCCAAAGACGAGCAGGCAGCCGAGGCGTTCAAACAGCTCTCCCGCCTGACGTACGGCCGCGCGAAAGACTTCGTGGACAGGGAGATACTGAGGAGAATCGGGTAGATCATAGGAAAGATAGGAGAGTAAGAGAGTAAGAGAATAAGAGGGTTTGGGCTCTTTAATCCCTTTGGATTTGGATGCTTCCCTCATCCCTCTTACTCTCTTATCTTTCTCTATCGCAGAGCAATAGTTTCTATCGGTTTCGCATGCACCAGATAGCGCTGCGCGATGGAATCCGGCGGCCAGCAGGTGTAGAGAATGAGCTCCTCCCCTTCACCATCGTCATTGAAAGGATCTGTATCTTTCGCATCGATTGTTTCCTCGTAGGTTACTTCGTAGGTGTGCAGCTTCCCCTCGTACGTCACGTAAATCCTGTCCCCGGCTTTGAGCTGATTCACCTTGCGGAATATCTTGGTGTACTTCGAGACATCCCACGGATACCCACTGGAGTGGCCATAGATCATGATCTTGCCACCCGCACCGGGATAGCTAAAGAGGTGCCCCACGCCGTCTTTGAGCGCAGCGAGAACACCCTGAGAAGAAAGCGGATCTATGGGATGTGTGATGGTGAGATCCGTAACCCCGAGACTCGGCATAGTAATGGCAAAATACTTCTCTGACGCATACGGAAACGTGCCCGCCTGTACGGTCGGTTGGGGCTGATTGATGACCTGAATAGTCTGCGGCTGCGGGAGGCTGATTGAGCGCGAGGAACTCGCCCCCTGGCTCTGGGTTCCCTGGGACACAGTTCTTCCATCGTTGAAAACAAGAACACCCGCCTCGCGAACATACATCATACGGTAGACCATCTCGAAGAACTGGCCGCGCGTAATCGGCTGACCAAGCCGCAGGGACTGCTGCTCCTGCAACACCGCATTGCGCAGAATTGCAGCGTTGATCGAGGACGTGTACCACTGCCCGGGAAAGTTCTGAATGGCAGCAGAAAGTCTCGCGAATTCTGTTTCTCCCGCTTCCCCGAATGACCGCGAGAGAAGAACCACCGCTTCCTCCACCGTGAGCAACTGCCCCGGCCGCAGGGTTCCCTCCGGATACCCTTTCACCACTTCTGCCTCGAACGCAGCCTCCACAAACGGGGCAAACCACTGACTCTGCTGTACATCGGAAAAGAGAGGTAACGGCGGCATGTTCTCCTGGTACCACAGAACACGCTGCGCATACTTCTCCTGGGTGATCATGAGTACTTTGATCGCCTCTGCCCTGTTAAGAAACTTCTGGGGTCTCGCGAGTCCATCACTGTACCCCCGGAGTATCCCCTTCTCCGAGAGGTACACAAATGCGTCGCTGTAGAGCGTCTGGTCAGTATCGGGGAAACCAGCAGCGAATGCCCGTGTTCCGAAGCCCACGAGCAACACTGCCGCCAGCAGAAGGAGTAGCCTTTTATACTGCATACAAGGGAGCTAATCTAATGATTTTTCGCTTTTTTGTCAAGCACTCTTAGGATCTCTCCTGTGCCAAATCCCATTGCAGATCGTCAATTCATGGCACTTTTGAGCTCCTATCGACGAGGCATGGTGAAACACTTACGATGCAGGCATGTTTTGTCCTCTCAAACGGCCTGTTCTCACATACCTGCCCACTCTCACCCTCTGCGGATGCCTCCTCCTCTTCGGAACGTTCCTGAGCAGTCTCGCACATCCTACGTCCCTCGGAGATGGCATACGGCACCTCACTCTCGCCCGTCTCCTGCAGGAAGGGAACTCGTTCGGGGGCTGGGGCGATGTTCTGTACTCCGGATACTTCAGCGCACGGTCCTCTGATCCGTGGTTCTTCACACATGTGCTGCTCATGCCTCTCGGCGCTCTGGATATCGCGATTGCGGAGGACATGCTGATCCTGCTGCTCATTGGTGCGGTAGGCATCACCTTCCTTCTCTCCCTCAGCACTCTCCGCCTCTCTCCCATTTCCCAGAGCATCCTTGTCGCACTCCTCCTCCTCGGACACGTGCAATTTACGTTCCGCCTCCTCGTCGGCCGTCCGCTCTTCCTGATGGTCGCCCTCACCACGCTCACGCTGCTCACCGTCCTCCATAAACAACCATTGCTTCTCCTGGTACTCATGACCATAGCAACACTCCTCTCGCACCTCTTCGTGTTCCCGTTATTCGTCTGCCTTCTGGGGTCTCTCTGGCTCCTCTCACTCTCAAGAAAACGCACAGCCATGCTCACATTCCTCAGCGCACTCTCCGGCCTCGTGATTGGTCTTCTCCTCCATCCCCAGACAAGCAATTTTGTCCATTATGTTTTCACCATCTTCCTCAGAGTACCCTTCCTCATTGAGCTCGATACGGGCACAGAGATGCATTCGGGTATAGGGCGCATGGCAGCTGTTCTCACACTCCTCGGTGCCTGCCTCCTCTTCGCATATCATCTGTGGTACACACGCCGCGCCTCCTGGAAGGAAATGCACAGGCGAGGACTCAGTCTGACAGCCAGCCTTGTTCTGGTGATGACACTCGGCATGCTCCTCTGGGTGCGCATGCTCGACTTCCTCTGGCCGCTCCTCCTCATTCTCCTCGCACAGGTACTGAGCTTGTACCCACCCATTGCCAAAGAAACAGCATATGCTCTCCTGCCCCGATGGGCGCTGCTCAGAAAGTACACACTGGGAGTGCTTTTCCTTGTGCTCACCGTAAACGCCGCTAAAACCTTCTATAGTTTCTCCACGGTCAATGCAGAAAACGCGCTCAGCCACTTCTCAAGTCCACTCGAGAACATTCCAGGAAAATCACGCGTGCTGAATGTGGACTGGGATCTCTTCCCTTCTCTCTTCAGCGTGCGACCGGATCTCCTCTATGCACGCGGGATGGACCCCTCGTACGACTACCTCTCCGATCCGGATTCCATTCGCTTCTTCGCTGCAGTACGAAATCCATCTGAAGAAACGGACTGGAATGTCTGGCTCACGGAGCTGATTCAGCACATCCCTTCTGACTACCTTGCTCTCTGGAGAGCGGAAAAACGCAGGAACATCATCGAAACACTGAATCAGAACAAATCCCTCGAGCAGGTTGGCATGAGCGATCGCATCATTGTGTACAAAATCCTCCCTTCTCCCGGGCACGCCGCTCAGGATTCCGTATAATCTGCGAAGTGGCACTCCAAATAGGAATCACCCACCTTCGCCCCGCATACGCGGGGACTTCGGTGGGCAGGTTGGCCTCCCCCTCTCCATTCCTCTCTAGCAACTGATACGTTATGACTCTTCAAATAGGCATCATCGGCCTTCCGAACGTCGGGAAATCGACGCTTTTCAACGCGCTGACGCGCAGTAAAGGCGCTCAGTCTGCCAATTATCCCTTCTGCACAATTGAACCGAACGTCGGCATCGTGGAAGTGCCGGACACGCGCCTTCAGACACTCACCGAAATGGTGAAGCCGCAGAAAGTGATCCCCGCTGCCATCGAATTCGTCGATATCGCGGGACTGGTGAAAGGAGCCAGCAAAGGAGAAGGCCTCGGCAACCAGTTCCTCCATGCCATCCGGGAAGTCGATGCCCTCTGCCACGTGGTGCGGGAGTTTGAGGACACCAATATCACGCACGTTGAAGGAAGTATAGATCCCAAGCGCGACTGCGAGACCATCGAAACAGAACTCATTCTTGCAGACCTGGAATCGATAGTGAAACGTATCGACAAAGTGGAAGGAGTCGCACGTAGTGGAGACAAGGAGAAGCAGAAGGAGCTCGCTCTCCTCCGGCGCATGAAGGAAGCACTGGACACAGGAAAGATGGCACAGACAGTGGAAATGACCCCTGAGGAAAAGAAGCTCTCCAGGCAGTTCAATCTCCTCACGAATAAACCGATCATCTATGCACTGAACATTGCGGAGAAAGCATTACAGTCTGCGGATGAGGCGAAGCAACGTACATCTCTTGGTCTCCCTCCGGATGCGCAGATCATCATGGTATCGGCGAAAATTGAGGAAGACCTCCAGGACCTCTCTCTGGAGGAAGCGACGGAAATGCTCAGAGAGATGGGTGTGGAATCATCCGGGCTCGACCAGCTCATCCAGGCCGCATACACCGCCCTCGGATACATCACGTACTTCACTGCAGGCCCGAAGGAGGTGCGCGCGTGGAACGTGCTCCGAGGTGCCAGCGCCCCGGAAGCGGCAGGCGTGATCCATACCGATTTCCAGAAAGGGTTCATCCGCGCTGAGACAATCGCATACGGAGACTATGTTTCATTGGGGGGAGAGCAGGACGCCAAGGAAGCCGGGAAAATGCGGAGCGAGGGCAAGGAGTACGTGGTGCAGGACGGCGACGTGATGTATTTTAAGTTCAACGTGTAATCGCAGAGGAAAACTTGCTTTTTCCTATAAATGTACTATAAATCTCACCATGAGCATTGAAGTTACACCAGAACCGGCTCAGAAACCACTGGTCTCCTACAGGAGCCCAGAATGGGCCAACCTGCGTACTGGCGTAAGAGGAGATGAAACTGCAGTCGAAACGGCAGTCGCACGTGTCCCCCGGCACCTGACCGAAACGGCAGGAGGAAATGGACAATCTGTGGAAAGAGCCGAAAAAGGAGAAGCACCTGTAGAAGCAGCCAAAATCAACCACACCTCCCAGGCTCTCCAGGCAATCAAAACCCTCATTGTCGCAAGAATGCATTCGCTCCGCCCGGGTCCCCGGCCTTCCTTCAGAGAAGGAGACCGCCACGGCGAGCTGAAAAGAATATTGGCCTTGGCAGAAATCGGCGCTTCCCCCGGAGAACTTGTCTTTGCGCTGCGCAATTCACGGCACAAAGGCACCCGGAACTTCGGCAAGCAACTATCCGTTACGGATGGTGATGGATCTGTCATTTTCCAACCTGACTACGCAACAGAAGCAGAAATAGCACAGGAGATGATCAGACGCACAGATGCTCTTTTGGGACTGCTTGATCCAGATGACGAACCAGAGTTTGCTCCTGCAGATACCCCTGCAGACAGAGCCTATGCTCGGGCAGACGACCACCTTTTCGACCCTCCATCGGAGACTCATGACGGAGAGACATCCGTAAAAGTCGCATGACGTTCATCGCACGCCAGGAACGGTTCACCTGCGAGCACTGCGGCGCCGAGGTGGAACCACTGAAGAACGGTTCGTACCGCAACCACTGCCCGCACTGCCTGTACTCCAAGCATGTGGACAGGGAGGGACCGGGTGACCGCACATCGGATTGTGGCAGAATGATGGAGCCGGTCGGGCTCACACACCGTTCAGGGAAAGGTTGGATGGTTGTGCACCGTTGCCTGCAGTGCAAGAAAGAACTGCCAAATACGGCTGCCCCGGACGATAACCTTGCCCTTCTCAGTGAAAAAACCCTGAATGATGAAACATAATTTTGTTCATCTTTTTTCTTTTGCGCAAGGGCTCTTTACGATTTCACTCTTGAAAAACATCCATAGACAGCCGTAGGATAGCCGTCCATGCGAGTCTTCCTGATGGTCTGCGCCTTCGGCATGCTTTTCATCTCCCTGTAATAAGCTTGTTAGGTTTATAGCTTCGTTAGCTTCATGAGGGATTTGGACTTTGAATTTGATTCCTTTGTACCTTCCTAATGCAGCTAAAGAAGCTAATAAGCTAGACCTCGGAACTTCCGGCACTCATGAATCCCGCTGTGTACTGCTCACTCACTGATTTCTGCAACGGAATTTTCTCTGCGACATTCCCTTCGGGCTGCAGGACAATCTGCTCATTCCCCGAACTGGGATTCACATCGATGCCGACAGTGAACGCTCCTGATGCCAAAGCGTCCTGCACTTGGGGGGTGAGATTCCCCGCCTCGAGTATCTGCTCAGCCCCTTGTTCCCGGAGATCCTTCTCAATTTCTTTCCTGAGCTCTTTTTGTATCTTCGGTTCCGTCTCCAGTGCGAATTTGAGTTCTGCAAGGAGCTCGTTCTTCTCCATTTCACGCTCCAAATCTTCCGGACCCTTCACACGCTCCCGGAGCCTCTCGTACTCCTCGGGGCTCCGCAACCGCTTGCGAAGACGCTCTTTCTCGCGCGAGGGAAGTCTGTCGAACCAATCCATAGTCCCAGTGTAGCGATTTGGAGCCAGAACAAAAGGAGCAGACAGGCGTCCGCTCCTCCGTTTGCAGGAAAAAACCTCAACTGCAACCGCTGGTCGCACCGCAGTCGAGACAGATCTCGCACGCCCCGTTGCGCTTCATCTTTGTGCTCCCGCAGCTTCCGCAGAGAGAACCCGTGTACCCCTGCTGCCTTGCTGCATCTAGATCAGAAGATGCAATGCTCGGCTGTATCACCTCCAGTGCCGGTGTCCCCTCCCACACTCCTTCTTTGAGCTTTGAGCGCATCTCCTGCGGTACTTCCGCTCCTTCATCTACCACCGGCAAGTGCATAGCAAAGGCATCTTTGCTCTTGGTCCCTTCGCTGTACGCCCTCTCCACCAGATCTTTGTTATGGAAGAGCATGGCCTTCTCTTTGGAGAGAAACTTGAGAGCAAGCCACCTGCCCAGGTAATCCATGAGACTCTTCACCATGGGAATTTCCTTGTTCATCGTCATACCCATGGGTTCGAAACGCGTGTGGACGAGCTTCTGGCAGAGAACTTCCAGCGGCACACCGTACTGCAAATTCATGGAGAGACTGAGTGCGAGCGTATCCATCACACCGGAAAGCGTGGAGCCTTCTTTGCTCATTTTGATGAAAATTTCTCCAGGCTTGCCATTTTCGTACAGCCCGACATGCAGGTACCCCTCATGACTTGCAACGGAAAACTTATGCGTGATGGACATACGTTCATCCGGGAGTTTCCTGCGCCGGGAGACTTCTTTAATAATCACCCGCTCCACTATTTCCTTTTCAATCTTCACTTCCGGTGATTTCTTCTTCTCCTTCCTGTCGGATTTGCTGCTCAAAGGCTGGCTGAGCTTGCAGCCATCACGATAGAGGGCGTTGGCCTTGAGACCAAGCTTCCAACTGAGGAAGTACGCGTTTTTGATGTCCTCCACTGTCGCCTCGTTCGGGAGATTGATGGTCTTGGAAATGGCACCGGAGATGAACGGCTGAGCCGCCGCCATCATGCGGATGTGCCCCTCTGGGGCAATGTAGCGCTTCCCGGTCTTCCCACACTTACTGGCGCAATCGAACACCGGCAGGTGTTCCTGCCGGAGATGCGGTGCGCCCTCCACCGTCATGTGCCCGCAGATGACAAGATTGGCCTCTTCAATCTGCTCCTTGGTAAAACCGAGTGCCGCGAGTATATCGAAACCAGAAGTGGCTATCTGCTCCTCCGTAAACCCCAGACGTTTCATGGTCTCCTCCCCGAGGATCCATTTGTTGAAGGAAAACTGCAACTCAAAAACCTGAGGGAGATTCTTCTCGATATTGGCAATGTCTTTGAAGGTGAAACCTTTCTCACGCAGGCTCTCACGGTTAATGTGCGGGGCACCCTCAAGACTCAGAGTCCCCATGAGATAACGAATGATGTCACCGACCTGCACCTCATTGTACCCGAGAGCCTTGAGTGCAGGAGCAACAGACTGGTTCGCAATTTTCATGTAGCCCCCTCCTGAGAGTTTCCGGAATTTCACAAGAGCAAAATCCGGCTCCACACCCGTAGTATCGCAATCCATGAGAAGCCCGATGGTGCCGGTGGGAGCGATGACTGTTGCCTGCGCGTTGCGATAGCCATACTGCTCACCCAATGCCAGAGCTCGATCCCAACACTCTTTTGCAGCGACAAGAAGATAGGCCGGACAGAGATTCTGGTTGATACCAACCGGCTTGATGTGCAGATGCTCGTATTCCGCTCTCGGCGCATCATAGACAGCACGGCGGTGATTGCGGATCACACGGAGCATGTGCTCCCTGTTGCGCTCAAAGCCGGAGAAGGCGCCAAGATGTTTCGCCATCTCCGCTGAAGCGGCGTAGGACTCGCCGTTCATGATAGCAGTGATGGCCCCGCAGATTGCCTGCGCCTTCTCGGAGTGGTAAGGAATGCCCATGCGCATGAACATAGCCCCGATGTTCGCAAACCCCAGCCCCAAGGTGCGGAACAGGTAACTCAGGCGTGCAATCTCCTCACTGGGGAACTGCGCCATGAGCACAGAGATCTCAAGAACAATAGTCCACAGACGGACAGCGTGCCTGAACCGCTCCACCTCAAATGTCCTCAGCTCTTCATCGTAAAACTTGAGGAGATTGATGGAGGCGAGATTGCATGCGGTATTATCCAGAAACATATATTCGCTGCAGGGGTTACTCGCGTTGATGTGTCCGTCCACCGGGCAGGTATGCCAGTCATTGATGGTGGTGTCGTACTGAACACCCGGATCCGCACATGCCCAGGCTGCGTAACCTATCTTGTCCCACATCTCTCGCGCCTTAAGTGTCTTGCAGGACCGCGGCGCTCTTCCTTCCTTTTCCGCTGCACATCTCTCCGTACGCCAGTAGAGTTGCCACTCGCCATCGCTCTCCACTGCCTCAAAGAACCGGTGCGGAACACGCACGGAATTGTTGGAATTCTGGCCAGAGACCGTCTGGTACGCCTCGCCGTTGAAGTCGTTGTCGTACCCTGCCTCTACCATAGCTGCCACTTTTTTCTCTTCGTTCGCCTTCCAGTCTATGAATGCTTCGATATCAGGATGGTCGAGATCAAGACAGACCATCTTGGCTGCACGACGGGTTGTCCCGCCGGACTTGATGGCTCCTGCCGCCCTGTCTCCAATTTTGAGGAAGCTCATGAGCCCCGAGCTCTTCCCTCCGCCTGAAAGCGGTTCACCCTCTCCGCGCAGGCTGCTGAAGTTCGTGCCCGTGCCGGAACCAAACTTAAAGAGGCGTGCCTCGCGCACCCAGAGATCCATAATGCCTCCCTCGTTCACCATATCGTCTTTTACAGACTGAATGAAACAGGCGTGAGGCTGGGGATGCGTGTAGGCATCTCCACTCTTCTTCACCTCGCCCGTCTGCGGATCGCAGTAGAAGTGCCCCTGGGAAGGACCGCTGATGCCGTAGGCGTACTTCAGCCCCGTGTTGAACCACTGGGGGCTATTGGGAGCCGCCATCTGGTGCACCAGCATGTAGCTCAGTTCATCCTCGAATGCCTGCGCATCCTGCGCCGTTTCAAAGTATCCGTACTCCTGTGCCCAGTGGCGCCAGCATCCGGCAAGGCGCCGAACCACCTGCTTCACCGAACGCTCGGGTCCCGTTAACACTTCCCCCTTCTCATTGTGCTGCAGCTCACCTCTCTCATCACACTGCGGCACTCCCGCCTTCCGAAAGTACTTGCTCACCATAATGTCTGTCGCCACCTGTCCCCATCCTACAGGAATTTCCGCCCCCTCCATCTCAAAAACAACAGACCCATCTGTATTGGCGATGCGGCTGTTGCGCTTCTCGTACTGCACCTCCTCCAGTGGATCGCTCCCCGGCGTCGTGAAAACACGCGGAATGGAAAGCCCCTTCCTCTGCGCGGAAAATGCCTGCGCCGTCGACACAGAGGTGGATGGGGCAGTATGTTTCGCTGGAACCGGAGGGGTCATAAGGTAAATGGGAAAGAGATAGACACACCATGTTGTGGTAACAGGGCCGCAATCACACAAGATATTGAACCACCTCGCCCAGGTCAATAGGTATTGCATCTTCTTCCTCTCCCCTGTCAACTCGCAGGGTTTTCCTTTCCCGTTCCCATCGCAGAGAAACAATTTGCGCGTCACATCACAGCAACCCTCTGCAAAAAATTGCATTCGCACCATAATTCTCCATACTAGCTCAAGCCTAAATTTCCCTCATTCCGCATGAACATTCTCGTTCTCGTCGCCGGTACCAACGAGCCGAGCAACTCCAACATGCTTGCAGATGCATTCATCGAGGGTATGCAACAGGGCGGTGACGTGACAGTGGAGAAGCGACGCCTGAAGGACCTGCAGATCGATCACTTCTCCCTGGAACACTATAATCCTGAGTTCCGGCATGAGGAGGATTTTCGCAACCTGCAGCACCTCATAGAGAAGGCAGATGGCCTTGTTATTGCGAGCCCCGTGTGGAATTTTGGCGTTCCTGCACACCTCAAGAACTTCATTGACCGTATGGGGAGCTTTGCGCTGGATGAGACACGCTCAAGAGGAACGCTGCGTGGCAAACCCTTCTACCTGATCTTCACAGGAGGAGTACCTGCACCAGCATGGAAGGGACTCATGCGAAAGACGACGAGCTTTGTCCCTGAAGGGCTCAAGTACTTTGGTGCAAGCTACATCGGCCACCACTTCGAATCGAAGTGCGTGAAAGGGCGGGGAAAGTTCGGCCTCGTCGTCAATGAACGGCCTGAGACTCTCGCCTCTCTGCGCAGACAGGGGCACACCTTCGCAGGAGTGGTGAAGAAGTATGAAGAAACCGGCAAGGCACCCCTCAAACAGCGTACGTGCAGCAGAATCATGCGGTGCGGAGAAACACTTCTGAAGAAGATTTCATAGGCATTCCACTCCTCTCATTGAAATGAAAGGATAATTGACATATTCCACATATTCTAGAATCAAGCTACGGTCCGAGTGAGACCAGTTGTTCTTATCGAAAGGGCAGGAGCATTGGTCTCGGAGACCATGCTGCCTGTTCTTTTCTACCAAGGAGGTCCAGCGTATGGACACCGCAGGACTGGGCGCGGCAGGATCCGCGCGAGAAGTTGGTCAGGGTCGACTTCCTCAGGATGCGACAGTCTCGGTCGTCGCTTTCCAGGAACCAGAGAAGCCGATCCGCGTCGTAACGCTGCGTATTACCCCCTCGCAGCACAGCCGTATGAGAGCCGCTGCTCATCTGGGCCAACAGAGTATGAACCAGATGTTAGTCGCAGCGGCGATGAAGGCCGTCGAGGAAGCGGAGCAGCAGGATGCGGCACGGACTCGTGCCTCATCCCAAGTGGTTGCGTGACCATCCCACAGGCTTCACAAGGATGTTGAGGCCTCCAAGAAGAGAAACAACAGGTGGCAAGCCCGTCCCCAAGAATGGAGACGGGCTTTCACTATGCAGAAACACCGACAAGTACCACTTCTTCATCATACTGGTCCGCATCTTTAAAGTGCTGCCATGTCTTCGCTCCTCCTTCCACAAGAATGCTCGTGAGACCGCAGAAGCCCTCCTGCGGCGTGGTGAGCATGGCCCAGAGACTGTGCCAGTCAAACACACCATCACATATCGGAATGCGCAGGATACGCACCCCCCGCGCCAGCAACTCCCCTTCTTTCTCGTGCGGGGCATCTACGCTTGCGATGAGGATTGTCCCCTGTGCAGGATCGCCTTGGATGATCTTCGCCTCAAGAGGAATGCGTAGTGCCGGATCGAAGATGAGGCGCAGCGGCTGCCTTAATCCATGATCAAATTTTTTGTTCATGTATCTCACAGTGAGCGTCGGATCATCTGCAATCACTGTCTGCACACCAACGAGAATGGCATCGTGTACCGCCCTCAGCTCTGTGTGGGACCACACATCCTGCTCCTTCGAGGTGATCTTCAGCGATGACCCGTCAGGATTCGCGTTTCTCCCATCCCTCGTTTGGGCACGCTTGAGTGTGATGTACGGTCTCCCCTGCTCCTGGAGAGAAACGTATCCCCTATTCACCCTCCGGCAAAGTTCGGGGAGCACCGGCCCCTCCACACGAACACCCGCTTTCACCAGCTGCTCTCTCCCCTTTCCCGCGACTCCGGGATTTGGATCTTCCATGCCATACACCACCTTCCTGATGCCGCTTTTAATAATCAGATCGGTACACGGAGGTGTTTTCCCGTAATGACAGCATGGTTCTAAATTCACGTAGAGCCCATCCTCTTGCTGAAAAATCTGATCAAAGTTTTTGATCAACATGCGCTCTGCATGGTCCATCCCGAAGGCAAGATGCCACCCCTCGGCAATAATCTTTCCCTCCCGTACAAGCACAGAACCTACGAGAGGATTGGTGCCAACAAGTCCGCGGCCTCGCTCCGCAAGTTCCAGACACCGGTGGATGAAAACTTCGTGGTTTTCCATTGCTCATAGTGTCGCACAAAACAATCCCACCGTCGTGGAATGAGCGGGAGATTTTTTCAAAGCAACTCAGTGAGAGCCAAAGAAACCGGGGTTCATTCTGATATATTCCCGGATGAGTTCCGCCTTGTACACCCCGGAAAAAGCGATGGCATCGCGGATAACCCCTTTCCTGAAGGCTGTTTCCTGCACCTGCTGAGCACCATACTTCGAATAGAGTATTTTCATGTTCTTCACCAAATCCAATTCACTGAATATCTCTTCCCTCGTGAAGCATCTCTCCACGAGAAAATCCGTATAGCAATATTGGGCGAAGTGGACAATTTTGCAGGCTGAAAGACTGCTCACTCGACCCGGAGGAACTCTTCAATCATTGGTTGTTTGTGATGCATGCGGAGTCCTCCGTGGAGTCGCATGTTCTTCTTGATATGGGTGAAGATCCCCTCGAGGGAATTGGTGGTATTGGGAATGTCCAAGTCGGGGTAGCGGAGGTA
>Ga0210057_1007608_pt1 | contig 13066 bp, 10 predicted proteins | sample CryGeyCG2114_010_2_FD_183968 | JGI IMG/M metagenome (GOLD analysis project Ga0210057, IMG submission 183968) | Groundwater microbial communities from aquifer - Crystal Geyser CG10_big_fil_rev_8/21/14_0.10 (SPAdes) (version 2) | ecosystem: Environmental > Aquatic > Deep subsurface > Groundwater ... | reverse complement strand
TATAATCAATTAGACTTTTAATTACTTGATATAACCGCCGGCCTGCAGCTGCCACAGCTTTTGATACAAACCGCCATTTTCCAACAACTGTTTATGAGTGCCAACCTGGGCCACCCCGCCATCTTCTAAAACCACAATGTAATCGGCACGCATCACCGTAGAAAGCCGATGAGCAATAATAATGGTCGTTTTGTACTTCATTAAATTTTCCAAGGCATCCTGAATCTCCTTTTCCGTGGCCGAATCCAAAGAAGAGGTGGCTTCATCTAAAATTAGAATAGGCGCCTTACTCAAAACGGCCCGGGCAATAGAAACCCGCTGCTTTTCCCCGCCCGACAGGCGGATGCCACGCTCGCCCACCAAAGTATCGTAGCCCGATGATAATGAACTGATAAAATTTGAGATTTTAGAAAAATTGGCGGCTTGCTTAATCTCTGATTCGGTGCTACCTGGCCGGCTGTAAATAATATTGTATTTCAACGTTTCGTTAAATAATGCCGTTTCCTGGGGCACAATGACCAAACTTTGGCGGAGCGATTTCTGGGTAACCTTGGCAATGTCTTGTCCGTCTATCAAAATCTGGCCGCCGGCTAAATCGTAAAAACGGTAAAGCAGTTTGATTAAGGTGGATTTGCCCACGCCGGACGGTCCGACCACCGCTACGCTACTGCCGGCCGGGACAATAAAATTCACCTGGTTGAGAATTTGTTTGCCTTCGCCATAAGAAAAACTGACGTCTTTAAATTCAATCCGGCCTTGTTTGACTTTAAGCGGGCTGGCTCCGGGAGCGTCCACCACTTCATTGGTGAAATTATAATAGCTCATCAGGGAATCCAGATCGGTCATGGACGTTCTTAAGCGCCGATAAACCCACTGAAAAGCAAACAGCGGAAAATAAACCCGGCCCAGATAAGTTATCATCATGACAAAACTGCCTAAGCTCATGGTCTGGCTAAGCACCCGATTAAGACTAAAGACCACGATGCCCAGGGCGCCAAAAACCAAAATCAGCCCTTGGACAAATTCAATGATGATGTATTTATCCCAAAATTTGATCTGGGCCGCCTGCCATTTAAGATTGATTTTCTTAAAAATATTGGTTTCGTATTTTTCCTGGACAAAATATTTTACCGCTTCGGCATTCATCAGAGCGTCAATGGCTTTCTTGCTAGACAGATCTTCTATATCGTTGGCGATTCTGCGGTAGCGCTGCTGCCAATTGTTCAACATCACCGTGACTAAACCAAAGGCTAGAATCATTGATAATAAAATAACGGCGCTCGACCGGTCAACAAAAAAATAAATAATGGCGATGATCAGCAGTTCCAGCAGATTCGGCAGCAGATTGAAAACAAAAGCGTCAATAAACTCCTCCACCGCCTTAATGCCGCGGGCAAACCTTTTGGCCAGCTGGCCGGTTTTGCGATGAGAATGAAAATGGAACGATAAATTCAGAACATACTCCACAAAATTGTCGGCGGCCTGCCTCATTATTACCGCTTCCAAACGGTTGGTAAAATATATTCTGATGCCCTGAAAAATCAGCCGGGAAAACTGCGCCGCAACCAGCAAAAGCACCAGACCAAATAAACCCCTGGTTAATGTGTGGGCCCATTGGCCACCGGCCGCATAGCCGGTGAGCTGGTCAACAATCAATTTATAAACATAGGGCGAAGCCGCGGAAAGAAGTTGGGAAAAAACAATACACAAAAAAATCACAATAATCAGTCCGATTTTGGCTTTTAAATAGTTCTGAATAAATAAATGAATGTTTTGTTTGGCCTTCATTTCTTAATATTAATTAATTATTCTACATCAATCTGACAATTAAATCAAATCGCGGGTAACACGGATTGACACGGATAGTTCACGCCTGCCCCGACGCAAGGAGGGGGATATCTCACCGATTTACACTGATAATACTGGTTATAAATTTGTGAATCATCGGTGCAAATCGGTGATTAATCGACATTGCTTCAATGGAAAGATGCTGGATAAAAAACCGCCCGCTGGCATAATACCAACGGGCGTGGTCTGACACCTCCTATATCAGATAATCAACGATTCTTTGGATGGCGTCCTGACCAATGTAAGGGATGACTTGTTTGACATCCTCTTCTGTCAAACAAGTAAATGAGCCTCGAATTGCCGCTGAAACGGCGCTAATGATTTCTTCTGACCCTTGCAACAGGGGCAATATGCCGCTGGCCACGGCCATCGGTAATAGGATGCCAGTTAAACCAAGACAACGTTCTTGGATAAGAGGCGTACAAAGGTTGAGAGACGGAGTGCCTAATAAGCTATTCATCATCGCCGCATTCTGAAAACCAAAAAGCGCAACGTCGCCTGGAACGAAATCAACTGGCAATCCTTCCAGGCTACCTTTACAACCTAATTCTATGAGCTGGCGGCCGCCTGCTAACCAATAAAAGAATGACTGGTCAGACGATGGGTTTTCCGAAAATACGACAAAGTCCTGCTCCTGAAAAAATTTCAAGAACTGGTCACATTCCCGAGCGAGCGGCGCCAACTCCGGATCGTATGGCAAACTTTTTGCCTGCAATAGCTTTGGGTGCACCGAAACTATTACTTGAGCTCCAGTTTCACTGGCCACTGCCCTAATGGCATTGAGATTATCATAGTCCGCTTCAAAAGAGGATCCGGTAGAATAGACTATCAGCGGCCTTGTCAAACCCAAGTTGCTTTTCCAGGCCTGCCGGATTTTCTTGGCACTTTCCTTCTCGTCCAGTGTTGGTAAGGTAAGGTCAATTGACCCTACTACTTGAATCCGGTTAGACCGTATTCCGGAATTATCGGCCATGTCAGCGCTGGCATGATTGATGACCATGTAGCGACTGGCTAAAGGCGGAAAATGCCTTTTAGGATAAAGGATGTGCGGCCTGACAACGCACCCGGGCATATCTTCGTAGCGATACGACGATATTCCTTTGCAGTGAGCTGTGGCTTCAAGCCAAAGCTGTAAATACCAATCCGGATCGGCCGAGTTGAACATGATGGTCACATCCGGCCAAGGAATTTCCGGCAATTCTTCGCCTGCCCAAAGTTTTTCCTTGCGCAGTGTTTGCTCCGCCACCTTGTCGGCCATCACATAGACGCAGTCAAATATCTTAAGTAATTCCGGCAGCAATAGCTTAATGTGAGCCAGCGGCCTTGGCGATGAAGCGCCTGTCAATAGGGCGCTGTTCGTCATTTTCCCCCATGTACCAGTGATTGATGAGATAACCAAGTTTCCTCCTTATTTTGTTGGAAGTTTTGATGTTATTGTTATGAACGAAAAATCAATTTAGTGTATCAAAAAACCCTGAATCTGTCAACCCGGCTTTAAAAAAAGTCGGGCTGACCCTGGTTCAGAATCTATGAAAAATAATTATATTATTTAGGACTTACGCGTTTCGTTGTCATTTGACTATAGGACGAGTTAAGCGCGTAAGTCCTAATATTATTTAACAAAACTTGCTTTGAAACCGTTCTTAACGCACTGATTGACCTCTGACTGGGTGAAAATTCCCTGGCTGACTAAAAGCTGCTGCTCTTTATAAATGTTGGTTTTATACATTTCCGGGCCATCGGTGTTGATGGTCAAAAGTACGTGGTGATTAAGCAAGGTCTGATACATTTTTTTCAGATGTTCAGTGGAATCGGCCACGCCCGATTTAAGGTTAGAAGTGGGGCAAAGTTCCAAAACAATTTTCTGCCTGGCCAGTTTTTTCATTAAATTTTTATCCGGCCAAGCCAGCACGCCGTGACCAATGCGCTCGGGCCTGATTTTATCCACCACAAACTTCATTTCCTCAAAGTTGCCTTCTTCGCCGGTATGAATGGTAATGCCCAAGCCAGCTTGCCTGGCTTTCTTGAATAAGCCGACATAATCCTTCATCAGAAACTTTTTTTCCTGCGGTCCGGCCAAGTCTACCGCCACGATTCCTTTATTTTTATATTTGATGGCTTTATTTAAAATGATTTCGTTCTGCTGATAAGTCAGCGTCCGGTCCATCATTAAAATCAGACCGGCTTTGACTTGAGGATATTCTAAAATTGCCCGGTCCATGCCTCTAATGGAGGCCATGATGATGTGATCCAGATCCTGCTCGCCGCCGCGGTTTCTTTTCATGGGGCAGTAGCGCAGTTCGTGAGTGACAATGTTGCACTTGCGGTAACCGCCGCCGATGACCGACTTGACCGAAGTTTCTATGGCAAAGGGCGAGGACTGCACCAGCTCGGTCCAATAAAAAAGCTCCTTATCCACTTCGGCCACGCTTTGGTAATGTTCGCTGGCGCTGATGGTGATTAAGTCCTCAAAATCCCAGTAATTTTTAGAGGGCAATTTAATGCCCTGGTCATGAGCAATGGCCCACATAATCGGCGGATCCACGGCCGCGCCCAAATGATTGTGCAGTTCCGCCCGCTGGGGCATTGTTTTGCTTTTTGCTGATTCGCCCATAGATAAATCAATAATTTAATTTGAGAAATTAGGGCTTGTTAGAATCAAGACAGACCTCCGGGTAAGATGTACACGGAGGTCCTGAAAAACTATTTATCCTGCTCAAGGTCAGGGAACTCATGAGGTTTCACGGCCTTAGTGGTATGGCATCTTTTGCAAGTGTGCAATTCCGCTGGCTCAATACCCTCTGGGGTTTCCTGAATGCCTTGAGAAGGCCCTAAGACGCGATGTTCGCACGGCGCCTTTTCTTTCTCTGGTTGTTCCATGTTGTTCATTTTCGCTCCTTGATTGGTTTTGTTTCTTCTGTATTTAAATATTTAACTGCACTTTTTACGGCTGCAGCGCCGTTTCCGTTTCGCCATTGACCTGAATTTCTATATCCCTGATCCGTAAGTTGGAAACTTCGTTAAGAGCTCTCAAGGTGCTTTCTATCTGACCGCGGCGCATGGCCATGGTGCAGCTACCGCCGCCGCTATTTAGTTCATCGTTAAAATTTACGATGGCCGTATTATTCTCGTAACCAAAGGAAAGCAAACGAGTATTGATCGGAACGGCCGAAGACAAATTCTGCCCTGCCAAGTCCTCCGCAGCGGACGCCTGAATTAGGGCATTAATGGCCAGGGGAATCAGACCGATTTCAACCGTCGGCCTTAAAGCCGTAACCTGCTGGTAACCGTCGGGCAGACAGTCGCCGTTATCTTTATTTAAATTGTCAAAATATAGCTTGAAAGTCACTTCGTTGCCAAAGCTCTGCGGCGGAACCGGTGGCGGCGCATAAGCCAAGAAAATAAATTTGTTGATAAACTGATCAAAAGCCAAAGAGCCCGGGTTGCTACTTACCAAAACGTAAATATAATCGCCGTTAATAACCGAAATCATTTTAAGTCTTTGATTGTTGTTTTGTAAATCCTGGACTAAATAATCGTTGGCCAGCCGGCCGTCAATTTGGGTTTGACTTTCGCTTTCTATATTATAGGAAGATAAAATTGAATCCTCCTCGGCCACTTTAAAAATCATCACCTTAATAGTCTCATTGGCCGAAACAGTAAAAGTGGTGATATCGTTGAATTTGGGGAACTTATTGGTGGTCGTTTCTTCCACCGGCCAATCGGCCGGATGCTCAACTTTATAACCGCCTTGTAAAACAGCGTTCTGCAGATAGACATTATAAACTGTTTCCGTTTCCTTTGGTTCCGGGCTGACGTCTTTATTTGGTTTTAAAAAACAACCTCCTAAAAACAGCGGTAAGGTGAAAATCATCACCAGAATGAATATCTTTTTCTTCATAGATGCTAATGTTTAAAAGCACGAACGCCGGTAAAAACCATGATTAATCCTTGTTCATTGGCGGCAGTAATAACTTCATCATCTTTAATAGAACCGCCCTGTTGTATGATGCATTTTACACCACTTTTAGCCAATTTGTCAACGGAATCCCGAAAAGGAAAAAAAGAATCGGACGCCGCCACCGCTCCCCTGGATTTTTTACCGGCTTTAATAAGAGCTAAAGCCACGCTGTCCACTCGGGACATTTGACCGGCGCCAATGCCCACCGTGACTCCGTTTTTTACCAAAATTACGGCGTTGGATTTAACATGTTTTAAAATCGGCCAGGCAAAAAGCATATCTTTAATGATTGCGGCCGTTGGCTTCTTTTTGGTCACGCAGCGCAGCGCGGCCGCTAATAACCGGTGATTATCTTCTTCTTGCTCCAGCACGCCGCCTTTAATAAAGCGGTATTCTTTGTCCGTAGACTTGACTGACTTGACACTTAGCTGACTTAGTGGACTTAGCGAATCCAATTTAATCAATCTGATATTTTTCTTTTGCTCTAAAATCTTAAGCGCGGCGGGCTCAAAATCCGGGGCCAGCACCGCTTCGGCAAAAACCTGATTGATCTTAGCCGCAATTTCTTTGTTGCACTGCCTGTTTAAAACGATGATGCCGCCGAAGGCAGACTGGCTGTCGGCTTGGTAAGCTTTAATAAAGGCGCTGGCAATGTCTGGACCGATGGCTAAGCCGCAAGGATTGGTATGTTTTATAACGGCCGCGGCCGGTTGGCTGAATTCTTGAATTAATGCCAGAGCGCTATCGGCATCCAGAATATTATTGTAAGAAAGCTTTTTGCCGTGCAATAACTCGGCATTGATGACGCCGGCCGGCTGGTGAACTTTTGTTTTTAAATCATCCCGGCGGTAAAGAGCAGCCGGCTGGTGAGGATTTTCGCCGTAGCGTAATTCGGATATTTTTTTAAAATGCAAATCCAAATTTTGGTTGCCGGAAAAATAATTGCTTATGGCTTCATCGTATTTAGCCGTATAGGCAAAGGCCTGCTGCGCCAACTCCTTTCTAAACTTTTGATTGTCCGCCCGCAAACTGCCTAATACTTTTTGATAGTCACCGGGGTCAGTCACCGCATAAACATACTGACAGTTCTTGGCCGCGGCGCGGATCATCGCCGAACCGCCGATATCAATATTTTCTCGGGCCTCTTGTTCGGTAACTCCAGCCCGGCTGACAGTTTCTTGAAAGGGGTACAAATTGCACACCACCAAATCAATCAGCCCGATCCTGTTTTCTTTGGCATGATTCATGTGCTCTATATTATTGCGATCTGCCAGCAAGCCGCCGTAAATTTTGGGATGAAGAGTTTTGACCCGGCCATTCATTATTTCCGGAAAATCCGTGATCTGCTCAACCTTTTTAAGGCGGATGATATGATTTTTTTTCAATAATTCATAAGTGCCGCCGCTGGCAATTATTTCGTAATTTAAAAGCTCCAGTCCTTTGGCAAACTCAATAATTCCTGTTTTGTTGTAAACGCTGATAAGGGCTAATTTCATAATTTATGACAGCAGTAAGTTATAACTGAAGACAATTAATTCGTCCGATTATTGTTTAAATAACCGATAATCACCTCTTTTTCCAGAGCTTGCACCTTGGCCTTTAACGACTCTGGCGTTTCTTTGTCAGCTATTTTAACCTTTTTTTGCATGATGATTGGTCCGGCATCTAAATCTTCCGTAACATAATGCAAAGTGCAACCCGACTCTTTTTCTTTATTCATTAAAACTTCCTGATGAACATCCAAATCCATGCCCGGATATTTGGGCAATAAAGAAGGGTGGATATTGATGATGCGGTTTTTGTACGGTTCAATGAGCACTTTGGAGATTATTCTCATATAACCGATCAAAATGATTAAATCAATTTTGTGATTTTGACAAACTTTCAGACACTTGGCGTCAAACTCCTGGCGCGACTTGCCTTGGGGATTTATAAAAATAGTTTTAATGCCCGCCTGTCTGCTCCGCTCCAAAGCATAACAATCTTCTTTGTCGGACAAAACAAACTTTAAATCAACGCCCACCAGCTGGCCGGATTTTATGGCATCAATAATGGCCTGCAGATCGGTGCCCTTAGTTGAGGCAAAGACGGCTAAATTCATAATGAGATGGTTACAAAACTATTTCGTGGCGAGATTTCAGATTTTTGAGCGAGACGAGGAGAGCCTGCCTGCGCGTAGCCGCTTCGGCAAAGGCAGGCCAGCGAAAAGGTCTGAAGCGTAATGGAATTACGCTGAAGGCCTTTTCGCGCCAGATTGACGAAGTCGCAGCCGAAAATCTGAAATTGTAGCAGAAGGAGTTTTATAACCATCTCAATAGTTGAATCAGGGACTAAAGCTGTTCCATGTTTTTGATTCTTTTTTGAATCAGCGGCAATGTGCCGATGTCTTGGCGATGGAAAACCGGTCCCTGAATTTTATTGATTTCCTGCTCCACGATTTTTTCCGCCTGATAGAGGTCAGCGTGTTTAGCCAGCAGCGCCACCGCCCGAGAACCAGTCAGATACAAGCCGTTCTCTTTTTGATTAACGGCGGCGTAATAAATATTAACTTTGTTCTGATCAACCCGACTGACATCAATTTTTTGATCTTTAACCGGATGGTCCGGATACCCTTCCGGAACAACATATTTGCAAACGGTCGCTAATGGCTCAAACTCCACTTTAATTTTATCTAAACTGCCTTGAAGCAGATTAAAGCAGATGTCAATAAAATCAGTTTTCAAGAGAGCCAAAACGTTCATCGCTTCCGGATCGCCAAAGCGGGCATTATACTCAATCAGTTTGACGCCATTTTTAGTAGCCATAAAGCCGCCATACAATACGCCTTTATAGCTTTTGCCTGATTTATCTTTTAAAGCCAGGGCCGTTGATTCATTGATTTTTTGGGCCGCCGCAATATCCTCCGGCTCCAAAAATGGCAAGCTGAAGTTGGCTAAAGAATACGAACCCATACCGCCGGTGTTTGGCCCCAGGTCGCCAGCCAAGGCCCGTTTATGATCCTGGACTACCGGTAAATGAACCAGGTGCTGGCCATCCACTAAACTCATTAAGCTGAATTCCTGACCGACCAGCTTTTCCTCTATTATTACCGGCTGTCCGCGGTCAATTAAATCTTTGATAATCGCCAGGCCTTGGGCCGGATTATTAAAATGATCGCCGGCCACTTTAACACCCTTACCGGATGTTAATCCATCCGGCTTAATCACAAAACTGCCTCTTAGATGCTTGAGCCAATCCTCTACTCCTTCCAACGTCAGAAAAATTTTGAATTCCGGCTGGCCGGAGATTTTATACTCCAAAAGCAGCTGCCGGGCAAATGATTTACTGCTTTCTATCTGAGCCAGCTGTTTAGCGGGGCCAATGCTTTTAATGCCGACTTGTTCTAAAACATCAACCAGGCCGCTGGCCAGCGGCGCTTCCGGACCCACAATCGCCCAATCAACCTGCTGACTAATGGCATAACTGACAATGGGCGTATTACTTTTAAGCTCGCCCACTTGATAATCCGTTGCCAGCTCTCTGATGCCCGGGTTAATGCTGGGAGCAAAAACAACCAGTTGGGTCTGGGCTGAACTTTTTTTTATGGCCACGGCGATGGCGTGTTCCCGGGCACCGCCGCCGACCAATAAAATTTTTCTCATACCATTTTTATGCCTTGATGGTTCTTTGGATTAAGGGCGGCGCGCTCAACTTTTCGCTGGCGCTCCACCTCGGCTAAAATTTCTTCATTAACATCACCGGTCGGGTAATCGCCGTCAAAATAGGCGCAATGAGGTTTAGTGAATTTAAGATCGCCTTTCCTGGTGACGGCTTCAATCAAATCTGGCAGGTCCTGATAAATTAAAACGTCGGCGCCAATCAGCTGCCTGATTTCATCCTCGGAGCGGTTATAAGCAATATATTCGTCGCGAGTCGGTAAATCTATTCCGTAAAGGTCGGGCCATCTTAAAGCCGGCGAAGCCGAAGCAAAATAAACGGCCTTGGCGCCCTTATTCCTCATCAAATTAATAATATGACGGGAAACGTTGCCCCGGACAATACTGTCGTCAATCACCAAAACGTTCTTATCTTTAATGTCAAAGCCAATGGCCGACAGTTTGTATCTATTGGCTTTCTGCCGCACTTCTTGATCCGGCATAATAAAAGTCCGTCCGACAAAATGGTTTTTTACTAAACTATTGCTATAACGGACGTCCAGTTCGTGAGCGCAGGCCAAAGCGGCGGTGGTGGCGCTCTCCGGCGCCGGTACCACCACGTCAATCTTCAACCGAGGGTAATCACGCTTGATTTTATTGGCCAGATTCTGACCCATCCTTAATCGGGCACGATAGACGCTGACGCCGTTTAACAGGGCATCGGGCCGGGCAAAATAAACATATTCAAAAATACAAGGCCGGAATTCTTTAACGGTAATCCGCCGGCTTTGAACTTCGCCTTTTAAATCTATAAAAACCACTTCGCCCGGCTCCAGATCGCGATGGAGATCAAACCCTAAAATTTCAAACATCGTGTTTTCTGAAGCAATGACATGCTCCGTTTTAAAACTGGTTTTGCGCTGACCCCAGACCAGCGGCCGAATGCCATGGGGATCGCGAAAAGCAATCAAACCTTTGTCGGCAATCAGGCCGACGACTGCATATGCTCCCTTAACCCGCTGGTGAACGGCCTGGACCGCCAGGCAGATTGAATCAAACAATTCGCGATGGCAAAAACGTGACATCTCATAGGCAAAAACATTCAGAATCGCTTCCACATCGTTATTGGAATTGATCTGCCTGAAATCTTTCCTGAACAATTCCTGTCTTAATTCACAAAAATTAAAAACATTGCCGTTGTGAGCCATGGCAATGCCATAAGGCGAGCTGGTGGTGAACGGTTGGACTTCTTCGGCCGTACCGCCCCCGACCGTGGGATACCTAACCTGGCCAATGCCCATCGCCCCCTTTAAATGAAATATATCTTCCTGTTGAAAAACTTCTCTGACCAAACCCATGCCTTTCTTAACATGAAAGCGATCGGAGTAGGTGCAAATGCCGGCGCTATCCTGACCGCGGTGTTGCAGGCAAAGCAAACCTTCGTAAGCCTCAACCGCCACGTCATTATTACCGATAATACCAATGATGCCACACATGATAATTAATTTTGAATTATGATTTCCTAATTTCTATTGAATTTCGAAATTCAGAATTTAAAATTTATTCAAAATTCAGAATTCAAAATTAGAAATTCTTATTTAAGATATTGTTCCACTAATTTTGGGGCTAATCCGACGTAATTTGACGGAGTGAGTTTTAACAGCTGGCCTTTGACCGATTTTTTAATCTTCAAACCCCGAATGAACTGATGGATGACTGACCGGTCGACTTTTTGGCCTCGGGTTAACTTTTTTAAAACTTCGTAAGGCTGGCTAAAACCCTCTTTCCTTAAAATGATCTGCACCGGTTCGGCCAAAATCTCCCAATGATTATTAAGTTCGTCAGCCGCCTTTGATTGGTCAACTTCAATTCTGGACAAGCCGCGGATGGTTGATTTTACGCCTAAAAGCAAATAACCCAAGGCCACGCCTTGATTCCTCAAAACGGTACTGTCAGAAAGATCGCGCTGCAGCCTGGAAATGGTTAACTTGCCCGCCAGATGATTGAAAAGCGCCATGGCCAAACCCAGATTGCCTTCACTATTTTCAAAATCAATCGGATTGACTTTATGAGGCATGGTGGATGAACCAACTTCGCCCAAGACTCTTTTTTGTTTAAACAGACCGCGGCTGATGTAAAACCAAATATCCTGATTTAAATTCATGACGATATTCCCTATTCTTACCAGCTGGTGATAGGCCTCGGCCAATGTATCATGTGATTCTATTTGCGTGGTCAAGGGATTGAACTCCAAGCCCAAGCTGGCAATGAATCTTTGGCTGAACTTTGGCCAATCAACGTTGCCGTAAGCCAGCTGCTGAGCGCTCCAGTTGCCGACGGCGCCGGAAAATTTGCCTTTGAGCTTCAGCCGGCTGACAGATTCCAGCTGCTCTTTGACCCGTAGGTAAAAAACGGCCAGTTCTTTTCCCAAAGTGGTCGGGCTGGCCGGCTGACCGTGAGTTAAAGAGAGTATGGCCAGCCGACGATTCTTCAGGGCTAGTATCTTTAACGCCGCTAAAAGTACCGTTATATTCTTCTTAAAAACCGTCAGCCCGGCCGAAAGCATCAAACTGTAAGACAAATTATTGACGTCTTCCGAGGTCAAGGCAAAATGCACAAACTCAACGCACGGCTCAATTTTTTTTATCTTCCTAACCTTGTCTTTTAAATAATATTCCACCGCCTTAACATCGTGATTGATGGTATTTTCAATCTTTTTGACTTTGAGGGCTTCGGCTTCGTCAAATTTTTCATAGAAACGGCGCAAATCCGCCTTTTCTTCACTGGAAAATTCCCGAACTTCTTTAATTTTTGGCTCCTGGCTTAAGGCAATTAGGTACTCAACCTCTATCTGCAAACGATATTTCATCAAAGAATTTTCCGAAAAAATTTTTGACAACTCTTTAACTTTATCCAGATATCGGCCGTCTAACGGCGAGAGAGCGGTAAGTTGCGACATAATTTATTTAAATGATTGCTTAATCTGATTGATTTTCTCTTTGACCTTTTGCTGCCACGAGCCATCAGCCAGCCCGAAAATTCTGGCGCAGGCCGCTGCGACATTGTTAGGATCAAGGACGGTTAAAACCGGCGTGTCGGAAGGCATCTGCATGGTGGAATGGATGTTAATCAATAAATCCTGCTTATCTTTAAAGGGCGGGCAGGCAATGACCGGATGGATGGCGTTGGCCGCCACCAGACCCGACAGGCCGTTGGACCGGCCGGCGATAGTGACATAAACTATATCTTTTTCCGAGTTGAATTTTTGGACAATGCCGATAACCTTTTCCGGCACTTTATGGGCCGAGGCTATCAGAATTTCGGAGGGTAATTGCCACTTATTCAGTTCGGTTTGGACTTTTTCGGCCCAAACGGCGTCTGATTGACTGCCTATGATTATGATGATTTTCATATGGAGAACTCTATTTTACAATATATCCCTGCGTCTGTAAATTTTTTTCTATCCGCTTGGTGATTAAACCGCCGGCCGCCTTAAATTCTTGCCCGGTGATCATTTCGTACAACTTTATGTAACGCCGGGATAATTCCACCACCAGTTCGCGCGGCGCGATTGGCAATTCTTTATCACGATAAGGATCGCAATGATCTTTGAACCATAATC
>Ga0210057_1007603_pt1 | contig 13072 bp, 22 predicted proteins | sample CryGeyCG2114_010_2_FD_183968 | JGI IMG/M metagenome (GOLD analysis project Ga0210057, IMG submission 183968) | Groundwater microbial communities from aquifer - Crystal Geyser CG10_big_fil_rev_8/21/14_0.10 (SPAdes) (version 2) | ecosystem: Environmental > Aquatic > Deep subsurface > Groundwater ... | reverse complement strand
GAAGAAGTGGGGGTGTGGATCAAGTTGGGGGTGATTGGAGTGATTATTTTGCTGGGGGCTTTTTATGTGCTACGAAAGGCTGCGGATATTGTGGAAGAGACGACGGGGGTGTTGGCTAAGAAAACGGGATTGGCAGGAGGGTTGCTGCAGTCGTTGGGAACGGCGTTTCCGGATATGGCTCTTGGTGTGGTGGCAGCATTGACGAGCTTGAGGCTGTCGCAATCTGATTATGCCGGGGCGGTTAACTATGCGATTATTGCGGCGGCAACTACGTTTGGCTCCAATATCTATAATATTGCCCATGCGGCTTGGTGTGTGTGGCGACAGAATGTGGCGGATAGATTGGAGGAGAAGGTGGTGATGTTTCCCTGGCTGGGGGTGGGCGGATGGGTGAGACCGATGGCCAAGCATAGGACAAAACCAAGTTTACCGGAGATTGATACAGCTTTTGATGTGTTGAATGCGTTGACAATACTAACGGCGGTGGTGGCAGTGGCAATGGTAGTGTTTGGGAAAATTAGTAATCCGCCGGCTGATATTAGTGGAGATTTGTACCAGTTGATTCGACCAGTGGGAGTAGGGGTGTTTTTGTTGGCGGTGGGGTGTTTGTATTATTTCCGAAAGACTAGGCGACCAGAGGGAACGGATGGAGTGGCCAGCGAAAGCCGGTTGTATGGTAAGGCACCGATGTGGTTGGTGTGGTTGGCGTTGGGAGTATCGGCGGTAGCGATATTGTGGTCAGCGGAGAGTATGGTGGAGGCGATTAAAGTGCTGGGAGATATTTCTCATGTACCAGTGGTAGTGGTGGGGGTACTGGCCGGAATAATTGGGTGCTTGGGAGAGATGCTGGTGGTTCATAATTATTCGGTGCATCCACACGGGAGGATTGCCGATGCATTGGTGGGAGTGGCGATGGATAATATCGTGACCACGATGGGGGCGGCGATCGTGGCAATGATGGGAGGAATTTTCTTGGGAGGTAATGCGCTGATTATTATTTTTGTGTTGGTATTGGCACTAAATGGAGTGCTGATGTGGCAGATAAGTAAGTTAAAGACGACGTTGGTGAAATTTATGGTAGTGGAGAAGTAGTGGGTTTTGCAGGGTGGGAATATAATGGACGGATGTTGGAGCAAAAGTTGGTGCAGGGATGTGAAGGTGTGAATTGCCGGGAGGTAATGGATTTACCGGAGATCCAGACCTGGGGTGATCTGGTGAAGTTGGTTAAGAGTATTTCGAAGCAGGTGCAAAGAGGTTTGAGGTCGGCGGAAGAAGACAAAAGCTATAATTTGTATATGCCATTATTTGCTGGGACGCATAGGTGTGTGAGCGATTTTATATTGGGGAAGATGGGTGATCGTGAGGCAATGGTGGATTACAATTTGTTCCCGTACGATGGGTTGATTGATGGGTTGAATAAGAATGGTTGGGTGGAGCATTTGGTGATTTGGTCTAGAGACGGAGGATTGGATGAGGAGAGGATAGAAGTGGAGCTAGATAAGATCTTTGGTAAGGGTGAATATGAATGGATAGGGGTAGTGAATTCGGTGAAGAACCAGTCGGTACCGGAGTTATGGCATGCACAATTATTTGTGAAGGTGGAGGGGAATTGGGAGAGCAAGGTGCTGAGTTTGGAATTGGGTGAGTAGGAGGAAATTAGTGATTGACATGTTTGAAGAGTCGCAAATAATATATGGTTTATGAGTGAGCGGGTTGGGAGTTTAATACCATGGGCGCGAGAGAGATCTGAGTTGATCAAAGATGGCAACAAGCGATATTGGAAGTCGACCGCGGTGACAATGTTGAAAGTGTTGGAGTCGTTGTCTGTGGTGGGGGCGAGTGCGTGGTTGGGAAGGGTGTTGGGCGAACCGGTGGAATTAGGTGGTGTCACAGTTGGATTGGTGTCTTGTTTGTATCAGGAAGTACGGCTGTTAAATCAGATAGAAAACCATCGTCGTCGATTGTCGCGGTTGACAAAAAAAGGGAGATTACCTTTGGGACTGAGAGAAATAGAACGGGGGTTGTTGATGGATGCGATCTTATTGGTTGGTGGGGGTGTTCTGGATTATGGTACTAGAGATGGTTTATTGGAAAAGTTGGGCGTACGCCACCCTGAATTTGTTGGTGAGACAGATGTGGGCACTTTAGTTCATGAGCATTTGGAGGAAAGAGGGTGGTTGTTGAGTGATGATGAAGGAGTGAGATTGGGTCCAAGGGGAAGGGATTATTTTTGGTGGTTAAGCCAGGTTAGAGGTTATGACCCCGGAAAGGTGGTGGTGGTCAGGGAAAACTCATGGTTTGTGTGGTTGAGAAGGGTGTCTGACAGGTGATGAGAATTGGAACTTGTGGACAATAAAGAAATGAAAAAAAAGAAACGGGAGTTATTGTCTAACTTACTGAATGAATAAGTCGCGTGAATAATTTTGGATACACTTGGGATGTGGAGGAGGCGATGGCGGTGACGCGGGAGGCTTAGTCTATAAGGTAAGAGTTTGAAGGATTGCTAGGCTGGTGACTTGGGAACAAGTGGGTGGTAAAATCGGAAAAATTTGGAAATTTACGGATGAAATGGCAAAAATTGAAAATTCTTTAGATGGAGCGGATGGGTTGGGTGAATCTGGATCACGCCAGGAATGTGGCGATGGTTCGAAAATAGAGCCAAAGAGTGTGGGGTATGGAGCTTATAACGAAGTTTATCGAGTTTGGGAGGGTGGACAAAGTTGGGCATGGAAAGTGTTCCGGACACTTCATGAACCTGAGGCATTGGTTGGCATGGCTGACATTAATTTTATTCGAAAAAACTTATCAGGATTAACCCAGCCCGGAATGATGCAAAGAAGTTCCTGGTTATATAGTTGCGAATTTGTAAGACAACTTGATCATGACGGTGTGTGTATTGATTGAAGATGGTGATGAACAACCTGTATCTGTGGATGAGTTTACCCAAAAACTCGATGCGAATACACAATCAGCCAGATCGTTTTTGGCTTTCGTGTATACAGCGTTTGAATATGCTGTTTGTAAAAAGGCTTTTGGGGAGATGGTTTTATCGACAAATTTTGTGTACATGAAGGCTCCGGTTGATTTGGTGTCACAGTTACCAGTACCGTCTGCGAGTGCTTGGGCAGTGGGTATTGATGATATGTTTCGAGGTGCAGTGTTGCCGAACTATGTTAAGCAGTTGGAGAGGCTGGTGGCAGAAGGAAGAGTAGACTTGGAAGAAATAGTTAATCCTGAGGAAGTAAGCAAATATGTGTGGCCCGATCGGGAGGCGTGTGAGAGAGAAGAAAGAGACTATTGGCAGGCTTGTGATTTGGCTAGGCAGAAGCTCAAATATCCATGGTACAAAGGTTACAATGCCAGGAAAGGTCAGATGGTGGGGGTGGCGAAACAGCCATTTATAACGGGGATAGTGTCGTTGACTGAGATTGCAGACAATGAAGCCTTGTCAGTGCGGGTAGGTGGAGAGTTGAGAGAGCAGATTATTGATTTAAAATGGAGAGTGGGAAGTTTTTGGGATAGGGGAGTGTGCTTGGATCCGTGCGGAACTGGTGCAGATAAAGTGGGAATAGATTTAGTCAATCAGCGGGTTGTGGTGTTGGATACCAATAGTTTAAGAATGGTGGGATTGGGGCCGAGAGGATTGTTGGATGCGATTGATGGTGTGATAGGAATCAAGTAAAGAGTAGTGGTTCATATGTTTTTGAGAGGTCAGTTTGGGAAGTAGTGTTTGATAGAATTGGATCAATGATTCAATTTGTTTATTTGATGTGAGTGGAAGTGGAGAGGCGCGTGATATATTGAGTTGGCTATGACTAAAGTGCAGATTCCATTGACAGGTCCGGTGGTGAGTGATCCCAAGATTCTGGGTGGGACGCCGGTGATAAAAGGGACGAGGATCCCGGCTTCGTTGGTGCTGGATTTGTATAAGAGCGGGTATTCGCAAGAGTTGATTCAGGTGGAGTATCCTTCGTTGACCAAGAGCAGGTTGAAGGCGTTTTTTAGTGAGATCTCATTGTGAGAAGGGTCGTGTATTAGTCACGGCATGTTTGGCAAATTGTGTATTACGACAAAACAGGTATTGATATCAGCAATGGTTTTTGTAGAATGACTTTGATGATAAATCTGTATAAGAGTGATGTATCAGTTGATATTGTTGAGGATTTTATATTATGACTAGAGAAAGAGTGTTTGTGATATGGGGTGATAGTTCTAGAGCCCAGGCTCACAATTTGGATGATTTGTATGAGAGGTGGATGATGAGAAGGGGGAATCCTGTTGTGGAAACGGGCATTTTTTTGCGGACAGAATATCCGCTAGAGAGTAATGATCACATGGATTTGGCAGAGCTTGACTTTACTAAGCCGCCTTCAATTGAGGCTGCGAGAGTTTGGCAGACTTTGTTGAGGAATAGAGTTGGTAGTATTGAAGGGACTCTGTCGGAAGCTAAGGCTCCTACTGACAATGGTTGGCCGATGAGCATAGGGGATTATGAAAGATTAAAAGGAGACTTGGTGCCGGAAATGAAGTATCTGTTGGCTTGTTCGAGATTGATAAAGCATTTTATTAGAGAGTGGTCGAATGTTAATTTTGAGGCTGTTCGAGAGCGGGCTCGGATGACTGGGGACGTATCGACTGCATTATTAGTTGATGCATATTATTTATTATCTAGACATTCAAGATCAGGAGTAGAAATGTCAGAAGGAGATCAGGCAATAATGGATGCGATGCAGGTACGTTTAAAAAACGTGGGTATGTGGTTAGACGATGATAGTGGATGAAGCTGTTGTCCGAAAAAAACGATGGCATGAAAGAGGACAGTGAAGATATGGAGTTTGTGGAGGAGGAGAAGCAGTGGTTTGGTTAAGTAGTAGCTAGGTGGAGGTGGAAACGAGCTTGTCGATTCGGTAGGTGTGGCTGGTCTGTTTCTGTGGTCGGTTTTGGGGTGCTGATGTAGAATAGGCGGATATGAATGCGGAAAGATCACAAAGATGTTTGGAAACGTATGGGAGTAGGTGGAACAGGGAGGCGTTGGTGCTGCCTGGTGGTGAGATGCCGAATAAGTTGTCGATGTTACGGGTAGCGGCGAGTTTGGGTTTTAATGTGCCAATGATTTACAGTGACGAAGAGATTGGTCGGTTGATCAATACGCAAAGAGGGGACTGGTTGTGGAGGGGATATACGCCTCATCTGATTGACAATTGGGGGGTGGATATTTTTGAGACAGAAGATTTTGAGGATGGAGAGACTTGGCAGCGAGCACAAGCACGTTTGATAAGTGCGGCGGGAGTGATGACCAGAGACGGTGAGGAGAAATGGGTAAGCAGATATTTGAGAAATAATTTTGGGATTAATGAACCGGTTGAAGTGAAAGGGTTTGCTCAGGAGCGGGTGGAGGGAAATTTGATTACTGGTTGGAGTAGAGGAAATAAGTGGGTAGTGAATTCGGTAAGTGAGAGGGGTTTGGGAGTTGAGGCATTTGTATTTGTTGGTGAAGATTTGTTGTTTGGGGATGGTGATTTGGGTGAGTGTGTAAGACGGGCTGGGTGCACGAGATTGATGGTGGGGATCAAAGAGGCATTTAATCGAGTGTTTGGTGGATCTTTTGAATATCAAGTCGATATGATTGTTGACTTGAGAGATTGGCAGTCGCAACCGAGTTTGGTGCAAGTAAAGGTAATGAGTCCTGAGGTGGATAGGGTGAGAGCGGCAGAGATGGAGAGTGCAATTGATAAGATGAAACACGATGGGGTGCAGGTGGTGACAATTGGATTGTCGGAGTTGGCAACATATAATCTTCAGGTGCCTGTGGCTGGACCTTGTGTTTTGGAATTATTGTCTGGTGTACGGAGTGGGGCGGTGCCGAGAGAAAGAACAAGAGAGTTGGATATGAGAGGAATAGTGGGGTTGATATTTGATCCAACTCAACCACTACTCATGCATAATGGAGCACAGTTTCTGTCGCGGTGTGAGTATTGGGGATTGCCGGTGATTCTGTGTGGAGGAGTAGATTTGTTGGATGAATCAAGGAGTTGAGATTTGAAAGAGTGAGAGTTGGGACAAGAAACGGAGGATTTGGTGTTATCGGAGTAGTTTAAGTGGTGGCGAGGTGGAGGTGGGATTGGATTTTGTCGAGTCGGTCGGTGTTGTCATCGATTTGGTCTTTGTAGCCAGTGACGATATCAACGGCCTCGCGGAGGTTTTGGAGTTCACCCATAAGAGCATCTTGGTCGCGGGCAGATTCTTCTTTGGTGGGAATGTTGCCAATTTGCTCACGGAGTTCTTGTTGGACTATGGAGGGTACTTGTTCTTGGATGGTGACTTCCATGAGGGTTTTGAAAGCTTGGAGATCTTTTTTGGTGAGGGGCATGGGAACAGTAAACCATGAAATAGGGATGAGTTCAACGCGAGGTTGATGTGAGGGGTGACTTGGTTTATATTGGGTTTATGAAAAGTGATAGAGAGTTGCTTGAAGCTATATTGGATGGGCAGAAGGAGTTGGGGGCGGGGTTGGAGCTGGTCGAGGATGAAGTGAAACTGGTCAAGGGTGAGGTGAAGCTGGTGGAGAGAAGGTTGACTGCAGAGATAATGAAAAATAGAAAAAGGATAGATAAGCTGGGTTTGCAGTTGGCGGAGTTGGAAGACGATGCGCCTACACGTGAGGAGCACGAAGAACTTGAGAGACGTGTGAAGAGGTTGGAGAGTAGGTTTGTGGTGAAGGGGTGATGAATTTGTGATGGTAGAATTGGGACATGATTAAGTTTGTGTATTTTGATGTGGGTGGGGTGATGATTGATGATTTTAGTGGTAATGATAAGTGGCGGGAGATGAAGCGGGAGTTGGGGGTGACACCTAAGATGGATAATGAGTTTGAGCGGTTGTATGGAGAGTATAGCGCGAAGGGGTTGGGATTGGATTTGCCGGTGGATGATTTGATACCGGTGTTTGAAAAGGAGTTGGGAATTAAGTTTCCGGAGGGGTTTTCGTGGCTTAATTATTACTTGGATCACTTTGATAGGAACGAGGATTTGTGGCCGGTGGTGGAGAGGGTGAGGAAGAGTTGTAAGGTTGGGTTACTTACTAACATGTATGTGGATATGTTTGAGGGAATTGAGGGTAGGGGGTTGTTGCCTCAAATTAAGTGGGATGTGGTGGTTGATTCAACTCAGGTAATGGCTCAGAAACCGGAGAAGAAGATTTATGAGATTGCTCGGCAGATGAGTGGGGTGGCGGCTGAGGAGTTATTGTTTGTGGATAACAGTAAGGGGAATGTGGAGGCGGCGAAGGCTTTGGGGTGGCAGATATTTTTGTATGACCCATCAAATCATAAAAAGGCGTGTGAGGAGTTGAATGAGTTTTTGAGTGAGGCGAGAATGGGTGGGGTGAGAATTTGAGCTATCTAACCTACGATGCATTTGAGGATTGGTCTGGTAAAATCCGTGTTTATATTAACTCTAATTGGAAGGGGATAGTATGAGTGATGAGAGGCCAATGCGACTGGTTGAAGTTGATGTGGCGGACCCGTTTGAGAGAGGACCGAGAGCATGTTTTTCTGGAACTGGGGGATCTGGGCCGGAAGATTGGTTTTTGGAGGGGGTGGAGTTTGAGGTGGATGACGAAGGTTTGGTTGTGTTTACGCATCCATGGTTGGGAGAAGTGGTAATAGAGGGCCAGGATACAGTGACTTTGGAGCTGGCGGAGCGTTTGGCTGATTTGAGTGTGGTGGTGGATTATCATGGTAGCGAAGCTGGAAGCGAAGAGGGGAGTAGGTTAATGTTGGAGAGAGTATTTGAACCGGGAGAATCGAGATTGCCACTGACTTTTTGTCCTACAAAGAGAGGTTCACTAAAGGTGCAGGTGTTGAGGACAGACAGAGAGCCGATGGTTTTTTCATTTTATGGACTGACTGAAAGGGTGCAATCCGCTTGAATAAGTCGCGATACATTTGAGAATTGGTCTGGTAAAATTTGGGCATGAGAAAGAGATCTAGGGTGTATGCGTTTATTGATAGCCAGAACCTGAATTTGGGGACGGGTAAAGATATAAGGAAAGGGAGACGGGTTGTGTATGAGGGTTGGAAATTGGATTTTGGCAAGTTTAGGAAGTATTTGACGGACAAGTTTCGGGTTGATAAGGCGTTTCTGTTTATTGGTTACATCAAAAAAAATCAACGATTGTACGAGCAGTTGACGGCGGATGGATATGAGTTGGTGTTTAAACCGACGGTCGAGGATCGGATGGGAAAGCCCAAGGGGAATGTGGATGCAGAGTTGGTGCTTTATGCAGCAGCAATTGAATTCTCAAAGTATGATAAGGCAGTGGTGGTGTCTGGGGATGGCGACTTTTTTTGTTTGTATGAGTTTTTGGAGAAACGGGGAAAGCTATTAAAGATTATTATCCCCAACAGAAGGTCCGAGTCGTCGCTGTTGACCAGGTTTCAGAATTACAAAATCTTTTTGATTCGTGATAGAGCTAAAGTGGAACAAGGAGAGGGTGAATCAGTGTCGAGAAGCAATAAAAATGGGAGGCGTAGCGCGCTATCACGTAGATAGGCGGTCGTTTCTCCCTGGTGATGTGGTTATAATACCATGGAGAGGATTAGTAATCAATGTTATTGGGGATGACTAGAATTGAATACGGGGAGAGGAGAGTGAAGTATGCCGTTGGTAACAATTAAACTCGCTAATCCGCCGATAACGACTGAACAAAAAGGACGGTTGATAGAGGCAGTGACTCAGGCAGTAGCAGATATTGCTGGTAAGGATCCAAAGGCCGTGAATGTGATTATTGAGGAGGTGGACCCTGATAATTGGGGGGTAGGTGGGGAGTCGTTAACTATGAGACGGAATAAGATTAAGTAATTAAAATAGGATTTTATGAGTTTATCTGTTGGAATTGTTGGTTTGGCAAATGTAGGCCACGTACGGTGGTCGCTAGCGCGCTCCACCTACGTGGTTAGTGGTGATCAAATAGTTGGGAGTTAATCAGATGTCGTTGTCAGTTGGAATAGTTGGATTAGCTAATGTTGGCAAAAGCACGTTGTTTAATGCACTGCTAAAAAGACAGCAGGCGATGGCGGCTAATTATCCGTTTGCCACGATTGAGCCTAATGTGGGAATAGTGCCAGTGCCGGACGAACGATTGAAAAAGTTGGCGAGCGTGATTGTGGCGGAGAAGGTAGGCCATAGTGGGGCAGTGAGTAAGGAGTTGTTAACTCATGTGGCGATGCCACCGGAAGTGCCGGCCACGGTGGAGTTTCATGATATAGCTGGGTTGGTGGCGGGAGCACATAAAGGTGAGGGACTGGGAAATAAGTTCTTGGCGCATATTAGAGAAGTGGATTTGATGGCTCATGTGGTACGAGATTTTGAAGATGGTGATGTGGTCAGGGTAGGAAGCGAGATGGTGAGCGATTATCAGACGACAAAGATGGAGTTGATACTAAAGGATTTGGAAACTGTTGAAGGGCAAAGGTTAAAGGTTAAAGGTGATAGGGTCAACGTAAAACTAAAAGATGTTCTAGACAAGTTGGTAATGGGGTTTAATGAAGGTAAAGGAGCAATGGAAATATTGTCGGGGGATGATTGGGAGGTGGCACATGATTTGTGGTTACTGACGGCAAAACCTGAAATTATAGTAGTGAATGTGGGAGAAAATCAGCTAGAGAGTTCTGCTAGAGAGAGCAGTAGAGTTGGTTATGCTCAGAAGTTAGGAGTTGGAGTTGATGATATTGTAGTGGTGAGTGCCAAGATTGAGAGTGAGATCGCGACACTTTCGGACGGGGATGCAGAATTGTTTATGGCGGATCTGGGGGTAGAGGAGTCGGGACTGACACGACTCATCCGGAGCGCTTATCACCGGTTGGGTTTGATTTCATTCTTAACAGCAGGGGAGAAAGAGGTGCGGGCGTGGACAATCCGAGCGGGGATGACGGCGGTGGAGGCAGCGGGAGTGATACATACGGACTTTATGAAGGCGTTTATTAAGGCAGAGGTGATTGATTATGGGGACTTTGTGGAGTTTGGGGGGAGGAAGCGGTGTCGGGAGTTGGGGAAGGCTAGGTTGGAGGGGAGAGAATATGTGATGAAAGATGGGGACGTGGTGGAGTTTAAGATTGGGAGTTAGAATTACAAGCGTATAGCGTATAGCCTTTAGATTTGGAAGTTTTTTACAATCTGAGTGATTGTTTGCTTTACTTCTTCCCAGGATACTTCTCGGTGCATGCGGGGCATGGGTTGGACATTTGCATCATTAAAGTAAGTAAGCGATTTAAGAATATGAATTAGGTTGTAGTCAGTCTTTGGATATTTTGCTTCGGTTTGAGTTAACAATTCATTTAGTGAATAGTTTTTTAGTAGGAAGTATAGATCTACAAAGTCCTTCTTACTGCCGCGAGCACCGATGGTTTGAATTTTGGTGCAAGCAATATCAATGACTGAAGACAGTCTAATCTTCTCCCAATCTGAGGTCAGATGAAGTAATTGATAGGGGTAGTGTAGGAACTGCAGATGCACCCCGTTGATGTAGGTGTTTAAGGTGCTAGGGGCGAGCTCGGTTTTTTCTAGTTGGCCTAGCGTTTCCAATTGTTGTTGGAGTTTAGCGGGGTCGAAATCCTTTTGGCTAAAGAAAACAAGAGCTTCGGATTCTCGGTGTCCAATTTGGAGAGAAAGCGCAGTCCCGCCGCTTAGGTAAAATCCAGATAACGGCTCTGCCGGTAGTCGTTTCACGAGCTCTAATGTGCCATCAGGAAGGGTTTCTGGGAATAATTTCATGTTATGAAAGGTACAATGACCAAAAATTGTTTGATTTGGGGCTGAGTTTAAGTTGAGGGAGTGTGTCAAGGAGTGTCTGTCGGTCGGTCATGGAAAACAGCCATCTGGTAGCTTGCAGATCTCCTTTTTCCAATATGGTTTGGGTGATGTATTTCTGATGGTCTTGCCAGTTAAGTTCTTAGAGGTTGTCTCCCCAAAAATACATGGCTATTTCCTCTGGTATTGGATGTGAATTCATACAGGCTATTATACTAGTTTTGGAATTTATGACCCAATTGGGTTGAAAGCTGGTTGAGGGAAAAAGATGTAGAGAACTTGGCAAGGCGAGGTTGGAGGGAAGAGACCTGATGTTGTTTGATACACCCTTTAAAGGACAGTCCTTGAAAGGTGGAAAATGAAGAGAGTAGGTGTGGTGGAGTTTAAGATTGGTTCTTAAGATGGTGACCCTCCGATGCTCTTGACGCTCTACCCCGATCATTTGTCACGGCTTCACTCAGGTTGCTTTGGTGGGGAAGTGTGGTGGAGTTTAAGATAGGGGGTTAGAGAGGGGATGTGGGGACTAACGTTTAGAAGATGTTGTTGGGGTGTGGTGACATTGGTGACTATTTGGAAAAAAGTTGCAGGAGGTTATGTAAAATTTTGGTTTGAGTGATGGGGGTGGCTACTCCTAGTTTTTTGGTGAGTCGTAGTTTGTCGATGGTGCGGATTTGATCTAATACGATGTATCCTTTTTTCTTTTGTAGGGTGATTGGAATACGAGTAGGGTACAGCTTGTTGGTTGTAGTAAGCGGAGCGACAATTACAGTGTTGAGGAAAGGGTTCATTTCATCGGGGGAAATGATGATCACAGGTCTGGTTTTTTTGATCTCCGAACCAATAGCGGGATCAAGCGAGGCCAAATAAATATCGAATCTTTTTGGAGTTACCATTGCCACTGGTCTTGATCAAATTTGTTGGGAAAATTAAGAAACTGCTTGTCTTCATTGGTGAGACCAGTGTTAGCTTTTCTAAAGGCTGTTTTCCAGTCAGCTCTTGGTTGATTAGAAGAGATGAGTAGGCCTTGGTCTGACTTGGTTAGTTGGATGGTTCCGGATAGGTTGAGCTCGTCAATTAAGACTTTGGGGATGCGGATGCCTTGAGAGTTGCCGATTTGAATGATCTGGGTTTGCATAGTAGGCACATTGTAATTACATGTTAGTAGTTTGTCAATGATTTTTGATTGGAAACAGGGAGAGTGGTGGGGTGGGAAGAATCTTTCGATATACTCAGGACTGGGGACGCGGCTGGAGGTGTGTGTGTGATGGAGGAGGGGGGACCCTTTCTTCGTAAGGCTATGGTGCGCACGGTGTAGTGGAGTTTAAGATAGGCTCTTAACCCTTAAAGGGTTGAGTCCTTTAGGGGAAGATGTCGATTGGACTGTTTGGAATAGTTAGGGGAGAGAGGGTTTAGTGGGATGTGGTGGGTTGAGGTTCAATCGAAGCAGTGGATTGAAGAAGTTCTTCAACCAGGGGGATAAAGCCGGGGATGCGTTGGAAGATTTCTTTGGCCATGGATTGGCGGTAGAGGTGGGTGGTGAGGTTGCGGTCATCGAGGTACTTAAACCAGAGTTCTGGTTTTGTGGTGAGGTTTAGCTAGCTGAGCGGCGGCGCGGATGGCGTTTCTAGGCCCGTATTGGTCAATGCCATGATATGTGGCTACTGACTGCATTAGTTTCCAACTCAATTCAAAGGTAAATTCGAACCGTTGAATAGTAGCGTCTTGGTGGATCTGGTCTTGAGGAAAGGTTTGGGTTTCTTTGAGTTGCTGGAAAGCATTGGATAGGTCGGTATGAAGGGTCTGGATTTTGTTCATAGATTTAGTTTAAGGTAATGATATGTTTTTTGGCTATTTGTTTGAATTGGTCTGTAACTGTAGAAAAGTCGACGACGTCAACAAAGAAAGGCAGATTGCTGTCCTCAAAGGCAGTGAGAATTTTGGAACGGGTTTCTGGGGGGAGAGGTTGGTTGCCTTCGATGCCAATGTCAATATCACTATAGGGGCGGTTGGTATGAGTGGCTCGGGATCCAAAAATAAAGGCGTGATAGTGATTAAGGTCGAGGTGTTTGGAGAGGAGAAGTTTGGTCTCGGTAAGGTAGTTTGGTGTCATAACCCAATGATAACATAGCAGAGGTGGCAGGCTTCCTGCATTCTTCCGAAGTGAATCCGAATCTTTCTCTTGAATAGACAAAAAGAAAACTCCACAATGATTGTCTCATCAATTCATTAGAGGAGTTTTCTCATGTATCAGTGTACTGCCCCAA
>Ga0210057_1007600_pt1 | contig 13078 bp, 7 predicted proteins | sample CryGeyCG2114_010_2_FD_183968 | JGI IMG/M metagenome (GOLD analysis project Ga0210057, IMG submission 183968) | Groundwater microbial communities from aquifer - Crystal Geyser CG10_big_fil_rev_8/21/14_0.10 (SPAdes) (version 2) | ecosystem: Environmental > Aquatic > Deep subsurface > Groundwater ... | reverse complement strand
GTTATTTAGTTATTTTCGTAGGCTACGGAATATCCACACAACTCGCCATCATAATCAATCAAAATGCCCAAAAGCAAATTTGGAATTAGTTGCGCGTGCCTCGGGATAGCGATCGGCGGAGCGATGCTCATCGGCATCGCTGTCTTTTTGATATTCTCCGGCGGGAATATGGGGCTGGAGCTGTCAACCAATGTTGGAAACGGTGGGTGTGTGTTAGTTGACTCTGCTTTTCGTGATACTCAAACATTAAGCGACCCGGATATAGCATGGAATATTATAAAAAAAATGCATCTTAAAAATATCCCAAAAAAAGAAAGGATAGACCAAATTTTTAGCGAAGCCCAAAAAGCGCATATTAATCCAGCTATTTTATTAGCTTTTTGGAACGCAGAGCAAACTTTTGGCAATGAATACAAAGCTTTTGGTTATGGTAAATTTAACGGAAAAGATAAGGGGTTCGAAAACCAATTGGCTGGCGCTTTGGGGGTAATTAACGATGCAATTGAAAATCGTGGCTATTACACCCAGCCAGAAGGTGAAAATATTTGGACAAGATTACTTTATAATTATGTATCAGCTGAAAGAAAAAACTCCTACAATGAATTTGGCTATGTCTCTGGTGGTATGGAAAATCGAATTGTCTTTTTAGGGAAACTCTTGCCTGACGGTATGATTGAGTGTGCCAAAACTGATGTTGAAAATTTAGTTAGCGGGCAAGTTGCAAATATCCCCTGCAAAAAACAAGATGTTGGGTCAGACTGCGCTTATGCCGCAACCGCAATGATAATTTCTTGGGCAACCCATGGTCAAGAAAATTATACTTCTTCCGAGCTTCATAAAAAATACAGTAGCACTTTAATCGCTTTAAACAGGGAAACGGGTTATCATTGGGTTCAGGGAAATAATTATCTTAACGAAATCCAAACTGTGATCAATAGCTTAGAGCAAGGCAAACCAGTTTTGTTTTATTCGCGTTTATACAGAAAAGAAGGGGAAAAATTGATAATAAGTGGACAAAAAAGGCATGTTATGGTGATGGTTGGGTACGATACCAATGATAGTAGTTTTATTGTTCATAGTTCTGGTCCACGAGATTGCGCAACCTTTAAAGTCACACTGCAAGAACTTAGAAGCGCCGGTCCGCATGAGGATTTTAATTATCTATATGTTTATATTAAATAAAAAAACGACCGGGTGCTATATGCGCCTACCAATGGTAAGAGTGGTGCTCATGGTAGAAAACGGGCAGTATTTTTTATCTCTTTATTATCCTTATTTGCAATACATGTCTCCCGTAGAGTAAAATTAATATCAAGAGCATTTATTCACTTTTTATAAGAAACAACTATGAAAAGGAAAATATTATACATTTTAGGCGCAGTATTGACAATATCCTTGATAGTGGGGACTGTATATTATTATTTATTAACTCGCAAGAACAGCGTTAGCAATAATAACATTGACGCTACTAATGTTATTATAAATAATACCAAATTAATCAATGCTTCAATAGCTCAGGTTTTTGATGATAACGCCCGCTATCCTTCTATTGAAATTGACCCTGTCAATAATCCTATTATTTATTATTACAATGAACAAAATATCTCAAGCATTTTTGAGCGAAAGTTGACAAATGATTCCGTGAAACAAACCCTTGCTGAATATGAGGGCTTAGACAATATCAGTTGGTCATACGATCATTCAAAAGCTATTATCAATGTTGTTTATGATAAACAGAATTTTAAAGACAATGACAATATTTTATCTTTTGATGGAGCTCAAGATGGTTTTATATATTATTGGATTTATGATATTAAAAACAAAAAATTGTCAAAACTAGCCGAAAATATATCTAGCCCAATCTGGTCGCCCTATGAAAACAAAATTATCTATCTTGAACAGGATACAGAAAGTAGGCAATTAAAAATAATCGACTTAACCAATAATTCAGTCAAAACTGTTTTGAATATAACGGGAGATGATTTAATCAAATACGATTTCCTGACAAAAAATAAAATATATTACCAACCCCAACCTTTTGGCATTGAAGGTGAAGATGTTTTAGAAAATAGTCTATACATTATTAATCTCGATTCCATGGAAAAAACACAAACAGATATTGCTATGATTGGACAAATAGTTCCAGCTCATAAAAACGGATTATTTGCCATAAAAAGCGAAATCAATCATCAAAAAATAATCGTCATATATAATGAGAACGCGCAAAAAATTACCGAATTCATTTTAGATTCGTCTATTTATAACACCACTTGGTCACCAGATGCTAACTACTTTTATACTGCCAACATCCAATCAACGGGTAATGATATTTTTTATCAAATTAATATTAAGACAGGAGAAATCAAGAAACTTGATTATAGCACCCAAGAACAAATCAACGAAAGTTTAAACTTAATAGCTTTACCAGATAACCATTCTTTATTATTTACTGTCGGACCTTTGCTTTACAAACTAATTTTTTAATCTGCCTTATAGGGCTACTGTTGGTTGTGCTTTTTAAAGCTTAAACGAAAACCCATGCTCGATTTTGAAAGCTAAAAAATATCGTGCTATAATGTAAATACAAAAAAGGAGGGTAAATCGCTCAACAAGATTGCCCTAAAAATTTTATGGAAGAAAATAATTCTAGCAATATTGGCAGTGGCGAGGACACTATACTGCAACCCGACCAGTCTTTAGATACTATCGCGGAAATTAAATCCGACAGCGGGCTTTCAACCCGACCAAATCTTGACGACCTGAGAAAAATTCCCGAGCCATCACAACCTCCGTCAGAGCACAGCGCGCAACCAGCTCCACCCCAACCCCCCGCTCAGTCGCATCCCAATCTAGCCCCCGCTCAGCCGCCAGCCAAAAAATTAAGTAAAACCAGCCTAAAAATTATCGCTGTTTTATCTGGTTTTTTAATTCTTATTATTATCCTATCTATTATTTACGCTCAGCCAAAAATTGTCCTACAAAACCTTCCTGTAAATGCCAAGATTGTTTTTGACGGCAAACAAATCAAAGACCAAACTATCTCCACCTCCCCGGGCACCCATTACCTAAAAATTTCTCTGGCTGGCTACGTCACACTGGACAAAACTTTTGAAACCAGATATTTTTCCCGCGTAAAGCAAAATGCCCAGCTCCGCTCGCTCCCCTTGGCGCGCCAGATTGTCACCAAAGACGCTTTTTCCCTTTCGCAAGACAGCCAAAATACCGTCTACTATTTAGACAATGAAAGCAAAACTATTTACAAACTTACCAGCGCGAATGGAAAAACCAGCCAAACCGCCATCACCCCGTCGCTCTCGCAACAAATTGACAAAGTAATATTCTCGCCTGATTTTTCGCTAGCAATTTTTAAACTTGCTGGTGGCGAAACTGGGCTCTACGACTTTAACCGCTACGACCTCTTGCACCAAAACTATACTGCTTGGGGCGATAATATTGGCGATGTGATTTGGCGACAAGATGGTAAAAAAATTCTTTATTATGAAAATTTGGACGGTAAAAAAATCCTCAACCTCGCGGACAAAAACAAAGAAAATGTAGAGCGACTGATTTTTCTGGACGAATACCAAATTGCCGAGCCCCAAGCGCTTGGCTGGACCAGCGACCAAGACGCCGCCCTAATTGTGGCTGGCAACGCGCTTTATCTGTTTGACATTAACTCCAAAACAGCGCCTAGCCTAGTGGCGCAAACCGCAGTGCACAGCGCCAAGTTTTCACCAGACGGAAAAAAGATATTGTTCACCCAAAACAATGCCTTGAAAATGGTTGAATTCAAACTAGAACCAGCCACAGATAATGGCGAAAGCGGAAAATTTTCAATTACGCCACCGGTTGATTTGGGGTTGCAAGCTATATCGGATCAGGCAATTATTACGCCTGACAGCCAAAAAATTATTGCTTACACAAAAAATGGTTTAAAGGAGTATGATTTAGTCCAAAGCAAAACAAGAGAGTTTAGCTACGAAAATCGAGATAGTTTAGTTATCACCGACCTACAAGTGTCTAGCGACGAACAAACGCTCTACTTTTTAACCCAAGATAAAAAACTGATGAGTTTACCGCTAGATAAGGGAGAGTATTAAAATTTCTAATGCCTAATTTTTAATTTCTAATTAAGCGCCAAGTAACCAATCTTTAATAAAACAAAAAATGCCAAACGGGGACGGGACAGAAAATTCGGAGGAAATAACTGAGGGAACTACGCCAACGCGCGGGTTTGACCGCGAGGCATATTCTCGTCCAGAATGGGCGGGACACCTTGCCAAGCAAGCGTCGAAGAAAGCCATACAAGCGGTTAAAAGTGTGGCTAAAAAATGGATAGCGGGCGCAGTTGTTTCGGTTGGTTGGCCAATTTTAATAATCGGAGCTATTTTAATCATCCTCATAATCGTCGGCGGGTTTTTCTTGCTCGGGCTTTCCTCTGGCAATGACCCGCGCCAAGGCACCACCCAAACGCAAGAGGCAACAGACACCGATATTATCCGCGAGGTTTTAGCCAAAGCCGGCAACACCGACGCCTTTCGCCTGGCGATAATTAGCAAAAGCCCAGCGCTTGTCAGCCGACTGGACGAAATCACCTCTCAAATAAACAAACTACCCGACAATAAAAAAAATTCCAGCGAATACCAAGCCTTAATCAAGCAAATTAACGAATTAAAATCGCAAATCCTTGGATTTACTTCCAATATGACTGCGAAAGAAACCCAAAAAATAATTCATGGGCTAACTATAGTCAGCCAGCAAAGCGCTAATTTGCTGGCTCCTGCTGGAGCTGACTTCGTCCACTTGCGCGATGCCCCCATAACTAAAATTTTAGTCGTAAAAAGTCGTGGCGACAAAAACAAAAGAAAAATTTATTTTCAAGACAAAGATGGCAAAACTCTAGGATCAGCTCCGGTTGACATTGGATTCAACTTGAAAAAAACGGCTGATTTCAAGCAAAATGATAATGCCACACCAACGGGAAACTTTTTGGTTGGACCAAAGGTTTATACTGGCAAAATGCTGTATAGTTCGATATTTCACACCCAGCATGGTTATTATAAAATTAGAATTACTGGTGGTCCGCAATACCCCACCGCTAACGGCAAAGGAACTATATCTATCCTTAATCGTGGTATTATTATTCATGGTAGCGCCGAGAACAAGCAAGATCGTCTTTTTTCTACGGCTGGATGTATCCGAATGTATAATAACCACCTTGCTTATATTTTCCCGTTAATTAAAGAGGGTATTGCTTTAGAAATTGCCGAATAAAAAACAGCCCCGAAGGGCTGTATGATAAAGTTTGTTCCTTGATTTATCCAGATTCACTCCAATTGTCTAGAGCGATTATCTTGTATCCACCCCGCCAATCAATCATCACTAGTTCAATAAACATTGGGTTTTCCGGTCGCGCGCCTGTTTTCCGAAAATGTTCAATCTGACCTTTGGTATGATTGCTAAAAAATAAACTAGCCCCTTTACAAGATACCCTGACTGTCTTGCCATTATGACTAAATCTGTATTCTACTTTGCCAAACCTATCTACCCACCAGTGAAACCGATTTTCTTGTTTAAGATTAACTGCATCCAAGCTGAGACATTTAAGCAACCCTAATGTCATTTCTTCTTTCAGTATATCAACATGACCGGGCTTAATATCACCCCTATATATTACTTTCTTCACGCTTTCCCAATCGCCTGCCTTCATTTTGGCAAATAGGCGATTCACAAAAGTGTTAATCTGTTTTTTGTCTTTGTTCCCAATCTTCTGCAAAGTAAACGATGTTTCATAATTTGCGTTTTGGATTAGACCTGCTTTTTCGGCAAAAGATAGGTTGGATATCAAAGTGGTCAGCCAAATACCAATTAACCCGAGTGTCAACGAACGCATCAGCACAACCTCCTTACCTGTCCATAAATTACCTTTAATATATTTTATAAAAACTCAAATGTCAACCCCTAAAATAATAATTTGTTTCTTGCTAATTTGCCAACTTTCTTTGCCTGGTGTGTTATTGGTGGGGCAAAACGATTTTCATCTGGTAAAAACTGCTTCAGCCCGAGAGAACGAGACTCAAGAAGAAATGCCAACCTTAGACGAAGAAGAAAAATATTATCAAGAAGCAGAGCCAACACTAAACCAAGAAGAGCTTGAATTTCAAAAGCAAAATAAAATTTTGACTAATTTTTCTCAAATGATTGATATCTTCTGGCAAGGGCAACCGCGACTTATTATGTCTGCCACTGATATGGAAATTCTCAAAGCCCACCTAGATTTTGATTCGCTGAAAAATATCTCGGGCGGCAAAGACGAGGAAATACTTACCCAGCTTTTCAATCAGATAAAAGACAAAAACGCCACCGAAGCGCTGGATGCGGTAGAGCAAATCAAGCCCCAAATCGCCAGCCCGATTTACCAGCAAATTTTAGACATCAGCGGTTCTGATTTTAATCTAGCCAAAACCGAAACCAATTTAACCGACGAGGAAAGAGCCACCCTAGTCCAAAGCGCCAAAGACCGCATTTTCGAGGCAGCGTCAGACCCCAACCCAGCTTACTTTAATCCCAAATACGCCCTGTATAAAGAATTTCCGCTCGACCGACGCACTCTAGAAACTCTGCTCTATCTGGTCAAGCCATCAACCGAAGGCGGAGCTGGACACGAACGGATTCGCGTAGAACGGATCTGGAAAGGTTTTGAACAGGAGGATAAAATTTCAGCCAAAAACCACCCCTTAGTTGAGGAAGGAAATGTTGAACCGCACAGTTTGGGACAAGCGCTGGACATCGCGGAAATTGATAGTGTCAAATGCACCCTTGTCAAAAAAAAGCGCCTAGGTAGTGATAAAAAAATCCGCCAAGCGCCCCAAGCCATCAAGGTCAAATACCAAACCCAACAAGGCGCCCAAAGCGCTGGCGCGCCAGTTGGCGACACTTTCAACGATATTTTTAAAAATATCACCTCTGGCAATATCGCCGGGGTGATGGACGATTTAGGATTGGCTTTTGACCTAACCGACGAGGAAAAGAAGAACGCGTCGGTGGAAGATCTGGCTGGCTATATTGGCTCAAGTTTTTTTATGTCGGTCCTAGGCGTCAAAAAATCACCAGATTGGAAAGATATGAAATCTGGTTTTGAAGCGCTAGGCTCGGCTTACATTGAGGAGGAAATCGGCTTGCCTCGCGGATCGTTTAGCGGACAAAATTACGATGAATTGCTGGAAAACACCGGACGCAGGGAAATCGAGGACAAATTAAGATTGCCAGCTGGCTCGTTACTGGGGCAAAACAAAGATGAAATTTTAGCCAATGTTGGGAAAAAACACTTTGAATCCCAAACCAAAAACGATCCGAACATCAGTTCCACCTACTCCCCCCAAATGATTGACGAAGCGCTGGGACTTCCCGACGGTTCTTTTAACCAAGCCAAAGCCGGCGAGCAATCAACTCTCAAAAATATCGGGATTTTTGTCCTCAGTCAAAGAATCTCGAGCGTAGAGCAAGCGCGCCACAATACCCGCGCGTTTTTAGCTGGCGGAGAGCAAGAACTGCTGGGCTATCCTCAAAAAAGTTCCGAGCATTCATCTGGCATTTCCAATTATTACAGCCAAGACATAGAAGCCATTACTACCGAGCTAGAGCCAGCTAAAACCGAATGCGCTAAATTAAAAGGATCCTCTAAAATAGCTTTTCCCAGCCAAGCTGAATATGTAGCGAGTTTAAACCGGTTTGGCAATTACTCACTCACCGGCACTTTATCCTGCGTAAAAAATTTCACCACCAGCGATTTACCAGAAAATAATATCATCGCGCTAATCGGCTTATCCGGCGATGATTTTAGCCGCATTTTCGCTGGCAACCCTCGCGAGGTATTCCGCCACAAAGGTCGTAAACTAATGATTAACCTGCTTAAAAATTCGCGGGCGGCGCAGGAAACAGAACAACAATTTCTTGCCAGCCATCCAGAAATACAAAAAGCCCAAGGCGAGTTTAAAGTTCGCAAAGACGCTTGGGGCAAAGCGGTAACAGAAATGGACAGCCTCGACGAATTGGTCCAAAAAAATAATCAAACGTTAAAAGGCGACCCGGAATATCAAAAATCGCGAGCCGAGCTGAAAAATAATGTCAATTCAATAAAAAATACGCTCACTGTTGACCGGATAAAAACCACAATCAAAGCAGGACAAAATTATCTGGACATAGTTGATGCCAAAACTAAAGAGTCAGGCGATAATGATTTCAAAGAGCAAGCCAAAAGCCATCTTAAATTGGCTTATTGGCATTTGCGCGCCTGCCTTGAAGGAGAATATCAGCCCCTAACCAGCGACGAGACTGCTAACTCGTCTGGCGCTGGTGCCAGCCAAAGCGACGCCGACCGCTACAAAAATCTCTACAACTCCAACAAATCTTTGCTGGAAACTTTGCAAGGATTAGCCAATGGCACGACCAGCCCCAGCCAAGCCACACTGGCATACGGCGGAAACCAAGCTACCAATAAGCTCAAACTCCCCTCTGGCTCGCTAAACTTTTTAGCTCAAAATAACCCCACCGTGAGCCAAAGCGCGTTTTTAATCTCGGTTGGCAAAGCTAAATATCAAGAAGTATTTGGCGATGAAGAATTTGACTATTTGGCAGTGCGACTAAAGCCAGCTGAAATCGATCAAAAGCTTGGACTATTTGGCGGCGCGACGCAGGACTTTTTAGACAAGCGTAGAAATGACGATTTAAACAGCGCGCCTATTGATGATTTTTACAGTCGCATCGGACGCGAAGCATTAAAACAAACCGCGGTAGCTGAAATTGCCAAAAACCAGCTTGGTTTGCCTGATTACTTTTTGTCATCCAGCGATATTTACCATCTGCTCTCTGGCAACACTAGCGCTGTTTACACCCGCATTGCCGGCGCCAAACTTGACACCGAGTTGGGTCTTTCTCCGGGCAACGGACAAACATTATTTAAAGCCAAAAATGAGGCGGAAACAAAAAACGCTCTCGCCCAAATCAGCGCTGATTATGCGGGCAACCTTCTCGGCATCGCGCCTTTTTCCCTCTCTGGCAACATTGCCAATAATATGATGTATTCTCGGATGGAAAAAACACTCGGGCTTAAGCCCAACTCGGTGAAAGTGAGCAAAACACTCAACGACCTACTGGCGCAAAATGGCGCCTATGTTTTCAGCCAAGCCTTCCGCATCCCCCTGGCATTTTCTAGCAGCTACACCGCCAGCCAGTTCAACCAAGATTTAAGCTCCAGCCAAACCGAAGCTAAGGAAAGAGTGAAAAAATTTGAACAAGCGATTTTAACGCAAATCAAATTTGTCAGCGATAAAAATGGAGTTTGGTGGCAGGACGAAAGAGATCTTGATAATCTCGGTATGGGCGAGGAGCAAAAATCAGAAATCAAAAATTTTCAAACAGCGATCAGCCAAATAGATGCGCTTTTGTATATTGACGCTGGCTCAACAGCCAAACTCCTGTCCAACCAAATGTCTTTGGCTGACTATATAAAACAAGGCGCCAAGCAAGAAAGCAACACAAAATACTTGGTTAGAAACTCTAGCGCGATTAGTGGAAAGGTTAATGATATTGCTAGTAGTGTGGCTGAAAGTCTAGGGCTAGAATCAACCTATAAAACAGATTTTGTGGCTGGAATAACAGACCTGATCGATGGTGGTGTTAGTGGGCACATATCCAGCGATAAAATTGCCAAAGTTTTCTCAACCGTAGTTGACCAAGGAATCGGTTGGGAAACTGGCACCTTTAGCACATTTTTATCAAAACCGGGCGATAGAGGAAGATTACTCACGACCTTTGGGGAAGAGTCTCTAATGACCTCACTTAATCTAAAATTTGGCTTAGACGATAAAGTTAAAAATTTATTCACCGGGCTTAGCGTTGTGGAAAATTGCGGTGATTGGGGCTCGGGCGGATTAGGACAAGGCTGCGCCACTATGCCAGCTGTTATTGACCTCATCAAAAGCCAAGTGAAATCTTTTTCTCATGACAAAGCGATTTTAAGCGATGCAGACGCTTCACTAATTGTTCAGGGCGACACCCGAATGATCGGGCTGGTTACCGGAGCCAGATTGGTCGGCGAGTTGCTAGGCGTTGACGCTGTGCCAGCCAATATCGCCCCTTCTTTTGACGACTATCGGGTATTTATTATGGGTAGCCCGGGCGATCAAGCGGATATTGATAAATATGTTGAGGATAATTTTGCCAAGCAGATGAGTGAAGGAGACGAATATTTAGTCGCCCAGCAGTCAGACATTATCCATCGCGGTTTAGCGCAGGAAAAAGCTGATCAATTGCAAAAAACGCACCAGAAAAATGTCCAATACAAATTGTCCGACTCTCAGCTTTGGAAAATTGACCACCACATTCCAGCTGACTTTACTCGGTCAATGCTGGAGTCAGACGAAAATGGCAAAGCCAGAACTCTGGCTGATTTGGCAATGAATTATATTGATGATGATGGTATTGTGGGCGCTATTTTTGCCAACACTGAAGTACGAAATGCAGTCAAAGCATATGCTCTCAACCCCTCTGGGGTTGGCTCTGATCAGGTAGCGATCAATGGGCTCAGCGCCATGGAAGGTTTTTTCAACACTAATAAAATTTTTGGCGACATTAAAATCGAAAATGGTACCTTCAAGGAAATCTTTTCAGCGACCAAAACTGGCAACTATGCTCAGATGACCAAGAACCTGACCAATATGTACAAAACCCAATGGCAGGAATTCGCTTTCCGTTTTGGCGACGAAAAATTGGGGCTACCAGCTGGAACAGCTTATGGTCTTTACAAAGGCTACCAAGGATTGCAATCAGCGATTAGCGGATTTAAAACCGCTAGCGCCGCAGTAAATATTGCCCAAGCCAATGTGGATAAATTAATCAAGTTGGGTAGTGGCGCCAGTTTTACCCAAATCGCCGAAGCTAATGACAAATTAAAAACTGCTACATCTACCGCCCAAACAAGCGCTACTGGCGTCAACCAAGTCAAAGGTGAGCTGATTGCTCTGGCAGTTACCACGGTTATCAACGCGATTTGGGGCGACAAAATGGTCGAACTTGACCAAAAACTAGGGCTTACTCCGGGCTCAATGTCAATGGTGGTAGGCGCAGCAGTCTATCTCTATTTTGTGCCCTCGCCTGATCCACTGACTGTTGGCATAATGATTGCGATGTTTGTTTTTACCAATCTCTTTGGTGTCTATAAAGTTAAGCTAGTTTGTTCGGCGGACGGCTATTATCCGAGTATTGAAAACGCGCCCGCAGATCCAGCGCTCAATTTAGGACTAGGCGTGTTTGATGGAATGAATCCGAAAAATTATCAGGCTGGCATAATGCGCGCCAGCCAAGCCAAGATCGACGACCTGATTTCTGATATGATGGATTTGGGGTATCACTACCAAGACAGCGGTAAATTTTCGCCTGAGCCGTTTGACGAACCAGACGAAAACACCAAGCCAATTCAAATTTTAACTTTCAGCCAAGACACTTTGGATAACTTTTTTGGCACGCTCCGCTACCGCCAAGTATTTAATAGCGATCCGCCCAGCAGTAAAAACCGCCAAGGCATCGGTATTTCCCAAGATATGACAGAGGTGGTGCATATTGGTTTTTAGGCATATCTTAAAAATAATTATCAAAATACAAACAACAATCACCAAATCCCGTTAGAAGCCAGCTTCTAAACGGGACAAACAAAGCCCAATGCCACAATTTCTAATGTCGCGACCGGCGCAAAATATCCTGTCCGCCTGTCCCGCCTCCGTGTCATTCTCAACCGAAAGCATAGCGCTTCGGATTGGGAATCCATCCCCTCCCGTCATCCCGCACTTGATGCGGGATCCAGACAAAACGACTAGATTCCCATTTTCATGGGAATGACCCCTCGACAAGCTCGGGGCAGGCAAGACAGGAAATAAATGACAAAACGCGTCAGTCGTGTAACTGGAATATAAAAGGCGCTCAAGGCAATACCAAGAGCGCCATATTATAGGCTAAGATTTATTTTGTCGCTTCGCCAATTAGCCCAGTAGAATCTTTTACTTGCACCGAAAAAATGTGGAGGGTTCCAAAGTTTCTGCCTCCTTGTCGGAGAAGCAATCTTGTCGAGCCCCACGGACTCCAATCTTTATTATCAAGTTTGTAACGATACTGCAATTTACTTATATCGTCTTGGTTATCTTGCCCTCCCCACACAGCATTAAAATAACAAAACCCACTCTTACTAAATAGCTTATTGATCGGATTAGCCATGAACGAAAGGAGCGAGCGACTATAGCGACCATTTCGGCAGATCCATTCCATCTTTAGTGTAACTGTAGGCGGAGTATTGTTGCTAATTGGCGTTCCGGCTGGTTCAAATTGCTCAACAAAATCTTTTATAGCGTTTTCGGTTGAGGGTGTTGATTTTTCTGATCCAATACGATAATTCATTCCATTTTTTACCGGGTCCTTATTAGCCGCGTTACATTTGATGCTTGTATCTTGCATTCCTTGCGATTCTTTGTCGTTTAAATTACTGGCGTTTTCAAGTTTTGCATAGACACTGTATGTTTTTGGACCTCCGCCACAATAATCATCGCGATAATACATATACCCTATATTGCTGCTACCATTGGCGTTTTCTGTCGCCCTCTGGCATTTACCGTTGCTATCAACCAACAAAGGGTCGCACGGAAAACCGCCATAAATTAAATCCTGGAACTTAGCTTCCGCTAGTGATTCGTTGCTGTTATTTCCTAGGTCCATATTCGCTATCCAACCATCCGTGGCAGGGTAACTCTTGGTAAACCGTTGGTAGATATTCAAGGCAAAGGCAATTTTTTGAACATCTTCTTTTCTCTGGGCGTTTCTTTGGTTGGCTGCCACGCTAGTACCGCTACTGACCGTATCGGCAAAAATTCGCGCATTAAACAAATAATAGATTGCCCCACCGACTATCGCGATTATTAAAATCGCTATCAACAGATAAAAGTATTTTTTGGAAAAATTCATACACTCCTCCTTATTTATTTTTTTTCTTTTAATTAAAGTTTACCCCCCCCCAGAAATTTGTCAATAGCAT